>Ga0055584_100006917_pt1 | contig 11125 bp, 10 predicted proteins | sample OSDHelmetaG_FD_58716 | JGI IMG/M metagenome (GOLD analysis project Ga0055584, IMG submission 58716) | Pelagic marine sediment microbial communities from the LTER site Helgoland, North Sea, for post-phytoplankton bloom and carbon turnover... | ecosystem: Environmental > Aquatic > Marine >...
GTGATGAGGTAGGCACCTGAAAAAAAGCAATGGATCTACCTCTTCCTGTCCGCCGGGGGAGCCTACCTCATCACGGTACTTTTCACGCACATTCTACCTGAGCTGTTTGAAAACCTCGGGCATACGGCCGGCTATGTTCTCCTTATTGGATTCATTGTGCAGATATTGCTAGAAAACTATTCGCGCGGCATCGAGCATGGCCACGCCCACGCATCATCCACTCGAACAGCCCTTCTGATTTCCTACGCAGCGCTTTGCCTGCACGCCTTGATAGAAGGTATGCCACTTGCCTCAGTGCTCTTTGATTCTGTGATTCACTTTGACCGAGAATTGACCTTGGGGATTATGCTACATAAAATTCCCGTAGCCATCACCTTGTCCACGCTGCTGATCCGGTCAGGTTTGAGTAAGAACAGTGCACTGCTCTGGCTGCTCGGCTTTATCGCATGCACCGTAGTGGGTTCCTTTGTCCAGCGATGGCTTGGCAACGAATCGGAACAACTCATGTTCATGAGCCTCGGGTTGACCGTCGGCATTCTCTTGCACGTTTCTACGACCATTCTCTTTGAAAGCAGCGACCACCACAAGCTATCTCCTAAACGCGTAGCCGTCATCGCCCTAGGCATTCTTCTCGGAATCGCGATCTGATCAAGACACCGTCTTGGCCTCTTCCCAGATGGATTCCATTTCTCCCAAGGTCATGTCTGCCAATTGCTTTCCTTGTTCGTTCGCTCGCTTTTCCAAGTATTGAAAGCGCTTGATGAATTTCCTATTTGTACGCTCTAAGGCATCTTCGGGGTTTACATCAATGAACCGCGAGTAATTGATCATGCTGAACAAGACGTCACCAAACTCATCTTCCACCTTGGCCTTTGGGGCACCGCTCTCCACCTCATCCTGCAGCTCTTTGAGTTCCTCCTTCAGCTTTTCCCACACTTGTGCCTGCTCATCCCAATCAAAGCCCACTCCCCTCGCCTTCTCCTGAATACGATTCGCCTTCACCATGGCTGGAAGGCTCTTGGGAACACCTTGGAGAACGGATTTTTTCCCTTCCTTCAATTTGATCTGCTCCCAATTGCGCTTGACCTCTTCGGCGTCGTTCACGTCCACATCTCCATATACATGAGGGTGACGATGTACCAACTTATCGCAGACCCCATTGAGCACATCAGTGATGGAAAAGGCACCTCGTTCGAATCCAATCTGCGCGTAAAAGACGACGTGCATGATCAAATCACCCAATTCATTCTTCACTTCCTGGAGGTCGTTGTCGATGATGGCATCGCTCAACTCGTAGGTCTCCTCTATGGTCAGGTAGCGGAGCGACTCGATGGTTTGCTTGCGATCCCACGGACATTCTGTGCGCAGTTCACTGATGATGGTAACAAGGCGTTCAAAGGCTTCGAGTTCTGGTCTCATAGAAAATGCTTGGTTATTGGAATTCAAAGGGGCATCACTATGGATGAATCAATGCTAATTCGTTCATCCTTTGCCCACCGCAAACTTATCATTCGCAACTTTGTATGGCAATGATTCCAAGGCTCATTCTCTCCATCCTGCTTCTATTTATCGGTTTACCGCTTTCGGCGCAATGGACGACACCCCGATTTGAAGGAAACTTTGGCCGCGGCTTTCTGCTGCCACACCGGCAAAATATGAAGCACCTTCCACAAGGACCCGCCCACTTCGCAGAGGGACGCGTATACCATACCGTTGAAGGATCCAAACCATGGCACACCCTCTATCCAAAGGCAGAAGTTGGCTTTGCCTTGCGCGTCTTTGACCTTGCCAATACTGATGTTTTGGGCTATGGCATTGGAGGCGCCTTTTACCTGTCCGCTCCCATACTCATCAAACCAAAATTTCAGTGGAATTTGGAATTAGGGGCCGGACCGGGCATTGTTACAAAACCATTCAACCCTGGCAGCAATTACAAGAATGTGGCGATCGGAAGTTATGGCAATGTATTTATCATGCTCGGCCAGCGGTTTAGCTACCACCTCAACGAACGGCTCGATCTGAACCTCAACCTATCCTTCAATCATTTCTCAAATGCTGCCTTCACCCTGCCAAACCTCGGATTAAACTATCCCATGGTTTCAACCGGTATCGGCTATCGCTTACCCTCCAAACAACCCGACAGCCTTTCGGAGGTGAAAGCCGTTGAAAAGGTCCAAAACTTTTGGACCGTTGGCTTCAGCAATGGACTGAAAGAATACACGCGTCCCTACAAGGCAAAACAACCCGCGTTTGTGGCGCTTGCAGACTACAACGTTGGACTGGGAAGAAAGAGCTCCTTTTCTTTTGGCGCAGACGTGATGTACAACCTCGCCCTCCTGCAATACCGCAGAGCGATGTATCAAGAATTGACTGCGCTGGAGAATACACAAATCGGGATTCGCGCTGGATACAACCTACACGTGGAAGACATGCTGATCTTCTTTCAAATCGGTGGTTACGTATTGGACACATACGGGCGCGACGGGTGGATGTACAACCGCGTCGGTCTGCGCTATTTCTTCACCGACTCCTTTGGCGTGAACCTATCTCTCAAAACCCATAAATTCAAAGCTGACTATGCAGAGGCAGGCGTTGCATTTCGTTTCTAGCTTGCTCCTTGCAGCCTCCCTCTTGACCTCTGGTTGTCAAAAAGAAGGTGCAGGGTGCGTGCAAGGTCGAGGCGACCAATCAGAAGAAATCAGAACGCTGTCCACGTTTACCCAACTGTATGTAGAGGGGAGGGTGAACGTACGCCTCTTCGCTGACAGCGCGGACTATGTGCGCGTTGCCTATGGCCAGAATGGATTGGCGGGTATCCAAACCATCGTTAGCGACGACACGCTGCGCATAAGTGAGGTAAATCAATGCGACTGGTTCAAAAAAATTGACCCGCTTCCTTTGGTAGAGATCCACTATTCGAGTCTCAATAGCATATTCAGCCAATCGGCAGCAGAAGTACGTTTCATGGATGCATACGTGGGAGACACCCTGCGCATTGAGATCGAGGACGCCGCTGGGTCGATGTACATACTTGCGGAAAGTGAGCGAGTAAACATATTGGTGCATACCGGCGCCACAGACGTTACCCTCAAAGGATCCAGCACGCAGCTGTATGTCTATAACTCAGGATATGGCCCTATTCATGCCGAGGAATGCGTCGCTCGCACGGCCACTGTTCACAATAACGGTACCTCCGACACCTATGTACGCGCATGGGAGAGTGTATTCACTCAAATCTACCACCTCGGCAACATCTATGTGTCGGGTGATCCGGCTTTGACGCGATGGCACGAAGAAGGCGGTGGGCAAGTATTCTTCGTGGACTAGCTCCCAATGGACAAGTAAACCGTACAGAACCTTGCAAATGGTGCGGCTATTCTGCCGCCTATTCCGTAATTTCGCAGCATGAAATTGATCCTACTCTCAGCAGCTTTGTTGGGCCTAGCCTTCGCAGGAATTGCCGTAAAGATTTGGGGTAAAAAAGGCGGTGAATTCGCCGGAACATGCGCCAGCAATAACCCAATGCTAAAGAGCGATGATGGCACGTGCACCGTATGCGGATCTCGCCCTACTGAGCAATGCCAAAAGGCGTAAGCCACCAAATCCAACCCTAAGCCTCCATCAACATTGAAGTGGCAGTTGAGGTTGCAATTCAACTTCACCCTACTCTTCTTCCAACATTCCCGCTAGTTGTCGACTCTGATAGGTAGTAAATCCGCCGTTTTGATCATCTGAAATCAGATAGATGTACGAACCAAGGTATTTCCTACCCTCGACGAATTGGATGCTTGAGTCAGCGCCCATGACCATAAAGGCGGTGGCGAGTGCGTCTGCTTTTCCAGCTGACTCGCTCACTACAGTAGCGCTCAGCAGTTGATGCTGCACGGGATATCCAGTTTTGGGGTCAATGGTATGGGAAAAACGGATCCCATCTTTCTCGTAGAATTTCCGGTAATTTCCGCTGGTCGCCAAGCCTTTGTTCCGCAGTTTGATGACTGCCTGTAGGTCGCGTTCATAGTTCCCGTCGCTAGGTTTATCGATTCCAAAACGCCAGAGCTCTCGTCCTGGTTTCGGGTAGCCCGCTACCAATTCACCTCCTATCTCAACAAAGAACACTTTGAGCTCATTGGCTTTTAAAAATTCTACAACCTTATCAACGCTCCACCCCTGCCCAATGGCGTTGAAATCGAGTTGCATCTGGGGCATGGGCTTGTGGAGAAAATAGCCAGCGCTCTTTTTTCCAGTGTAATCGAATGCAGCCAAGTCAACGGCACGTTCGTTCCTTCTTAAGGTCAGGGTATCGAAATTGACCAATTGAAGCAAGCTATCAATGGTTTTTGGGTCCACCTTTTCGGGGTGTGTCAGACGTTCCGGACCAAAGCCCCAAAAGGAAACCAACGGCTTAACGGTAGGATCAAAGGCGCCTTCTGTCAAGACATATGCATCCCAGCTCTTCATCAACAAGTCAAGAAACAGTGGGTCGATCCTGGTCCCTGAATCGCTTTTATTCCAGGCGTCAATTGTAGAGCCTTCAAAGTAGGTGGACACTGAGGCATCAATGCGTTTGAGAATGCTGTCTACCTGCAACGTAAAATCGCGTTCCTGGAGATCATAATACACGATGCGCCAAGTTGTTCCTTGTGCTTCGCCGGTTATGATCTGCCTAAACTCTTCTGAGGAGGTTTTTTCCAACTCTGCACTGCAGGATGCACATATCCAAACGACCAGAAGAATTACGCTAATCTTTTGCATTGGACAATGATAAGAAGCTTTCTGCAGGATCGAGCACATCTGAATGTACTGACATTCCTTCTCGCAGCTCGATGGCACAACATTTAGATGGATGACGCTGCCATTTTAATCAGCGCGAACTATGAGGTGATGACCTCGCTTCCTGAGGGTCATGTCGTCATTGGTGACTTCTCTGAAAACGAGGCGTACTCAGGTAAATGTCCAAGAATCATCGCCGAGGCAAAAAAAATCCCCCAGCCTTACGGGTTGGGGGATCTAATTACTTTTTGGACTTAATGCATCGTTTACCCGCCGAAATCGTCGAAGGCAACGTTCTCGGGAGGAACTCCCCAATCGTCGCACATTTTGAGGACAGCCTGGTTCATCATAGGAGGCCCACAGAAGTAGAACTCGATGTCCTCAGGGGAATCGTGCTTGCTCAGGTATTGATCGATCACCGCTTGGTGTACGAAGCCTACAAAACCATCTCCTTCATCTTCCATGTCTTTCATGACCGACCAATTGTCCACTTCCAATGGCTCTGAAAGAACCAGGTAGAACTTGAAGTTCGGAAAATCCTTCTCCAAAGCACGGAAGTGATCAATGTAGAACAGCTCGCGCTTAGAACGACCTCCATACCAATACGACACTTTTCTTCCTGTCTTGATGGTGCGGAATAACTCATACAGGTGGCTGCGCATAGGTGCCATACCCGCTCCACCGCCGATGTAGAGCATCTCAGCGTCAGAGTCCTTGATAAAGAACTCACCATAAGGTCCTGAGATGATCACTTTATCTCCAGGCTTCTGTGCGAAGATGAACGAGGAAGCGACACCTGGATTCACATCCATCCATTTGTTGTTAGCACGGTCCCATGGCGGCGTAGCGATACGCACGTTGAGCATGATCTCGCGTCCTTCAGCTGGGTAAGAGGCCATAGAATATGCCCGCTCCACTAGCTCGTCGTTCTTCATCACCAATGGCCATAGGTTGAAGCCATCCCACTCTTGCTTGAACTTCTCAGGCTCGCCTGGGTGTTCAGTCGGGTGTGCAGTGATGTCAAAGTCAGCATACTTGATCTCACAAGGTGGAATTTCGATCTGGATGTATCCGCCAGCTCGGTAGCCCATATCCTCAGGAATCTCAACGACAAACTCCTTGATGAACGATGCAACATTGTAATTCCGAACAACCGTTCCTTCCCACTTCTTGATACCAAAGACCTCTTCAGGAACTTCAATATCCATGTCTTCTTTCACCTTGACTTGACATCCCAAACGCCAGTTTTCCGCCTGCTCCTTGCGAGAGAAGTGTGGCTCTTCTGTTGGAAGGATCGCTCCACCACCGCTGTGCACTTGGCACTTGCACTGAATGCACGTTCCACCTCCACCACAAGCTGATGGTAAGAAAATTTTGTTGTTGCCTAACGTCGTGAGCAGCGTACTTCCCGCATCCACTTCGACGGTCTTTTCTCCATTGATCGTCAACTTTACTTTACCGCTTGGCGAAAGCTTCGCCTTGGCGAAGAGAATGATCGACACCAAGAGCAGGATAAAGACGAGAAAGACGACGATACTGATGATAACTGTAGTTGCCATAGCTGTTTCTTAAAGTTCAATTCCCATAAAGGCCATGAACGCGATGCCCATGAGACCTGTGATGATAAACGTAATACCCAACCCACGAAGCGGTGCTGGAACATTTGAATACTTGATCTTCTCTCGAATCGCAGCAATGGCTACGATCGCTAAGAACCATCCCACTCCAGAACCCAATCCGAAGGAAGTAGCCTCTGCAATGGACGAGTATTGACGCTCTTGCATGAAAAGCGCACCTCCTAGGATGGAGCAGTTCACCGCAATCAATGGAAGGAAGATACCGAGTGCACCATACAAAGCCGGCGCGAATTTTTCAACCGCCATCTCCACCAACTGCACCATCGACGCAATCACGGCGATGAACATGATGAAACTGAGAAAGCTAAGGTCAATGCTCGCATAAGACTCATCCAACCAGATAAGCGCGCCTTCTTTAAGAACATAATTCTCTATAAGATAGTTCACGGGCACCGTGATGCCCAGTACGAAGATGACGGCAGCACCCAGTCCAACGCCGGTCTTCACTGTCTTGGAAACGGCCAAATAGGAGCACATTCCAAGGAAGTAGGCAAAAATCATGTTCTCAATGAAGATGCCCTTAACGAATATGTTTACGAGATCTAGCATAGCGGCTTAGTTTTCTTCGATTAATGCTGTGTTCTTAGATCGTTGAATCCAAATGATTATACCTACGGTGATCAAGGCCATCGGAGGCAGGATCATCATGTTGTTGTTCATGTATCCAAACCCAAACACGGACTCTGGAATGATCGTGAAGCCCATTAGCGTACCAGAGCCAAACAACTCACGCACGACGGCTACAGCAATCAAAATCCAACCATACCCTGCAGCGTTTCCAATGGCATCAAGAATAGATGGCCAAGGCTTATTTGCCAAGGCAAAAGCTTCCAGACGTCCCATGATGATGCAGTTCGTAATAATCAATCCCACGAAGACCGATAATGCCTTGCTCACATCGTAGACATAGGCTTTCAAAACTTGGTCTACAAGGATCACAAGAGATGCTACGACCACCAACTGAACGATGATTCGGATACGACTTGGGATGATGTTTCTGATCAAAGAGATGATCAAGTTACCTCCGATCATTACGGCGAGCACCGAAAGTGACATCACCACCGCCTGCTTCACCTGAACGGTAATGGCAAGGGCCGAACAGATTCCGAGTACCTGGACGGTAATCGGGTTTGAATCGTTGAGCGGGTCGGTTAGCAGCCTTTTGTTCTTCTTAGAGAACAATGGCTCACTTGGTTCCTTGACCGCCACTTCAGCTGCTGCTGCTTTTACTTCTGTACTCATAGTCTTTTAGATTGCTGCGATATCAGAATTCTTCTTGAAGTATGGAACGTACACTTTGAGCGTATTTTCCAACATATTAGAAACACCGTTGCTGGTGATCGTACCGCCGGTGATGGCATCTACTCCGTGCTTGTCTTCCGGTGCTGCTCCTCCTTTCACCACATCAATGGAGACGAATGTTCCGTTCTCATCGAAGATTTGATCTCCTACGAATGGCGACTCAAACCAACCTTGATTGATTTCTGCCCCCAGTCCAGGCGTCTCTGTCTTGTGATCGAACGTTGCACCGTACACAGTATTCATGTCACTCTCTAAGGCGAGGAAGCCCCAAATAGGCCCCCAAAGCCCCGTTCCAACCAGTGGGACCACATAGTAGGTAGCTCCATCTTTCTCACAAACGAAAAGCGGATACTTACGCTCATCATCGCTCATGGTCTTGTCGCGGTATTGCTTCTTAACGTCGATGTTAAATGCGTCGCTTTCAAACCCCTCCTTACCATCGGTAGACAAGGATTTAACAGGACCCGCAACCTCGCTGGTCACTTCTCCTTTCACGTTAAGGGTGAGACGCTTGGTGATGTACTGATCGAACTTCGCACCTGCTTCCTCTCGGGTAGATTCTACCTGAATAGAGCCGAGGATATTTTGCATCTTTTCTTGTTTCATATTCTCCTCCTGCGGTCCCTTAAGACCAAGAGCAGCGAGAGAAAGTACGGTCGCTACGATCACCACCATGATGACCGAGAAGAGAAAAGTAAAGCCTTGTGATTCTTTATTGATTGCCATGGTTCACTCTGTATTATGCAGTCGCAACTGTTGCGCGCTTCATTCGACGGTTGATGTTCGCTTGTACCACGTAATGGTCGATCAACGGTGCCATCACGTTCATGAACAAGATGCCCATCATGATGCCTTCCGGATACGCTGGATTGAAAACCCGGATCATGATGCCGAGAAATCCAGCAAAAAATCCATAGATCCATTTTCCAGTGCTGGTTTGAGCTGCGCTCACTGGGTCAGTGGCCATGAAGACCATTCCGAACATGAAGCCTCCCATGAGCAATTGTTGAACGGGATCAACGGCCATAAAGGCATTGGCACCCCAAGCGTTAAATAGCATTGACATACTCAAACCTCCAACGAGGAAGCTCAACATGATCCGCCAACTTCCGATTCCTGTGTACAATAGGAAGGCTGCTCCCAATAAAATGGCAAAGACAGACGTCTCACCGATCGAACCTGGAATCCATCCCCAGAAGGAAGCCCACATCGTATCGGCCAAACTTCCGAAAGGCTGCCCTGCAGCGTTGTAGGCAATGTCTCCAAAATTGGATCCCGCGGCTGAGTTGTAGGCCTGAGAAAGAAGTGTTTCGCCTGTGTATCCATCTACTGTTGCCATGCCTGTTTCCTGAGGAATCCAGACCATGTTTCCACTCATCTTCGTAGGATAGGCAAAAAACAAAAAGGCTCGCGCCGTAAGGGCTGGATTGAGGATGTTCATGCCTGTTCCTCCGAACACCTCCTTACCAATGACTACCGCAAACGCAGTGGCCACCGCGGCCATCCACAATGGAAGCTCAGAAGGCAGCACCAAGGGGATGAGCATTCCTGAAACCAGGTAACCTTCGTTTACCGAGTGATTCTTTAACACTGCGATGCCGAATTCGATGCCCAAGCCAACCACGTAACTTACGACCACTAAAGGAAGCACGCGAATAGCTCCGAAAATGAGCTTATCCACCAGGCCGTCGGCGAGTCCCGTGAATTCTCCAATCGACAGATAGTATTGATGTCCCGTGTTCCACATTCCGAAAAGCAACGAAGGAATCAAGGCGATGACCACGAAGAACATGGTGCGCTTGAGGTCGATGGCATCTCGAATGTGCGCTCCCGTGTGGGTAGCGTGTGGCGGGGTGAATGCGAATGTCTCCATCGCTTCATACGCCGGGTAGTATTTTTCAAACTTGCCGCCCTTCTCAAAGTTGGGGCGAATCTTGTTGAACATTAGGTCTTGTAGAAACTTCATGATCCTGATTTATCCTAATTCCTTCTGAGCCAAGTCCAATCCACCTCGGAGGATTTCTTGAACTGGAGTTTTACTTGTGCATGCGTATTCGCAAAGCGCTAAATCCTCTGGAGCTACTTCGTAGATTCCAAGCGTTTCCATCTTTTCGATGTCGTTGGTCATGATCGCTTTGATCAAGTGAACAGGATAGATGTCCATCGGCAATACAGATTCGTATTGACCAGACATTACATATGCCCTGTCCTCACCATTCTGATTGGTATTGAGACGGAACTTCTTTCCAGGCATCATCCAACTGAAATAAGCTCGTGATAAAGAGAACTTGTGAAAGTTCGGTGCAAGCCATCCTAAGAATTGAGGTTCTTTACCTTCTGGAATAACGGAGACTACGTCATGATAAAATCCGAGGTAACCCTCCGCTCCTGCATGATCACCCGTCAAAACATTCCCGCTGATGATCCGGTTGTCTCCCGTGCTGATTTGTCCTTCCGTAAGCGCCTTCATAGAAGCACCGATGATGGTAGAAACATAGCGCGGCTTCTCCACTTCAGAACCTGCCAGTGCGATGGTCTTGCTAAAATCAGGCTTTCCCGTCATCAAGAATCGACCGATCATTGCTACGCTTTGCGCATTGACCGTCCATACCAGCTCGCCTTTGTTGATCGGATCGATGTGGTGGATTTGAATTCCTGTATTTCCCGCAGGGTGTGGTCCACTGACCGTGTTTTTCTCGACGCCACTAGCAGCAGCGAATACCGTATCCGTTGAAGCGTTTGGACGTGAATTCAGGTGGACCTTTCCGTCCGTCAATTTGCCCAATGCATCAAGTCCTTTTTGGAAGGCATCCTTATCGCCATGAAGAATGAAATCGTAATCCGCTGCCAATGGAGCGGTGTCGAACGTTGATACGAAAATCGACTTGGGCTTGCTTTCTGGATTGGCGATTACGTCATAAGGACGCTGCTTGATCATCGGCCAGAATCCAGCGCTCATCAACAGCTGCTTCACCTTTTCGGCTGAGCTGACATCGCTGACATCAAACGCCTCGAATTTTTGCTCTTGATCTGGCACGATCCGAACCTCCAAAATTCGACGCTTCGCTCCGCGAACGATCTCGGCGATCTCTCCGCTTACCGGTGAAGTAAACTTCACACGTTCGTTGTACTTGTCGTGAAAGATCTCTTGGCCCGCCTTCACTTCGGCTCCTTCCTTCAACACCATTTTCGGTGTTAAACCATGGAAGTCAGTAGGTTTGATCGCAAATGAGGAGGGAAATGCAATATCTCCTTTGATCCTCTCGGCCGCACCATCAAGTTGGATGTCGGCTCCTCTGCGAATTTTAACGTTCTTAGGCATTGGTTTCTGTTAAAATTGACGCTTCAAAAACGGGCGCAAACCTACATGATTTTTTAATCATAAGTCGATTAATTGCGATGAAAATCACTCGCGT
>Ga0055584_100006919_pt1 | contig 11122 bp, 8 predicted proteins | sample OSDHelmetaG_FD_58716 | JGI IMG/M metagenome (GOLD analysis project Ga0055584, IMG submission 58716) | Pelagic marine sediment microbial communities from the LTER site Helgoland, North Sea, for post-phytoplankton bloom and carbon turnover... | ecosystem: Environmental > Aquatic > Marine >...
GGCAATGGGCATGGTGAACTTGCTCGTCGCCACGGCGATCATCGTGCTTCTGGCCGGAGTCGTGTCAGACCAGATTCACTACGTAATTCTCGCGGTCGCCGCCGGCTCAGCAGGTCTGGCGCACGCCATCGGTAGTCGCTCTGTGAAGTCCGAACGCCGGAACGGCCAGCCCGCCAGTTCGGGCACAACGACTTAAACATCATCGCCCCAGGCACCAGGTCGTGGCACACCTTTAGTAGATGGTTGAACCTGAGAAAATCGTCGTCACCGGTTGCTCGGCGTGCGACCCTGTTGCTGTAACTGGCGGATGCATCCAGCGCTCGCCGGTGAAGGCGAAGTTCCAGTGGTCACGCTGGATGAAACTGAAGCAAAATTTTTCTCTGAGGTCGAACAGATACTCGCAGGTAGAACCGTTTTGATCATTCTGTCGAATGGAGAGTTTGCGCAAAACGTGAAGGTCCACCCGATCATTCCGTGATTCGAGCAGTCCAAGTCTCGACATCCAGCACCTCACTCAACAGCATTTGCCGAGCACAAAGAATTGAGCGGTGCAGTTCTTCGGCTGTCACTTCACCGGCTGCATTCGGTAGATCGAGTTTACCGGTTGCGTCTCTCAAGCACTCGACCGTGAAGCCTCGATAGTAATTCTGGTAAGCGTCTTTCGATTATCGATGGGGACGATGGCGACATTCATTGCCCCTGAGTTGTTTGATCTCCCAGGTGTTTTGGAGTTCACAGCGAAAAATATTGGCTTCAGGCATCCGGCCGAGGCTGTTGTGTTGATGGCGATGACCGGCAACAATTTCGCTGGGGAAGTGACGGTTCTGGGAATGTGTTTTTGCGACTGATCTCAATTCATCGTGGCAACATTGCTTCGGGTTCGAAAACGGTAGCGTCTAAAAACCAGGTTGGGCGGTTCTCCTCACTAATTTCTCAGAGCCTCATTGTCAGCAACTGACAGCGAGGCTTTTCTTTTTCGCAGCTTTGCCTGTCCGTCGGGCGCTTGAGGCATCATGCAGATTCCGTTTGATAATTCGTATGCGCGTCTGCCGGACGGCTTCTTTGCCTCGGTCGAACCGACGCCAGTCGCGGCGCCATCGATGATTCGGGGCAATTCGAATCTGGCGGAGACGCTGGGGATTGATAAGAACTGGTTAGAGTCAACTGATGGACTCGCCGTCTTGTCGGGCAATCAGTTGGCGGCAGGTTCTCAACCATTGGCGATGGCGTATTCGGGGCATCAGTTTGGTGGTTTTTCGCCTCAGCTCGGAGACGGCCGTGCTATCCTGTTGGGTGAGGTTCGGGGCGAGGACGGCACTCGTTTCGACATCCAATTGAAAGGTTCCGGTCCGACTCCGTTTTCGCGTCGAGGCGACGGACGATCGGCGTTGGGGCCGGTTCTGCGAGAATACATTGTCTCTGAAGCGATGGCAGCGTTGGGAGTGCCCACGACCCGTGCGCTGGCCGCGGTTGCGACGGGTGAGAATGTATTCCGTGAAGGCCGAGTGCCAGGCGGAGTTTTCACGAGAGTCGCACGGTCGCATATTCGCATCGGCACGTTTCAGTGGTTCCTCGCGCGGCAGGATCATGAGAATCTGAAAGTCCTGGCAGACTATGTGATCGCTCGTCTTCATCCCGAAGCTCGGCAGGCAGAGAACCCGTACGTTTCTTTGCTTGAAGCGGTGATCAAACGGCAGGCTGAATTGATCGCTCACTGGATGCAGTTCGGATTCATTCACGGTGTCATGAATACTGACAATATGAATGTGTCGGGCGAGACGATCGACTACGGCCCGTGTGCTTTTCTTGATGTCTACGATCCAGCGAAGAAGTTCAGCTCGATCGATCATCAGGGCCGCTACTCATTCAGTAATCAAGGACCGATCGGTCTGTGGAATCTGACTCGTTTCGCTGAAACGCTGCTGCCGCTGATTGATGACGACCAGGAGCGGGCTGTCGGCGTGGCTGAGGATGTACTCGGGAGTTTCTTCGATCTTCATCAGGCTGCGATGGAACGACGCTTTGCGGCGAAGATTGGTCTTGAAGGAGGCGGCGATAGTGATTGGAATCTCACCAAAGATCTGCTGACCGCCATGGCCGAAGGCGAGGCTGACTTCACGCTGGTGTTCCGCCATCTTTCGGACGCACTGGAAAGCGGTGAGGACGAGGCTGTCGTTCGGCTGTTCAAGTCGCCGGACACGATCGTCGAATGGTTGAAGAGCTGGCGAGCTCGACTCAGCAAAGTCGATCAGGGCGATTCCGTTGCTTTGATGCGGCGGTCGAATCCAGTCTACATCCCAAGAAACCATCGAGTTGAGGAAGCGATCGAGGCCGGCAACGCTGGCGACTTCGGTCCGTTTCATCGGCTCAACGATGTGCTGCAACACCCATTCGAACTGCGTGCCGAATTTGTTGACTTTGAGAATGCGCCTGAGCCTGAAGAGGTCGTGCAGGCGACGTTCTGCGGAACGTGAGATGTCAGGGCTGGGCGGCTGGCTGTTGGCAAAGTCTGCGAGAAATCGATGTCGGCTGCCGTACGAAGTCACCTTTTGGCGGGATTTGCTTCCGGCACAGCCCACTGGTGACGTGAAAATCTAGATTTGGCAAAACAGCTAAAGTTGCCAGTTCGTGCCAATTATGTCCAGAAAAGTCTTCCCAATGTCGATCTGAACAGACAGGCCTGTCAGATGAACGGTCACGTTGTCTCTGAATCTTCCGGACCAGAAGTGAGTGGTTTACCGACCGAATTCTTCGCAGCTCCGTCTGACATCGAGGCTGACATGCCGACCTATGGGCGAGTTGCAGACTTGCCCAGGTGCATGGTTGAGGAGCGAGGCGATGGCGAGGACAGGGACGTCCGGATGGTTCGGAAAACGGTTCGGTGACTCGCGACTTCCCATTCAGGGGCGAAAGCGACTTGCGAAGCGTCGTCGTCCGCTCATGACGACCGGCGTCGCCGAAAGTCTGGAAGCTCGGCTGTTACTGGCCGCGACGGTCACGCCGATTGCCCTCAGTTCGCTTGATGGTTCGAATGGCTTTCGGATTACCTCGAGCAGCGATGACGGCGTTCTAGGGGACGACGTTGAGAATATCGGCGACATGAACGGCGATGGCTACGACGACCTGCTGATTACGTCCCCGGTTGATGACGACCGTGGTCAAGGCGAAGGTCAAGCATATGTGATTTTCGGGAACCCCGATGGCTTTCCGGCTTCACTGAATCCGTCGGTTGATCTCGACGGGACGAATGGTTTCGTGATCACCTCAGATTCGAGTAGTGACTATGTCATTCGCGAAGTTGAGTCGATCGGCGATTTCAACGCTGATGGCTTTGCGGATTTGATCGTATTGTCAGAGAACGATTCGACAGCCTTGAATGACGCGCAGGTCATTCTGGGGCATGACGGCGATTTTCCTTCCCGTTTGGACGTCAGACAGCTTGATGGTGAGAACGGGTTTTCCATCGAGAGAAGCTCGATTGGCCCGCACATAAATTCGGCAAAAGGCCTGGGGGATGTTAACGGTGACGGCATTGTGGACGTCTTCGTTGGTGGCCTGGCCAGGACAATATCGATCAGCGCTGACGCGGAAGGTTTTGTCCTCTATGGGCGAGCTGCTGAGACGTTCGAAGACGTTGGGCTGTATAGATAAATCGATAGCGACGATGGGTTTCTCGTCCGGGCTTCCGAGTACGTTCTGTTTACCGCAGACGGCGCGGATGTAAATCGGGATGGATTGAACGATCTCGTCGTGTCCGCAGTCTCTTTCGATGTTTCTGGAAGCAGAGTGGGACCACTTGGAGAACCTGGTTTTTCGACGTCTGCGTTTGTGATTTACGGCGAGAGCGACCGGCCCGGCTACGCCGATGTTACGCTACAGGACGGAAGCAACGGATTCGAAATTGTCCACGGAAACGCTGGAGAAGATGTCTTTGGCCCCTTTTCTGTTGGAGATGTGACGGACGACGACATCGACGACCTCGTCGTTCAGACTTTGAGTGGACTTCAGGTGGTGCCTGGTGCCGCTGATGGCTTCGACCCAGAATTCCAGTTACCGGCATTCGGACCTGCAAACGACGTCGAGCATTTCTACCGATTTGATTTTGACTTCAATGGGGACGGTATTCCTGATGGGATCACATCGACGAGCCCTGACTCGGAAGTGGAGCAGAGGATCGTGCTGGGAGACGTTGGCGATCGATCACTGCCGGATGATTCGTACGACTTGACCGGTTTTGATTTTGTTGAAGTCGGAAATCCAGCGTCAGGCGAATCGATCACTGGATCGGGTAGCATCGGCGACCTGAACGGCGACGGCTTTGATGATGCCGTTATTGCTGCAGAGTCCTCGTCCGGTGTGGAGTCGCTTTACGTCGTGTTCGGAGTTGCCACAAGCGTTAAGGGCAATCAGCTTCTGGGCACGACGGAAGACGATCAGGTCGGGGCGGTTTCGTCTGGCGACGCTGCAGATGCTTTGATCGGGCGGGCGGGCGATGACACACTGATTGGTAACGGTGGGCCGGATTCGTTCTTTGGCGGGCCGGGCAATGATGTGATCACTGTTGACGATGTTGCGTTCCGTATCGTCGACGGCGGCAGCGGCTTCGACACGTTCGTGCTCGGCACAGCTCAGGTGGCGGATCTGGATTTGACAACAATTCTGGATCGACGTGTCGTCAATATCGAAGCCATCGACCTCCGAGACACCATCACAAACACTCTGACTCTTGATCTCGTCGAGGCGTTGCGACTCAGTTCGTCATCGAACACCGTTCGGATTTTCAAAGACGTGGATGACGTCGTTGATATGGGCAGCGGATGGGAAAAGACCGAGACAATCACTGAAGACTGGCGAGCGTTCGATGTTTACGTCCAGCGTGATGCAAGGCTCGAAGTTCAGGTTCCCATTCCGAGTGTCCTGCCAATGCTCGACGGGACTCGCGGAGTCCATCTGGCGCTTGAGGAAGGCGATTCACTCGGCGAGCGAGAATTTCGCAGCGTTGGAGACATTAACGGAGACGGCCTGGATGATTTGATAATTCGCGATGACGGTTACGGCAGCAATAGCAAAGCTTTCTATGTTGTGTTTGGAACGGATGAGTCCTTAGGTACGTCGTTTGTTCCTGCGAGAGATCTCAATGGATCCAACGGCTTCGCGATCGTTGCCGATCCTCTGGAAGAACGTTTCTTAACTGTCCATCCTGGGGGAGATTTTAACGGCGACGGCTACGCTGACCTGATTGTGCTTACGAAGAACAGAACAGTAGTGGAGTCGCGCGACCGACAGTTTCATATTGTGCTGGGACAGGCTGAGCCGTTTGTTTCTGAATTTGACATGAGCCAGCTTGATGGGACCAATGGTTTCAGCATTCAACTCGACACAGATTTGAACCTGATGGCACCCACGATGCGTTATGCCGGCGACGTCAATGGCGACGGGCTTGATGACGTATTGTTTGGTGGGACGCTAACGTTGCCGGAGGATGCAGCAACGGGAAAAAGGGGCGACAGCGAGTGGTACCTGTTGTTTGGACAGTCAGGCGACTCAATTGATTCGTTTGCGTTGGACGAGTTCGGCGCAGCACACGGCGTGGTTGTCTCGGCGATCGACTTCGACAATGTCATCAGTCACGGAAAAGAAAGCCTTCAATCGACCGATATCAATCATGACGGATTCGCTGATCTCTTTTTTCGCGGGACGGATCCCGACCGGTTTGACGACTATGCATACGGAATTCGCCAATTCATCATCTACGGCAGTGAAGAATTGCCAGAGCGAATCGACCTGTCCAACAATGCACGTGCAGTTGCGATTGACGTGGATCATTATCTGCCAGACAGGCTCGTGGACTACATCACACCGGTCAATGACGTAACCAATGATGGTTTGGATGACCTGCTGGTGTTTACGTTCGACGTTGCTGGTGGGCCTTGGGAAGTTCATACCGTTCCGGGCTCCTTCGAGCCTCTTGCAGGCGTGTTGACTCTGTCGGAAGCCGACGCCCGGGTTCCGGAGTTCACTGGCTACCCGTACTGGAATACCGACTTTGATTTCAACGGCGACGGATTGCGTGACAGCATTCGATCGCGTGCGGTTGATGGCTTCGGTTCTGAGGACACGGTAACGGCCATCGTTCTCGGAGAAGCCCTCGGGAACAGCAGCGAAGAATCAGTGACACCAGCGACCTATGGTGCAGCTTCGGATGATCTCGAGGGACGCGAGGTCATCTATCTGGCATCCGACTTAGGAACACGGTCTGCCGAGAATATCGGTGACTTCAATGGCGACGGCTATGACGACATTGCTTTCGTCGATTGGCTTCGCGAGGACGGAGTCTACATTTTGTTCGGTTCGTCAACGAATCCGAAAGCCGTTCTACGAGAAGGGAGATCACGCGACGATTACTTGATTGGAGGTCGCGTGTCAGGCCTTAGTGACCTCGTTGTCGGTCTGGCTGGGGATGACACACTGAACAGCAATGGAGGTTTTGACACTCTGCTGGGGGGGGGCTGGGGACGACATCTTTCGGCTCACCTACAATGACTACAGGTCGTCGGACGGTGACAACGGGTTTCGACTGGCGGATGGAGGAAGTGGTTTCGACACACTGCTGGTTGAAAGTGAATATGTTGATCCGTATTTTCGTCAGGATTCCGATGTGAGCCTTCGGCTAAGAGATATGGAGGCAATCGATCTTCGCAACGACGGCTCAAATCTTTTGCGACTCGACGCTTTGAGTGTCATTGAGATGACATCGTCGGAAAACCGTTTGCGCGTTTCGCGGGACGATGATGACCGAGTATGGTTGGGGCCCGGATGGACGCTGATGGGCATTTCAGTGTCTCAAGAACAGAGGTTCGATGTCTGGCAGAGCGGATCCGCGATAGTCGACCTTGAGCAAGTTGACGCTGCCGTTTCAGGTCAGTCTGTATTTTACTATGGCGACAACAGGGAAAGTGACCAGGAATTTACACTTCGCAAAGATCCAGCCACCAGCGAAATGGTACTGCTTATCACGAGCAACGTTACAAGACCTAAGGAACACCGGCAGCCCGCCAGCGGAGTTGGTGGAATACTGTTCGACATGAAAGGTGGGAATGATCGCCTGATTCTGCAGACAACCGACTTTGACGTGACCGTTTCAGGTGGAGACGGCAACGACTCGATTGTGATTCAACGAACTGACGAGGCTGATAGCTTGCAGGTTGAGGCGGTTGCTTCACTCGACGGAATTCGTCAGCCGGATTCCCTGAACGTTGCAGCGTTCGATAGCGGAGGGGGTGTGCGGAACTTCCTTCTGGTTAGCGGTGTTGAGGATATGCAATTCGAGCTGAACGGTGGTGATGATGCATTGTCGCTGCAATCGTTTGGTGGAGCTTCTCACGAGCTTGTCTCGTTGAAAGTAGATCTCGGCAACGGCGATGATCTGTTTATGGCGTCGTCGTTCGCAGCTTCCATGGATCTAAGCGGAGGAAGTGGGCACGACCTGATCGAATCAGGAGAGGAAGATGACTCCATTGATGGTGGAGCCGGTCGTGACACCATCAATGCGGGAGCAGGTGACGACGTTGTTTATGGCAAGTCTCAAGATGACTCGATCAACGGCGAAGCGGGCAACGACACACTGATTGGAGACAGCGGGAACGATCATCTGGATGGCGGCGCAGGTGACGATTCGATTCTCGGCCTGAATGGGAATGACGCGCTGTTCGGAGCTGACGGCGACGACATTGTTAACACAGGGAAAGGTGCGGATTCGGCTTATGGCGGAGCCGGTGCTGATTTAATGCTCGGCCACGTGGCCAGCGACGACTGGTTCGACGGTGGAGAAGGTGACGACACTGTCGGCGGGCTTGGTGGGCATGACACGCTGTACGGTGGCGACGGGAATGATTCTCTTCTGGGAGCGTCGGGGCACGACTGGATCGACGGCGGTGACGGTGACGATCTGCTGTTTGGTGATGTGGGTGATTCGGCAGCTGTCAACAAAGGCAGCGACACGATATACGGCGGTGCTGGCAACGACAGCATGGCCGGCGGCCGCCTCGCTGACGAACTGCACGGCGGCACTGGTGACGACACTCTGCGAGGTGACAATGACAACGATGTCCTCTTTGGAGACGCCGGTCGAGATCTGCTGATGGGGCTGAACGGCGACGATGTTCTGTCGGGAGGCGATGACGATGACACTCTGAAAGGCGGCAAAGATCAGGACACGCTTTACGGTGAGGGCGGCCATGATTTCCTCGAGGGGCATTCGCGCGGCAATGAACAGCTCAATGGGGGAGCCGGCAACGATACGCTGCGAGGTCTCGGCGGCGATGACACGCTGAACGGCAATGACGGAAGCGACTCGCTGGAAGGGCACGCTGGTAATGATGTCATCGATGGAGGTTCTGGTGACGACATGCTCGACGCGGGCAGCGATGACGACACGCTTACTGGCGGTGCGGGCCGGGATACGCTGATGGGCGGAGCAGGGATCGATCGGTTCTTCGCCGACGACGGCGAAATTGACATTCTTGACGACATGTTGAATGAGGACGTCCTGAGCACTAAGGACGAGAGTGACACCGTGACGTAGTCGCTCATAACGGCAAATGGGCGAGGATGCGGTAGCTGCGAATTCTGTATTGCTGATTGCCTCAGTAAAACGGCAAATGCCCGGACCGGCAATATCGTTAAAGATTGCCCAGTTTGACCATTTCTGTTCGAGGAGCCCTAGCCCGACTGCCGATTTGAACACAGATGTGTGTCAGATGAACGGTCGCATCAGCGGCGATTCTTCAGGGCTGGATGAGAGCGGTTTTCTGATCGCCTGCTCCGGGCCCTCGCCTCAGTCTGAGGCTGACACGTCGCAAACTGGTCAGCTTGCAAAGTTGCCCAGCTTACCGGCTGAGGAGCGGAACGATGGCGTGGACAGGGAAGTCCGGTTGGTTCGGAAAACGGTTCAGCGGCTCGAAGATTCTCGGATCAAAACCGAAGCCCTCGGCAATGCGTCGCCGACAACGTTTGGCGACGCGTCCGGCAGAAAGCCTGGAAGCTCGGCTGCTGCTGTCCGGGACCGGTTCTCCAGAGTTGCTCGACACTAACGTCGCTGTCGAGATTACAGGCGTTCCTGAAATACCGTTCTCTGCTGTTCCCGGTATCTCTGTTGCCTCGGCGGGCGACATCAACGGCGACGGCTTCGACGATCTGATTCTCGGCGTGGGATACGCGTCAGTAGATGGAGTCTACGGTGTGGGGCAGTCTTTCGTGGTTTTCGGGACTGATCAGGCGATTTCCGAGTCGATTGATCTGGCGAGCCTCGACGGGAACAACGGGTTCAAGATCAACGGTTTTGAAAGCATCACATTCACTGGTCGAAATGTCTCGACCGCTGGCGACTTTAACGGAGATGGTTTTGACGACGTCATTCTTGCGGCGGCCGGCAATGGTGGGATTGGAGGTGCCTTCATTCTGTTCGGTCGAGCAGAATTCGAAGCAACTGTCGAGCTGTCTGATTTCGACAGGTCGCAGGGATTTCGAATCGGTGGAGGGGCTGACTACGACGGCTTCGACGTGTCGGGCGCTGGCGATGTCAATGGCGACGGGCTTGATGATGTAGTTCTGCTTGATCCGCAGGTTGACGTTGTTGAGGTGGATGGCCGGAGTGATATAGCGCGGGCTGGTGCCTATGTCGTTTTCGGCAGAGATGATTTGGGCACCGGTGAGTTAGCTCCGCAGTTAATGACGCCTGCCGATGGATTCCGAATTGCAGGACCGTCCGGTTTCGATCTTGCCCAGCGTGTCGCAGGAATCGGAGATGTCAACAACGACGGACTAGCGGATGTCCTGCTTGAATCGCAGCGTCGGGTGGATGAGGGCTTTATTGACTTGGGCATTGTCGTTTTCGGCCAGACATCTTTTCCCGAACCCGTGCAGATCGACGAGCTGAACGGCAGTAATGGTTTTCGGATTGCCGGAGGGGCTGGCACGCAGAACTTGAGAACCACCGAATTTGCTGGTGATTTTGACGGTGACGGCATCGATGACATTCTGCTGGCTGATAGAGCTTTAACACCATCCTCCGGGATCGGAGGCGGTGTGATCATTTACGGATCGAGTGACCCGTTTCCGGAAGTGGTAAGAGCAACGGAACTCACCGCTGAGACCGGACTGATCATTAAAGGGACTCGTGACGGAGATGTTGTGTCTCCATTGGGAGATTTTGATGGAGACGGTTTGGCCGATGTTGCAGTCTCGTCGAGCATTGTGTTCGGCCAGGATTCTCATTTTGAGATATTCGATTTGAGTGACGAGTCGTTCTCCGAGGATATGGAACTGGTGCAGCCTCTCTACGAGGACCAGACGATTTCCTTCGATGCTGCGACTCCGATTGGCGATTTCAACGGTGATGGATTTGACGATGCGATTATCGGAGAACGCTTCAATCGGGGCGTCGTAGGGCCGCTGCATCTGGTGTTCGGGCGAGGGCCTGACGATGAGTTCCGCAACGAGACGTTTGGGGATAGCTACGGCCAGCGGTACGAATTTGCGCCAGGGGACTTGGCGGCCCAGAAGAACGTTTATCACGGGCGTCAGGGCAACGACACACTTGTTGGGAACATCGGGCCGGATGCTCTGCTGGGAGGTCAGGGGGATGATGTGTTGGAGGTCGAAGACCTCTTGTTTGATCGAGTTGCGGGCGGCCCGGGGACCGATACGTTCAGATTGATAGTCGATGATAGCACGATTGATCTGACAACGATTGCTGATTCCAGACTGGTTGACATTGAAGTGATCGACCTGACGGGGTTTGGAGACAACACGCTGGTGTTGACTCAATTGGAAGTTCTCAACCTGAGTTCGACGTCCAACTCACTAACGGTACTTCGAGACGGTTCGGACATCGTCGAGATGGGTGATGGCTGGGAGTTGGTTGATCGAGGAACGGACCTCTGGCAGTCCCTGGAGGTTTACGAGCAGGGGGAAGCGCGGGTCACTCTGCAGGGGTCGCTTCCAGAGATTGATATCACGCAGTCCGAGACTGGAGGATTTCAGATACTCGGTCCCGAAGGTAGTTTGCGGTAGCCCATGACTGGTGGACACCTGAAGGATTTCTAAGATTTCTTTCAGGAGA
>Ga0055584_100006920_pt1 | contig 11122 bp, 8 predicted proteins | sample OSDHelmetaG_FD_58716 | JGI IMG/M metagenome (GOLD analysis project Ga0055584, IMG submission 58716) | Pelagic marine sediment microbial communities from the LTER site Helgoland, North Sea, for post-phytoplankton bloom and carbon turnover... | ecosystem: Environmental > Aquatic > Marine >...
GTTATGCCGCGTTCTCGTTCCAGGTCCATTGAATCAAGCACCTGAGCCTGGGTTCCCATTTCCCGATCACTTAAGCCACCGCAAAGCTGGATAAGTCGATCTGAAAGAGTAGATTTACCATGATCAATATGGGCGATGATAGAGAAATTTCTTATATGTTGCATACGGCCTGCTATTAGAACCTTTGATTATGAGGAATTAAGGCCCGGCATTGATTTACCGGGAAATCGCGGGGGATTCTAGCCTATCTTCTTTAGAAACATAAACATAAAATGAAAAGAATATCCGAAACAGGCCTGATCAGCATCAATCATGAGCTAAAACGTAGTTATTGAAGGCTTTCGTATCAAAAACCAACTCACAGATTTCCTCATTTCCGCTTACAAGAACGGGGAGACGTGCGCCATAGCGATGTTGCAGCTCCGGGTCATCAGAAATATCTATAGTGTGATAAGAAAGTCCTCGGGAGGAACAAACCTTATCCAGCTCTTTCTGCATGCTCTCACAGAGCGTGCATTCTTTCGAACTATAGAGGAACAATTCTTTTATCACGAATTATCTGTCATTTTTAAAGCCAAAAATATTGGTGTTCCCCTGCGTTGAATTAACACAGGTATAGATTTTTTATCAGGAAGTTCTTTCAGTACTTTTGAAAAATGCTGAGCATCCTTAATCTTAATATTGTTTAGTAATAACAGCACATCGCCCGCCCTAATCCCTGCAGCTTTTGCGATGCCATCGTTTACTTCTTCAATAAATATTCCGTGTTCTGATAAATCAAGTTGTTCTTTCTGCTCATCTGTTAATGTTTTGGCAGTGACATTAAGGCGATTTGCCGGCTTCGGTGTATTGTCATCATTCGCGGCAAGTTTTACTTGCCCATCTTCCGGCAGCTTTTTTATTTCCACCTGGAGACGTTTATTCTTTCCACGCCGAATTACTTCAACAGGTACCGTACTACCAATTTTACTATTACCAACGACCGGAGGCAGATCAGACGAGAAACTAATTTCTTTATTATTAAACTTAACTACAACATCTCCAGCTTCAAAGCCACTGGATTCTGCCGGGCCTCCCGGCAATACTTTGGCTATAAGCGCTCCGTGTGGACGTTCCATACCAAAAGATTCCGCTAATTCCCGCGTCACATCCTGAATAAGAACACCTAACCAGCCTCTTGAAACATAGCCTTGTTGCTTTAATTGTTGATAGACATTAACCACAACATCTATGGGAACGGCAAAAGAGAGCCCCATAAATCCACCGGTCCTACTATATATCTGTGAGTTAACCCCAATTACCTCGCCTTTTAAATTGAAAAGCGGTCCTCCCGAGTTACCCGGATTAATAGCCACATCAGTCTGAATAAAAGGCACATAATTTTCATTTGGTAAGCTCCGTCCCATTGCACTAATAATCCCCGCGGTGACAGAGTGATTAAACCCAAAGGGCGAACCGATCGCCAACACCCACTCACCTACTTGCAAACCTTCAGACTCACCAAGTTCGAGTGTAGGAAAGTCTTTTCCTTTTATTTTTAGCAAAGCGATATCGCTTCGCTTATCTGTGCCAATTAATTCAGCAACTAGTTCTCTTCGATCTTTAAGACCAACAATAATTTCTTGCGCATTCTCAACAACATGATTATTAGTTATCACATATCCATCATTGGAAATGATAAAGCCAGAGCCCAGTGATGACCGCTGTCCGTAGGGCTGGCTGTCTTTGGGTGTTTGTCCAAAGTATTTATTGAAAAAATCATAAAATGGACTGTCTTCGGGTACGTCCGGGATATTCAGGTTCGGGTTTTCAGGAATGTTTTTTTTCAAACTGGTGCTGATATTAACAACCGCAGCAGAATTCTTTTCCACCAAAGGGGTAAAGTCTGGTAGTGCTCTGGCCATACTGTATTGACTAAAAATAATCATGCCCAGCACTAAGAACAATTGACTAAATAATGTTTTTCTCATCTGTGTTAATCCTGTTGCAATTACTATTCTTTGGTAATTAAGAGAGACTCAGAACCTATTTAGGTAAATCATCGTGTTGACGACTATGCCACTTGTCATTATTTCAAATTCGAATGTGACTATATACTGAAGAATCAGTTCACGGTAAACGATGAATTATTGATTGCTTGTTACGGAATTCGCCATCTTTTGTACAGTAGCCTGAGGTACTTCACCCACTGCAGTTACCTGGTAGCCATTTGCTGTTTTAGCGTATGTATTAATTCCGCCCATTTTTGAAAAACCAGCGCTCATACCACTACCCGTCTCCATTTTTTCTATGAAAATTGACACCATAGCTAAGCCATCAGAATAAACCATATGATCTACAGGTCTTTTTTTGTCAGCCGTAGGATACATCTCGTGCTTATTTTTAGTAAAACCATCGGGCATCCATCCAACGCTCCATCTTCCAGTATCAGCATCCAGCTCCCCAACATCCTTTGAATTATTATGCCAGGTGAAACCTGCACCACTAATTGAAGGCTTAAGCATCTCATCAGGAATGCTATCCAGTATCTTAAGCTGAGTGAACATTACCTGTTCGAGTAGTAAACCAGTCCTGTTTTTTAGTTCCGATTTGAGTAAAAAATGTGTTTGTTGATCAATCCAGAACCGATAACCATATCTATATGCATCTTTCGGTTTAATACTAACAATCCAGGTTTCTCTCCCTGCTACGCGATCTTCTCCTAAAATAGAAAAAGCATAATTATTAACTAATTGATCTATCGATTCCGGCAATTGTGAGGACAGCAATTCACGCGGGCGACTTTTTTCTACCATTACAGCCTGATCGTCAGGAAAGATACAGGTAACAGAATCCTTGTTTCTGATAACCTCTCTCGCTGAACCTGTTAAAGACACCAACCTTTCTACTTCATCTTCAGCCTTATGAATTAGTCTAAGCGTATTCATCTGGCCGCCGCGTTGGTATATAAAAATACCATCGTAATTGAGATTACGGACGGCGTGAGACATATTGTTAATTAGTGTTTGCGCAGACAATCCAGCTTGTGTTTCTGCATTGACTGTTGTCAGAGGTAAAACAAGCAAGAACACAGGTAGTACATATCTACACACACTCAGCAATGCTCTTTTTGCATAGTATTTAAAGATTACTCTCATTAGCAATAGATTTTTAAGCAACTCATTCATCAAAAAGCTTAATTAACCTCGTCTACTTTTCATTTTCGAAAGTGACGGTTCTTACGTAGGGCTGCATCCCCTGAAACCCTGAATTAATACGTGACTCATTATGATTAACCAGATAACTGTTTAGTCTTGCGCGTTTATTGGCATTAACCAGCCTCAATTGAGCTTCTGCATCTGGATTAGAAGATACTAATTGAGTCGGGGCAATATTTAACGTCGCCTGAGGTGTGAATGAGACGATTTGAGATGAATTGGGTTCAATAGTTTCATTGTTTTGCTGAATTCCGAGGATCGCCATAGCAGCGACAGAGGCCGCGATTGCAAAACCGGCTACAGGTTTAAGAAAGTTTTGAGTGGCTGGTTTACGTGGAGCCAAGACTGTCGGTTCATTTTCAACATCGGCAGAAATTCTATCTGCCAGATTGAAGTCCATCGACTCAGGCATTTGTTTTTTCAAAACATCGCTTATTAAACTATACCGTGCCCAGCTGTCTTTCAAGCTTGCTGAGCGGAGCAAATCATCAACTATGGATCCAGATTGGCTGTCCAACTCATCATCCAACATCGCAGATATACTCTCTCGTTTTTCTTCACTCATTCTTTGCCTCACTCATCTAATAATGGTTTTAGTTGCTTATCGACGGCCTCACGTGCGCGGAATATGCGTGATCTAACCGTGCCAATCGGGCACTCCATCACATTTGCAATCTCCTCATAACTTAAGCCTTCAACTTCACGCAGCATGATTGCCATACGTAAATCTTCTGGCAATTCATCTATAGCAGCTATCACTGTTGACTGAATCTCATCTCTTAAAAGCAGCCTTTCAGGAGTAGCCTTGTCCCTTAGAGCGTCGTTAGCCTCAATTTGTTCAATTTCTGATATATCTTGATCTAATTCACCAGATCTTCTGGCTTGTGTGGCGAGGTGATTCTTGGCTGTATTGACCGCAATTCGGTACAACCAGGTATAAAACGCGCTATCACCGCGAAAATTTGGTAAAGCGCGATAGGCTTTAAGAAAGGCATCCTGAGTCACATCGAGGGCGTCAGCATGGCTGCGAAGAAACCTGGAGACAAGATTTATCACGCGTTGCTGGTATTTGAGCACGAGGACGTCGAAAGCCGCTTTATCACCGCGCTGTACTCTTTCAACTAAGAGTTTATCTGTATCGTTACTACCCATTATTCGACTTTATTCTTATTATTTTATGTTTGGGTTTCAGTAACTAATGAAATCTCTATTTTGTTTTGAGTAAATTCTGTTAATACGGAATATGTTTATAACTTCTAAAACAACAGCTTGAAGGTTTACGTCCATATTACAGGCCTAAAATAGCTACAAGTTCGTTTTCTTTTAAGCCGCAATAAATTAATTATCAAAGACTTACGTCCAAGCCTGCCTATATTATCTTAAATTATTAGTGCTGACCAACATCAGGGAGAAGCATACTGATATACGCTAGATACCATTGACTAACTGAATCAACTCGCTTTCGCTCAATATATTCACACCCAGTTCTTTAGCTTTTTTCAGCTTGCTACCCGCAGCCTCACCCGCAACGAGTGCCGTGGTGTTTTTTGACACGCTCGAGCTAACTTTTGCACCCAATTGCAACAGTTTTTGCTTCGCTTCATCTCGGTTCATTTTCTCCAGCGTGCCTGTTAAGACAAAAACCTGTCCTTTCAAAGGAAGCGCAGTGTCGTTGACAATCACATCGGGCCAATTAACCCCGCTGGTCATAAGTCGTTCAATAATCTGAATATTATGTGGTTCCCTAAAAAAAGTTCTTATGTTTTCAGCGACAACGGGCCCTATATCTGACACGCTCTCCAGCTCTTTCAGATCTGCCTGTCTAATTTTATCGAGTGAGCCAAAGTGTTGAGACAATGAGCTGGCTGTTGCCTCACCTACTTCCCGAATACCCAGCGCAAACAAAAACTTGTCTAATTGCGTTGTTTTACTTTTCTCAAAAGCCTGAAGTAAATTTCTCGCAGATTTCTCACCCATTCGTTCAAGGTTTACAATTTGTTCTAAATTCACTTCGAATAAATCAGCAATATTTGATATTAATTTGGCTTCAACGAGCTGTTCAACCAACTTGTCACCCAGGCCATCTATATCCATTGCTCGCCGTGAGGCAAAATGAATAATGCCCTGGCTTGACTGCGCCGAACAAACTAAACCACCTGTACATCTGATTGCAGTTTCCCCTTTTAACTTCGCGGTTTTCGAACCACACACAGGGCATGTCTGAGGGATTTTAAAGGCTACACTATCATCGGGGCGTTTCTCCTTCAGTACTCGTACAATCTCTGGGATCACATCTCCAGCTCTTCGGATAATAATAGTGTCACCTATACGCACATCTTTACGCATCAATTCTTCTTCGTTATGCAAAGTTGCATTTGTCACAGTTACTCCACCAACGAAAACCGGTTTCAAGCGGGCGACCGGCGTCAAAGCACCGGTGCGACCTACTTGAATTTCAATATTTTCAACAGTTGTGATTTCCTCTTCAGGTGGGAATTTATAAGCTATAGCCCAGCGAGGTGCTCGTGACACATAACCGAGTTTTTCCTGTTCTTCCAATACATCCAATTTAAAAACAACACCGTCTATTTCATAGGGCAAGTCTGATCTGCGTCTGAGGATTTCCTCATAATAAGTCAAGCAATCTTGTACTCCCGTTAATGCCCGGGTCTCAGGAGAGACAGGGAAGCCCCAGCGCTTCAAATGTTTGAAAGTGTCGAGGTGAGTTAACAGCGGCGGTTTTTCTTTGCTTATTTGGCCAATACCGTAGGCATAAAAACTCAATGGCCTTTGCGCGGTTAGTTTTGGGTCCAATTGTCTTAAACTTCCTGCTGCAGTATTTCGCGGATTGGCGAAGATTTTTTCACCCAGCGATTTCTGTCTGTCATTTAATTCAGAGAAATTCTTTTTACTAATAAATATCTCCCCTCTCGCTTCAAGAGTTTCAGGATAGTCTTCGTCCATCAACACTAACGGGATGCTCTTAATTGTTCTAACATTTAGTGTTACTTCTTCGCCGGTACTTCCATCGCCTCTGGTAGCGGCTTGAATTAACTGTCCTGACTTGTACAGCAGACTAATAGCCAGACCATCTAACTTAGTTTCAGCTGCGTATTTAACCTGGGTTAAACCTAGTTTTTCACGGGCACGCTCATCAAACGCCAACATTTCTTCTTTATTAAATGCATTATCGAGGGATAACATCGAAACAGCGTGACGAACCTGATTAAAGGAAGCGAGTGGCTTATCTCCAACTCTCTGAGTTGGAGAGTCAGAACTAATGAACTCCGGGTGTTCCTGCTCTAATGAAGACAGTTCCCGGAATAAACGGTCATATTCAATATCCGGAACACTTGGCTCATCTAGTACGTAATACGCGTAATTGTGCTGGTTTAACTCATTTCTTAAGGATGCGATTCTTTCCGTCAGCTCATCTGCATTAACTGTTTTATTCTCCGTCATGATTTTTAAAGTTACTAATTGGCAGCAAGAAGATCACGGATCGACTCAATTTTCTGTTCGTTAATTAGCAATCGATTCTCATCACATACATCGGCGCCGAGTAATTCTGCAAGGCGATGTGCACTATTTAACATTAACTCAAAAACTACTTGCGCATCAATGACTGCAGGCAAAGGCATAAACAGAACCAGTCCACGCGTAGAAAATTTTTCAATCTCGGTCATATCAAAACTTCCCGGCTCGAGCATATTCGCCATACTGAACATAGCTCTCTCCGTTTTTATTTCCCCTACGCCAAAATGATGAAATATATTCATCATCCCAAATTGCAAATCAACTTCAGCAACAGCATTCAATATAGACTTGCCTTCGATTACAACATTTCCTCTGGGAATGACATGCAAAGTCACAATTTGTATTGCTGAGGGATTTTCAGGCTCACTATTCTCCAGACCGAAACTTATATCCTCGTGACCCTCTGATTCAGCAGAGCTTAATGATGTCGTACTGTTTAAACCCGGGTCATCTCCCTGATAGCTTTCACTAGAAACCTTTAACTCAGAGTCTTGTTTTGAACCGGAAATTGTTTTGCTTAGTCCTGCCAGAACAGAGGAGTAATCGATATCTGAATCACTCGCGGTATCAATTTTGATGTTCGCGACTTCATCATTGGGGGAATGTTGTGAAATTGTTTGTTGTCTATGTCTATTGCGTTCCTTAACTGACCCCCAGACGTAAATGCCCGCGACAATTGCTGCGCCAATGATAAGTAGAAAAAGACGAAGGTCATTCATCGTTAAGGTTTTTTAAAGCAAACAAAAAAATGTCGCAGCACGCATTAGATAATCTGTGCCTTTGAAAGATTAAACTAAATTCAGGCGGATGCCGCCATTTCAACAGCTTCATCAACATCAACTGAAACCAGACGGGACACTCCCGGCTCATACATCGTAACCCCTAACAATTGGTTTGCTATTTCCATAGTAATTTTGTTGTGAGTAATGAAAATGAACTGTACTTCTGTAGACATTTGTTTAAGCAGTTCACTAAAACGACCTGTATTTGTATCATCTAACGGTGCGTCTACTTCATCGAGAATACAAAATGGAGCAGGGTTTAATTTAAATATAGCAAATACCAATGCCACAGCAGTCATCGCTTTTTCACCGCCTGAGAGCAATTGAATTGTGCTATTACGTTTACCAGGAGGCCGTGCCATTATAGTCACACCGGTTTCGAGCAAGTCATCTCCCGTCAATTCAAGATAAGCATGTCCTCCTCCAAACAAAACAGGAAACATAGCCTTTAAATTTGTATTAAGAAAATCAAACGTTTCTTTAAATCGGGTTCGAGTTTCTTTATCTATCTTACGAATAGCGGTTTCCAGCGTTTGTAATGCTTCAGCCAGATCTTCATCTTGTTTGTCCAGATATTCCTTGCGCTCGGATAACTGTGTGAATTCGTCAATTGCTGCAAGGTTGATTGGTCCTAAGCGACTAATTTTTCGTTCGATGGACTCTATTCTTTCCTGCCAGACTGATTTTTCGGCAGCCTCATCCATATCTCTTAAAATAACCTGCACATCCTGACCTTGCTCTTGAAGTTGTTCTGCGACAGTCTGCAGTCGCACACGTGTTTCCTGTGCATTCATTTTGGCATTTGCCAGTTCGTCCCTCAAAGTCTGAACAATCTGTTCCGAGTCAACACGACGTTGTTCTTGAGCTCTAAGTTCAGCTTCGTTTTCCTGCATTTCGGTTCGAGACTCTGCTAGCTTTTTCTCAGCCTGAACTTTCTCCGCAAGTTTTAACTTAAGCTCTTCTTGTAGCGCGTCCATAGGCTGTCTGCTCGATTCCATGGCCGCCTGTAACTCCTCGCATCTACCAACATGACTCGATAGCTGAATGTCGCTACGCTTAATTGCCTGTTCCAAAGAAGCTCTTTGCGAACTGATAGACTCGAGTTGAAGCGCTATTTCATGGCTTTGTTCATGGGTTGACTGCCAACGACCTCGCGCATCATCCAGAGCTTTACGATGACGTTCGCGTATTTCTATCAAACGTGGACCTTCCTGTTCAAGTTTATCTTTGTCGGAACTCGCTCTCTTTAGTCCATGACGTAAAGACTCAAGTTCAGTCAGATCATCTGAGCTGTTTAATTCAATCTCTTCTAGTTCTTCCTGAATTTGTTGTACACGCAGACTCGATTGTTCAAAACGCGTTTTAAATTCAGTATGTTGTGAGCGGGTTTTTGCAAGCCCATCCTGTTCACTGTTAAGGTTGGCCTGTGCCTCTTGAAGCGCCTGCTCAGCCTGTTCCAGGTCTCCTCGCTTCTGCTGAAGAGTAGATTGCTCAACTTCGATATTCTGATTGAGATCTCTCTCATCATTAAGCAGCTCGTGGATTTGCTGTTCTCTGGATAAAGCACCTGAATGACCTTCAGATTGACGATTCACCCTGATCCACTGTGCGCCAAACCAGATGCCGTCCTGTGTAATTACCGACTCATGGACGGCTAAATCTTTTTGTATTCTGCTTGCTTCTTCAGTGCTTGAGGCAATATAGATACCTTGCAAGAGTCCATCTATAGCGACATTCGATGTTACTTTATCGAGTAGGCTCTGATGACCTTTATCGTTACTTGTCTCATACGCTGTGTTCGTTATTAAACCAAAGTGCCCCTGACTAAGATCATCGAAGTAATTACTAATATCGTCAATTCCGTCTATACACACGTCTTGAAGACGGTGGCCCAGAACTGTTTCCAGCGCAAAAGTCCATTCAGGTTCTACGCTCAGTTGCTGAATCAATCTGGGTGCATCCGTCAAACCCTTTGAAGATAACCACTCGATGACTTCTTTTTGATCCAGCGCATCATTTTGCTGCAAAGCTTCAAGCGAAGCTATTTGTCCGGTGAGTTTCTGCTGTCTGGACCTTAACGAGGCGAGGCTTTCGTTGAGTTGGTGAGTCGCATGACGTAGTTCTTTTACCGTGTTTTGATTGGACTCCATATCTGCACGACACTCTTGCAGTATTTTTTCACCACTTTCAACTTGCTCAGAAAGCTTTTGCATTGTTTGCTGGAAAGATTCGGTGTCGGCTTGCTCTAATTCAGCATTTAAAGTGACACGTCGATTAGTATCTCCCTCGATACCCGATTCCAAATTATTCAGCTGGGTCTTGTTGACTTCGATCTGCCGATTGAAGTCTGCCATGGTGCTATTGTAGGCATCCCATTCAGTCTGCCAGCTCTGCATCGCCTGTTCTGCTTGATTAAGCGCGTTGTAAGCCTGGTCGCTCTGACTACGGGAACCGTCAAGTTTTGGCTCCAGCGACACCAATGAACTTGATAATTTAGCGAGCTCCTCTTCATCATGCTGCCTCTGAGTCTTTGCCGATTGCTCAGCTTCGCGTGCAGCCTGTATATCCGTCTCAAGTGCCCGTATACGTTCCTGTGTATGCTGGATACGCTGTTCAAGTTGTGAAATAGCACTCTCAATCTGATAATAGGTAGACTGGGATTCATTGAAATTCTCATTGAAGGCCGTCAACGCTTCACGTTGTTTTGCGATATATGTTTCTACTTCTCGTAACCGAGCGACCCCCTCTTCTACCTTAGTTTCTTTGTCTCTTGTGATTTCTTCTCTGGCTTTGATTTTTTCATTTAAATCTTGCCAATTCAGAGCCAACAATTCTGACTTTAATTGTCTCTCTTCCTGTTTTAAGACCTGATAGCGTTCTGCTGCTTTTGCCTGTCTTTTTAAACGCTCCAGTTGTTTACCGAGTTCTTCACGAATATCGTTTAACCTGTCAATATTCTCTCGTGTGTGGCGAATACGGTTCTCAGTCTCACGACGTCGCTCTCTATACTTTGAAATCCCCGCAGCTTCTTCAATAAAAGTACGTAATTCTTCCGGTTTAGCCTCGATTAAACGGGAAATCATACCTTGCTCAATTATTGCGTAACTTCGCGGTCCAATACCGGTACCAAGAAATATAGCGGTAATATCTTTACGTCGACATCGGCTTCCATTTAGATAGTAATTTGAAATTCCTTCACGATTCATAGTTCGTTTAATGGAAATTTCACTATAACTTGCGTATTGCCCACCTAATTTGCCTTCTGCATTTTCGAAGGTCAGTTCAACAGAAGCCTGACCAATTGGTTGACGTGAGCCGGAGCCGTTAAAAATGACATCAGTAAGAGATTCTCCACGCAGGTGTTTAGCCGAGCTCTCGCCCATTACCCAGGTAACAGCATCGATGATGTTAGACTTACCACAGCCATTCGGTCCGACAATACCAACCAGATTATCAGGGACAACCAAGGTGGTAGGATCAACGAATGATTTGAAGCCAGAAAGTTTAATGTTGCGCAAACGCATGGGGCGCTACAATACCGTTATAAATAGCGACAAACAAGCAATAACTTTTTCTTGATTTAACATTAAGTGATACGCTTAAGTG
>Ga0055584_100006921_pt1 | contig 11121 bp, 8 predicted proteins | sample OSDHelmetaG_FD_58716 | JGI IMG/M metagenome (GOLD analysis project Ga0055584, IMG submission 58716) | Pelagic marine sediment microbial communities from the LTER site Helgoland, North Sea, for post-phytoplankton bloom and carbon turnover... | ecosystem: Environmental > Aquatic > Marine >...
TAATTCAAAATGACATTACTCACATAAAAGATTATGTAGAAAAAGATAAGTTAATGATGATCAAAGCGTATTGGAAGCCTTGGCTGGAAAACCCAGTACCTACAATGAAAAGACAGTACGACATGAATTTAAATTCATCTGTTCTTTTGTGGACTGGTGATTTAACAGATATATGGAATCGATTTATTGATGATCCAGAGTTTTACATGATGAAGTATAAAGGCATTGATTCGCACTTATGTTTTGATCATGCCGAGAAGCTAAACTTTTTTCCAAGAGGCGAAATTTATTCCAGAGCTTATGGCATCGACGAAACAGATTATTGGTACACTCCAGGTAGCCCTGGTCCAGAAAAAATGTACTTTAGCGAATCACACAACATCTGCATATTCAATGGATGGAAACGCAGAAGGTGGTATGATAAAGAAGGTAACGAATATATTTTAGGCGATGAAGGTTATAATGGATTTAAACACTATTGGGGTTGACCCAGATATTTGGAGAATACTTTGGGATGTTGCAGATGATCAATCATATGATATGAAACAACTTCTTGGAAGTATGTCTCCACATCAAGTGCAATCAAAAGCGTGGCTTGTAAAAGAACTATCACAGGCGTACAATGAAGAATTTCCTATTCTGATGGAAAAGGACAATATAAAAGTACAATTGCACGGTGGGTGGGTAGGATTTCCAATTGTTGCTTTGCTCAAATCCTCGCCATTAGATATTGCGCATGTAGAAAATATTGACTTAGATAAAAAATCATTACACGTGTTTATGCGCTACATGAAATCAAAAGGCTATTCATATAGTGAAAAGTGTAAAGATGTTGGATTAAAAAACCCGACAGATAAAGAAATTGATTTAGTCATTAACACTTCATCTGAGCATATGCCTGATCTTCCAGTCTATTTGAAAAATTTCAGGAAAGTTAGAAGATATAAACGAGATTGCGTATTTGCAATTCAAAGCAATAATATGTTTCATATAGATGATCATATCAACTGCGTAAACTCGGTTGAAGAACTAATTGAAAAAACTGAGTTACATAAGAATGGGCTGTTATATAGCGGTGAAATTCAAATGGAAAATGGCTATAAAAGATTTATGGTAATAGGATATGCACATGACCCGCGTAATTTTTAGCTTATATATCGATATACCAAAAAAAGATCTGGATTATCAAAAGCCCTACAAAGGCGATAATATTCCAAAGACAACAAGGACTAAGATAGAGTTTCAAGAATATTATGGAAAGCTATTAGCATGTAAGCAGAAGTACGCTAATGATATTAACGTGCCTTTTTTAATGTATGAGTATGATCAAGATTTTGAAGCTTATAAGAAATGGTGGAACAGCGAGTACCCTCAAATTACAGAATACAATATTGTTAACTTTTACAAAATACAAATATTAGATACGCTCTGCCAGCAATATGATGAAGTGCTATATCTTGATTTTGATGTTGTTCCAGTTACTACCGAAAACTTTTTTGAAGCTCATGACCTGTCTAAAGGAATTGCAATAAAACACAATAACGCACTTGCAAAGAAAACATTAGAAGATCTAAGTACTATTAGCATAGATTCTATTAGAAGTCCAACTGCAAAATATTGGAATGCTTTGGCTATGTTACAGGCTGGAGGATACAATCACGAGAATGATGTATACAACACTGGAATCATTGGAGCTTCCTCAAAACATATCCGTAAGTTAAATTACTTTGGAAATATTGACAGGCACATTAAACTTATGGATAGACTAATAAACGATCCGGTCTATCCTGAAAGAATACGAAAAATGTTTGGATGGGACAATGAGACAATATGGTCGTATCTCGTAAAAAGAACAAACGTGCCGATACAGTTTCTTGATTCGCAATGGCATCTATTTCTTGATAGGTATAATGTGATTCCTCCTAAAACTAAGTTTGTGCATGTAATAAACAAAAAATTTGACAGTGTTTTCGATTATTATGAAACGTTTAATCTTTAGTCTATATAATAATATTACAATTCCGCATACATCTGTGCCTCAATCTAAAAAAGATTCATTTCATGAGTTCTATGATAGATTAGTAGAAACTCAGAAAGCATACGCTTATAGATGCGGTGCTGAATATGTACACTACACGCCAAAAATAAATGACTATGATGACATACAATTTGAAAAGTTATATCGGTTTGAAGAACTAACAAATGATTATGATGAAATCGTTTACTTAGATCTAGATGTTATACCTACAACAGAAGAAAACATATTTGATAGACATGCATCAAATGAAAATGTAGGTGTACACTTTATTGACGTGCAACCAAACTGGGGTAAACGAAATCGTTACGATGAGTGGTGGGTGACAGCATATGATTTAGATAAAATGAACATGGTAGTAAAAACATGTGCTAAAAATTCTATGCTTATGTTAAAGGATATTAGTGGAGATAATAAGATAGCAAATACGGGAGTGATGATTGGAAACAAAAACTCTATACAAAATTTGCGACTGTCTGAAAGGCTTGAAAAAGCTGAAGAAATATTCAAAGATGCTAAAGAAGATAATCTGTATCCAAAAGAAATAGCCTCATTATTTTCGAGAAACAATGAGGTCTATTTTTCTTTTATTAAAGAGTGCTACAACGTTTCAATTAATCCTATCGGATTAGGTTGGAACTTCATATTAGATGAAATGTGTACAGGCAAAAGACCGGGTATTCACATGCATCATGCAGTCAATAAGGATTTTAAGTTGTTTTTTTAGCAATATCTTCTTGTATAAGAACCATATTATATAGAACTTCTTTTAAAGTTTTAGCTTTTCTAAGTTTACTTTTCAAAGATCGGTTCTTACTAGATTTTACCATGTTCACTTCGAATAATTTTAGTTTAGTTTTGAATATTAATTCTTTTAGTTCATCTTCTGGCAAATTTTCTAAAAACACAAGATCAATAATTTTATCAACAACAACATCATCTACAACATTAGATGACGCTATATCTAGTGCTTTATTAAGAATGCCGTCTTGTCTAGCAATTGACATTACTTCTTTCTCATAAGATTCGCGTGCATTTTTGTTGTAAATATAAGTCATTTCTAAAAGCTGATCGGCAGAATAATATTCTAAAAGTTTCTTAAATTGATCGCTATTCTCGTCAGCAGGAAGAACCCATGTTTTAGCAACTCTTCCTTGAGGATGATCTTTGTCTTCTATAATATAAAGTACTTCAATGTTTGAATAATCATCACTAGTATACCTAGCGTACTCAATACCTTCTTCCCACTCGTGTTTCATTGTTTTATCCTCTAAGTTGTAAAAATTCTAAGATAGTAAGTATTAATATCAACTGCTGTTCCATTAGGAAACTCCTGCGCTCGATAATCATCTTCTCCGTCATTAGGAGAAGTAGAACCAGTTTCTGCACCATAAACTCTCCTAACGCCTGAACCATTGCGTCGAGTGTCAGTCATGCCAACTCCTCTTTCAACTCCTGTGGCGGAGCCGCTGGAGGAGATCTGATAATCTATCCTATAGCCAGGATGCGTCCTTGTAGCATATGTAATTATTTGATCTAACATATTATCCATGCGTGAAGTGCTGTAAGCCTGAATGTCATTATTTGTTGCTATTTCAAGCATATTCTGACAGAATGGCTTGCCAGCCGCGTATTGTCTTTTATGTAAATAATAGCTAGTTAGTGTTGAAGGCTGATCTAATGTTTCGGGAATTCCAGCTGCAGTATATGCTGAAGTATTTGCAATGGTGTTAACAAAAACAGGCAGATAACTTCCACCTCCTAAGTCAGAACCACTAGCAAGGCTTGCGTTTGCTACACTGGTAGATGTGCTAATGAAGTATGTTCCAGCCTGTGAATCACCAATGGTGCTGCCGGTTGTTAAAAGAGTTATTACTGGCTCAGCGAATGTATTCAACATATCTGTCAAATTCATTGCTCGTATATCACCGCTAGACGTCCTGTAAAGAGGGTATGATCCAGCCGGCGCAATGAAAGGATTGATTGCAGCAGATGTAGGAGTAGTCACAGAGCTTAATGTATAGTTAGCATAAATTCTATCGTATTTAACGTCTTCTTGTGAAATATTGTCAAGTTCAGCTGCAGTAGCAAACCTATCGGTTCTTGTGATGTAAGCTCCAGCTTTCATTCTGGTGTCAAACATGGCAGCCATATTAATGCCTGAGTTAAGTGCACTGACTGACAACTCAATGTTTGGAGAAAGACTCCATCGATATATGGCACTTTGAATAACTTCATCAACTTGAGCTGATGTCATTTCTACTAAATCGCCTGATGCATTATGATAAAGGGGGCGTCTCACAGCCATAATATTATTCCCCTGGTGTTCTTAACGTCTTTATAATAGAGCCAGCAGAATCTATGATGTTAAGAGTTACAGTATTTTTGAAAACGTATGATGTTAAAGAATCACTATCTAAATTAAAAGTGCCATTCGAAGAATCAAAAAATATTGATTGGTTTGAGTCAGAATAAGAATTAAGTAATCCTAGAATATCAGCTGAATCGCTAAATTCTGTCAATTCGTTTATTGCACTTACAAGATCGGATTTGTCTGTTGTTTTTAGGAGAGATAAAGTACCGATGTTAGAATCAACTGTGTTGACTCCTTTAACTACATCGCTATCTCCTGTAGATAGAAGAGAAATATCGCCGAGATTAGACGCAATTGTGTTTGTCTTGGTAACCCAAGTCGAAACAGCATCTGATAGATTAATTACTGTAATTGCCATCTTTTTCCTCTAGTAGTTTTTTAACAAGACTTTTAAGCTCATGAACTTCGTCTTTTAAATCTTGCAATTTTCCCTTTTCCTCTAAGGCTTTCTGCTTTCTTATCCTAGCACTTCTCATCTCTTCTACATTTATATTTATTATTGCACCAGAAGTCTTATGTCTGACTAGCCCAGGAAATCCTTCTACATTTGTGTATCTACTACTCATTATGTTACCAATGCAATTACTCTCAAATCTTTTATCTTAGGAGGCTTTGAAGAGTTTCTTGATTTCAGCACAACTTTAACTTGGAACTTTGTGAACAATGATAGAGATCCAGTTAAACCACCCGGAATAAATTCGTACTGTCTAAATGTTGTACCGTCATCATCAGCTGGGTTAGCAGTTGATTCGCCTATAAGAGTATAATTGATATCGTCTAAGTTATCATCGGCAGTACCTGTTTTGAAGTATACATCGAAACTTGCTGGAGTAGGTCTGTTAGCAGCGAACAGAATCTTAAGTCCTACAGCTGCTTCTTCAAGAGTAACTGTGCGAGTAATGTGTTTAGCTGCTGCTGTACCTGCTGTTGGATTAGTTTCTGCAATAGAATTCAGTGATCCAGTACCACCGGAATCAATGAGATTTTCAAAAGTGGCTACCGACATTCTCTGCATATCTATGATTGGTGATACTTTAATATCGTTAGTGGAAAGATTTAATTTCATTCTGAATGAACGAGCATTTGAATAATGTTCAGCTTCATTCTTTCTATTTGCAATTAACCCTGGCTCATTAGTAAAGTTGAAGTCATTGATGATTGTATCTTTAAATGTTCCAGCAGCTACATTAGCATATGCGCCATGTGTACTTACATGTCTACTATTTAAACCTCCATACGAAGATCCTTTAACTCTTTTTACTGTAGAGCTAATAGATGTTTCATTTGGAATTAATGTTTGAATTTGCGGAACAAAGGCGTCATACATTGCGTTTTGAGTCGCAATAACTCCTTCGCCACCTACTCTCAAACTAGCAGTAGGTGCTACTCCTGCGCTATCAGTATTCAGTGTGTATCCAGTATGATCAACGTTAATGACTTGCCGTTGACCCATGTATACTTTACCCGGAACGCCGGCATAGTTAGAATTAGAATCAAGTCCACTAATATTTACGTAATCATTGATTTGGAAACCGTGACCTGGGTGGAATATTCTGAATGCCTGTTGAGCTGAATCTGTCAAAATAGGATTAGCGTCTAACAGTTTAGAACCAATTTCTGAGTTGTTCAACTCTACCGTGCCGGTATTTGCAAACTGAGCTCTTGTTAGTTTAAACATCAAGTCTCTATTTTGATCTGGCGTCCATGTAATACCATTTTGAGAAGTAAACATAGATCCAAGTGTAGGCTGTTTATTAACACGTCTTTCTGTAGATCCAACTAAGAACTCGTATGTTCGAGCCACAAACACATTATAGTCTGTAGTATCAGCAAGCAGAACAATACAGTAATCTCTTGAAGGCGGCAAGAAAACAGGCTCATCAAACTCAAACGTTGTAGGAGTATTTCTGATAGTTGTCATATTGTTTAAATCGGATGGAATATTCACCTGATCTGGCTTTAAGTACTTAATAGCACCAGGAACAGGTGCAGATGTAGGAGTGCCGTTTTCCATTGGCCTGATTTGGCACTGTACTGGAATACCATCAGCTACCGGAGACTTTGTAGAGAAGTACGCAGAAACTTTCGTAATGAATACACCGTTTGGATTATCAGCGCCATCTACACGGAAAGACTGAGCAAGAGGATCATACTCCTGAATAAAGAATGTCCTTTGAATACGAACTGTTTCAATTTGTCTTTCGCGAGTTCTTAAGATACCAGTTGATGTGAATGTTGTTTGTGCTTTTGAGATAGAATTATCAGCATCACCACTACTAATATCCATCAACTCAACTCTTTGAGTTCCTGTTCTGAATTTTAAGTCTTTGCGAGATGGAATAACGAATGATCCAATCAATTCGCCCATGCTATCTGAAAGCAAATCGGTAGGTCCATCTGGATGCTGAGTTGCTTTTCTAAAGACATCACCATTATTATCATCACGAGTCGCAAATCTTTTAAATGTTGTTTCAGCTTTTGCAAAGGATGTGATATTCTTACCACCAAAGAACATAAAGTGCTTTGTATCTCTACGCAATCCATTAACTTTAAAGAAGATCTTACGAGATCTCATGTAATCAATAAATTGAACATCAATAATTCTATTAGCTACAATTTCTCTACGAGTTGTTACTTTACCTCTGATAAGAACTCTACCAGAGTTTATTGGCTGACCAATCCAGCGGTCTCTGAAGTCTGCAATTCTGTTTCTAATACGAGCAATACGTTTGGTACCGGTACGAATTGTTTCAGTTCTTTTACTCACTACAACATCAGGAGCATATTCCGTTTCTACCCATTCATCTGAAGAAGGTGACATCTCCATGTGACCATTAGAAATGATTACGTGGAAAGGATTGATGTTTTCGGTTTCAGTTGCAAGATTTTGATCAATCATGTCAAAATGGCCAGTGATTGGGAGTAGAGCAATATCACCGGATCTCTGTGAAGTACTAGTCGCAGAGTCATAGATAAGACGTGTGTTATTAACTTCGTTACCCGGAGTAAGAAGTCCTTCTAGTGTATCTTTACCAGCTCTATACTCTTCTCTATCTGTATCAGAAAACGCATCGTCTTTAAAGTTGTCAACTAGGAAACCCGCCTTTGTTCTTTCCAACCCTGCCGCATCGAGGACAGTGAGAGAAGATGTATTTAATTCAAGTAGGCTAAGTGTAGTCAGCTCTTGAAGTTCATCGATACGCTGTTCTAACTCAGAGATGTCAGACATAGTAAATCGCTTAGCGGGAATAACTGTAGACGATAAGTCAGATTCATTCAATGTAAATGCGTTTAATTCGATATTGTATAGAGGCATAGACCCTTGCGGAATCTCAGGTAACTGAGGATCAAATGCTGGCACGCCTTGAATTACTTGCACTTTACCACGATAATCTCTTTCGCCTGCAGGATCTATAGTAGTAGCAATTAATCTATCTTTACGTCTTAGATAATAAGTAATGTCGCCGTCAATCGCATCAGTATTAACTGGTAAGTCAAATTTATTTGAATTAGCTCCACTAAAGTTGAAATCTAAAATCTTGTCACCGCTTGTTGCATCATGAGCGTGAGGTCTAAAGTCAATTACATCTCTAAGAGAGATCTCTGTTCCATCTGAAAGAACGTGAGACGGAACATCAGAATACGGAACACTAGTTGGATAAGATGAAACATCGTAGAATTGGCCAATACCAGTAGGATCAAAGTAATTATATCTTGCAAAAATCTGTGTACCGGGTGTGATTGATATGCCCGGTTTTGGAATCAATCTACCAATGCCATAATAGTTATCTCTTTGGCCATTATCAAAAGTAAAGTTATCTTTAATGTCAGCACCATCAGAATCATCGATGCGCAGCCGTTTAACTTGATAAGTATCAGAGTGCTGTAAGCTAATAAATGCTGTGCCAGTTCCATCAGATTCTACTGTTGGCCATGATACAGTTCTTGTTACTTCTGTTAAAACTTTAGCTTTTCTTGTTGTATCAGCTGAACTGATTTGAACAAGAGCATAAACCTCATATGTTTTACCTACTGTTCCTGTTACAGTAAGAACTGCAGTTCCAGCACCTGAAGCTGTGCCAGCAGTACCACCACTCATATCTCCGTCAGATGGACTAACCATCCATTGATTCGATGAAACAAACGTGCCATCAGAGATTGATATTGTGCCAGTTCCGCCGCCTTGAACAGTTACTGTGAATCTTCTTTGTACTGTTAGCGCACCCCATGATAGAGTTGTGGTTGGACGAGTTCTTGGTAGAGGAAATAGCAAATCGTTTTCAGCAGTATTTTTTAGACTAGCAATACCGCCTTCGAGAGAAATATTTGCATGACTACTACTGTCACCGATAGATTTAACTGCACCGAAGTTTTGGCCAGAATTCATTCTAATGTCAAAGAGATATAGCCTCAGCGCATCATTATCTTCTTCTAGTTGACGTACTCTTGCTGTACCAATTGCGGCACCAGCGCCACTACTTGAATCCTTCAAATTAATTCTAGGATAACCAGTTGTTGATGGTAATCCAACGTTTGAACTATCTTTTACTAAAACAAAGTTACCATAGCGAGCAGTTACTGTCTCGCCTTCAAGCTCTTCTATACTCTGAGATTTTGGAACTCCAATTTCTTGTGTAGCAATTTGAAGTCTATATCCATCTACATATACCACACCATCAGAAATTTTTAAAGTTAGCGCAGAAGCACTATCATCTGCAAATTCTACATCAAACGGTCTAACAATATAATTACCTGACTCTTCTTTTGTTCTTTGAGCAAGAGTATCAGCTAGCTGTCTATAGGAATTATCCGTACGAGTTTCATCAGAGATTAAACCCTTTGAAAGCTTAGCAACATATACAAAGTTTTCTGACGCAGTCAAAGCTGATCGTTTTGTAAGAGTTAGCTTAATTTGGAATCTATCTGCACCTGGAGCAGCGAGGTTAGCAACAGCACCTTGATTATCATAAAGATCATTAGTATCATCAACTGAAATAATCTTTTCTTCAATTTTGAAACCAATATCTTCGTTAGGCACACCTGAGTATTTGTCTACAAAGAAAGATTGCTTTTGGGCAAATACAAAATGCCCTTGGACAAAGAACGTGCCTTTTGCTATTGAAGCTTCTGTACCAACACCAGATGCATTCGCTGAAGCGGTAGTCATATTATATGCTGCACCTAAAGCTGCGTTCTCCAGAACCTGACCGTTACCTACTCTAACCGAAGAGACACCGGAAGTACCAGCCGATGTAGAAACATATTCGACGTACAGCGTTTCAGGATCAGTCGCCGTAGCTGCAGTTACTTTTAAAATTTTTACTTGAAGCGCAGGGTTAGGTGCTCTAATTGTAAATGTTTTTCCAATGATTTGACTAGTGTCAGCCGGCAGCTGGTTTGCAGCCAGTTTAATAAATTCAAATCTGTTATTGACACTCAGACCGCCCGGCTCAACAACACCACCGTCTCTAAAGATATTTGATCCAAATCTTTCGATTTCTTTTTGGATCATTGTCTGTAGCTGGGTAAGCTCACGAGCCTGAAGCGCTTTACCACTATTGAATAGAATTCTATGGTAATTATCGCTATCTTTAAAATCATCTTTGTAAGTACTTACAAAGGTATTTGTAGTCAAATTTGTTGCCATGTGATTTACACCGTAATAATTACTTTAATATCTTCTGTTTGCGCTGCTGCTCTAATAACTCGTGCTCTGTTTTCTATGTATAAGATTTCTCCGCTGTAAATATCCACAACTGAGAATTTGTTGCCACTATCAACTGTAGCACTTCCTACTGCATTTCCAGTAAGAGCCTCTCCATCAGTAAAGTTTCCGTTGACTGTATTTTCATTCTGATGGAAGAAAACCTTATTACCACCACCAGAATCAAGCTCATCGATAAACGCAGTAATACCTGAAGCACCTGTAATTTTTTCATCAACAACAAATTGAGATGCTGAAATAGTGCCTGCGATTGTTAAGAATCGATTTACTTTTGAAGAAGTTCCAGTATATCTTGGGCCATCACCCGCGCTATCAGTTAAATCTAAATTTCTAAGTAGCATGATTTGTCTGAAGTCGTTAGTCGTGTTAAACGTTCCACCTTCTGCACCAGAAGGTTTAATGTTAAACATAACAGATGATGATTTGAGATCGCTAAGAGAGCTGAATCCTAATCCATCTCTCGGACCAATGATTGGTCTTAAAGTGGCGTTACCAGATACAGTAGCAGATGCGTAATCATATCCTGAACCTAGGCCAGAAGATTCGTTATCCATCTCTACTTTTACAATAGTTCCGCCTGAAATCGTTGTAGTAGCTGTTGCTCCTGTTCCATTACCTTTGAAACTAATTGTAGGAGCAGAAGAATAACCTGTACCTCCGTTTACGATTTCTACACCTAAAATCTGACCCGGAACACGCACGTTTCTAATTACGTTTTGCTGAAGTGCAAAGGCTCCTGAAGCACCGGAATCACCAGCAGCAATCAGATCTTGATCTTGACACGGGACAAATGTAGAAGAAAGGAAGGTTGAAGCTCGAGAAGCAGAAATAGTATATGCTAGCTTCCACCGGTAACCATCTGAAGTTTCAAAAGCCTGATTAACAGAGACTCCAGCATCAGTAAAGGATGGCTTTACAATTGAAGTATTTGAGGCTCCTGCTGCGTTCTTACCTTGTTGTAGACAAATATAGACTTCATTATCTTCT
>Ga0055584_100006923_pt1 | contig 11121 bp, 11 predicted proteins | sample OSDHelmetaG_FD_58716 | JGI IMG/M metagenome (GOLD analysis project Ga0055584, IMG submission 58716) | Pelagic marine sediment microbial communities from the LTER site Helgoland, North Sea, for post-phytoplankton bloom and carbon turnover... | ecosystem: Environmental > Aquatic > Marine >...
ACACCACAAGATGTTGTTTTTACCTACCTGAATCAGGTCTGAGGCAAAACACTGAATATCACGAGTTTTGTAAACCATAATCAGTAGGAAGAATCGTGTATTTCTGAAAAATAGAATGATAGTTAAAAAGACTCGCCTCAAAAAACCGCATTTGCTATCTCAAGTCTGTAACTATAAATTTACTGGCTCAAATTCTTCCCGACATCGAAAATTCATGGGCTAAATCGGGACTGATCATAGGCGCCGGAATCGTCATTCACCTGTTCGCGAAAGTGATCATTTTCCCTCTCCTTACAACGGCGGCGAACAAAACGGAGAACGATCTCGACGACTGACTCGTCTTTTCTGCAAAGCGCTTTTTCGCCTTCATACTCTGGTTCCTTATTTTTGTTTTTACCTTGAAGGCGCATGGCATTGAAGTGACTGCCGTTCTTGCCACCTCGGTCATTACCAATTTCACGGATCAGAAGGACGAACCGATTCGGGCGCGCGTTCGTTTCCAAATCGGATATCTTGAAGATGTTGAAAACGTGATGGAGCTCGCAAAGAAGATTATCAATGAAACGGAAGGTCCGATTGAAGGAACCGCCGAAGTCGTCGTGCGTTCTCTATGGGATGAGGAGGGGGGTGAGCTAGGCTCGGGAGTCCTCAAGGAGGGGCGATACAAAATCGAGAACGTGAAAGAACGAACTCGGATCCGCTCGCGAGTTCTTACAAATTTGTTGAGAGGCTTTCGCGAAAACAAAATTCAGTTCGGCGGGGCCATCTTCGAAATGGCCGCCGATGAGTAACCCAACCTTGTCTGCTTGCTGACTTTACCCTGTCTCGTCAAAGTCCCAACCCTCCTCAGTCAGTAGCTCGGTCAGCTTTCTTGATGAAGCGGCTCACTAGCGAAGTCCATCCTGTTTGGTGACTGGCGCCAAGTCCTTTTCCGCTCTCCGCGTGGAAGCATCTCCGCCAGGCATCAGCGTCCGCGGAGTAGTCCTCGCGAACCATGCCCCACTGGCGCTCGGACGAAATTGGCCCCCAGAGTTTTCAGTTGGAGCGCTTGATCACATCGGTGCGAAGGCCAAGCGATTTAGGATCATTTCTTCGTGCGGGAGGGAAATGAGACATGATTGAGAGGGGGGAACTCGGTCAATCTGCAGGAAACAGGACACTTTGAAATGGGAAGCTCGGAAATTGTCGATTCCACCGCTCCTCGTGATCCTGCGTTGACGCCTTTGCGAGAATGAGGTTCTCTTCCTCAATGATCCGAACCCTTTCTTTTCTGCTCGCAATTTACATTCTTCCCGTCGGACTTGGGGCCAGGGATTTCCATGTTTACTACCTCGGCGGACAGTCGAATATGGACGGGTATGGGTTTGTGAAGGAGTTGCCCGAGGACCTCAACCAACCGGTCGAGGGTGCCTGGGTTTTTCACGGCAACACAGCCAAAGACGGCACTCTAGCCGATGGCCGGGGGAAATGGTCGGTATTAAAGCCTGGGCACGGACGTAATTTCAAATCCGATGGGAAGACGAACATCTACTCTGACCGTTTTGGGCTTGAGTTGACCTTTGTGAGAGCGATGCAGAAAGCGCATCCCGATCGCAATATCGCGATCATCAAATACTCCCTCGGCGGAACTTCGATCGATCCCGAGGCATCAGCGGCTGAACGATTTGGTTGCTGGGATACTGAGTGGAGCGGTGGCGAAGGAGCAGGGAAGGGGATAAATCAGTTTGACCACTTCCTTGCGACCTTGAAAAACGCTCGGGCTGACAAAGATATCGATGACGACGGCGAACCCGATAAACTCATTCCTGCCGGGATTCTCTGGATGCAGGGGGAAAGCGACGCGATGGAACCCGTGGTAGCCGAAGAATACCAGGAGAACCTGGCCGACCTGATGGAGGAAATCCGTGAAGCCTTCGGTGATACGAAGATCGCGATTGGCCGTATTACGGACTGGGAGGTGTGGACCCACGGCGAGGTTGTAAGAAAAGCCCAGGCAGATTTCGTCGCGGAAGACGGGAATGCTGCATTGGTGACCTCGACCGATGAATACGGTAAATCGGACAAGTGGCACTACGATACGGCAGGGTATATCGATTTGGGGGAAAAGTTCGCTGGGGCTTTTGAGGAAAAAGAATGATTTCCTAGCGATGGCCTCGTTTTTGCTCATCGAACTCTGTATCATAAGGACTCGGCTAGTTTCGGATTGATTCGAAACGCGTCGGCTCTATCGTTTCGGTCCAACAAAATTCATGTCAGCCACCGAAATTAGCAGCGGCTTTGCCCGCATTCTTGCCCTCGTCAATGACGCGGCTGGTGAGGATATTTCGGAATCGGTTGATGTGACGGCGATGGAGGAGCAATTCCTTAATGGAGGTTCCTTGATCGATTGGCTACTGGACAATATTGAGCTGACGGAACGTGATTTTGGTAGCCGCCTCGCCGAGCGACTTCTCATCCCGTGGGAAGAGGACCCCTATGTTGACGAAGGGAATGCCGATCTTCTCAAGGCCCTCTGTTCTCCGCCCGTGGCAATCAAGCATCGTGTCTTGCCCCTCTCGCTCGATTTCGAAGACGAGGAAGCAGGGCCAACTGCGGTTCATCTGGCCCACTACGATCCGCTGTCGACTCTCGATCGCCAACTCGTGCGACGTGCCGTGAATTGCCCGATTCATTGGGTTCTTTCTCCGCGTCGCAAGGTTCTCGCTGGCTTGCAGAAGCTCTACGGTGTTGGTGGAGAAATTTTTGACGATCTTCTCGCGAATCGCGACTGGGATCAGGACGAATTCAGTTTCAAAGAAGAGATCAACGTCATCGACGAAGATGACGAGGAAGCTTCCGTCGTCAAATTCGTGAACCAGATTTTCAACGAAGCGCTCAATCAGCGTGCAACGGATATTCATATCGAGCCGCTTCGGAATGATCTCCGGGTTCGTTACCGGGTCGACGGCGTGCTTCAGCGCGTGTCGGTTCCCGACAATATCGTGGCGCTGCAGAGTTCCGTCATTGCTCGAGTGAAGCTGATGGCGGGTCTCGACATCGCCGAAAAACGGAAACCTCAGGACGGACGAATTGCGTTGCAGGTTGGAGGCGAGCCGATTGACACTCGTGTCGCAACAATCCCAGCGATCGAGGGAGAAAGCATCAGCCTACGTCTCCTCGGACAGGAGCAATTCGACATCGAGCGCCTTCAAATGCTTCCTCACATTCGAAAGGAGATTGATGACATTCTCTCGCGTCCGAACGGGATTGTTCTCGTCACCGGACCAACTGGTTGCGGAAAGTCGACGAGCCTCTTTTGCTTTCTTTCCGTGCTGAACTCGGAAGATAAGAAGATCGTAACGATTGAAGATCCTGTCGAGAATCGGCTTGAAGGGGCGGTTCAAATTGCAGTGAAGGCTGAGATTGGCCTGACCTTTGCATCCGGACTTCGCTCCGTGCTTCGCGGCGATCCGAATGTAATCATGGTCGGTGAGATTCGTGACCTGGAGACCGCGGAAATCGCCGTGCAGTCTGCATTGACCGGTCACCTTGTTTTCAGCACACTGCACACTAATGATTCCGTAGCTGGCATCACACGTCTCATCGATATGGGAGTGGAGCCATTTCTGATTGCCGCTTCCGTTCGTGCTTTCATCGCGCAGCGACTCGTTCGGCGACTTTGCCGCGAGTGCTGTGTTCCCGGGGATTACACCGAAGAATTTCTGCGCTCGGTTGGGTATCCAGTTCAGGATGCTGACAAAGCCTTTCAGGCAAACCCAGATGGATGTGATACCTGCAATCATACAGGATACAGAGGGCGAACGGCCGTGTATGAATTATTCCGAGTTACGGAGAAAGTGCAGGATCTGATTACCAATGGCTCTTCGAAGCAGGATCTGCAGCGGCAGGGAATGCTTGATGGATTTGTGCCGATGCGTGACTACGGCTGGCTGAAAGTTGCGGAAGGTCAGACAACAATCGAAGAGGTCGTTTCCTCTACCGAACTAGGTTGATAAGGCGACCGATATGAGCGCATTTCAGTTTAAAGTTCTCCAGAAAGACGGGGAGATCATGGAGGGGGCTCTCGAAGCGGCAACCCGAGGCGAAGCGACTCGCGCTCTCAACGAAAAGGGAATGCAGATTCTTTCTCTGCAGGAAGCGAAGGGGACAAACTCTGAGCCGAAAGCGGCAAAGAAAGAAAAGAGCGCTACAAAAAAGTCTAAGCCAACGGCCCTGAAAGCGGCCGCGGAAAACAAGCTGAAGTCGAAGCATCTCATCCAGTTTACTGAGGAGCTCAGCGATCTTTTATCAGCCGGAGTGAACCTCGATATCGCCCTCAAATCGATAGGAAGTCGCAGCGAAACCCCGGCCATAGGCCGCGTCGCCTCCGAGTGCTACGAAAAGGTTCGTGATGGGGTTCCTCTCGCGTCAGCTTTGCGCTACTCGTCGCCAAGCTTTAATGATCTCTACTGCAACCTTGTCTCGGCCGGCGAGGTTTCAGGTGCGCTCGGAGATATTTTAAAACGTCAGGTAAAGTATCTCACTACGCTGCAGGAACTCCGCAGCAAGCTCGTATCGGCGATGGTCTATCCCATGTTCCTGGTCGTTTCCGGAATCGGTGTGTCGGCTATGTTCATCTTTTTCCTGCTGCCGAGACTCGAGGAGCTAATGCTTTCCACCGGAGGTGAGCTTCCTCCTTTCGCGAACATGATGATCAGCGCAGGGGATGTATTCCGAGCTAATTGGATTCCGATCGTAGCCGTATTGCTGATTGGTATCGCTCTCCTTGTCGTGGCGTTTCAGCAGGAATCAACCAAGCGAGCCTGGGACGAGAAAAAGCTCAAGCTTCCCCTGTTCGGGAAAATGATGATTACCCGTTTCAATGTGCAATTTGTGGAGACACTTTCGAACCTGCTCATTAATGGCATGCCTCTTGTTAAAGCAATGCAGCTTGTCGAAGGAACGACACCAAATCGCTACGTGAAGGAGAAGATCGAGGAGATCACAGGAAAGGTGAAAGAGGGGGCCGTTCTTAATCGCTGCATGGAGAACTCGGGGGTCTTTGAGTCCGGACTAATCGATATGGTTCGCATTGGAGAGGATACCGGCAATCTGGCCGACTCGATGGTGAAAGCGGGCGACCGACTTGATCGAGAGTTCAGCCGTAGTATTGAACGAATGGCTGTGATCATTCAGCCCGCTATCATTCTAGTGATGTCTCTCGTCGTAGGGGTTGTCGCCTACATGATGATTTCGGTCATCTACGAAACGATTTCCGTATTGCGGGAACAAAGATAATTCGCTATCCTCCCGACATGAAATTACGCCCTCATCGCGGAAATAAGGGATTTAGCCTGATGGAGATTATTCTCGTCCTCGCCATCATTGCGCTGCTGATCGGAATGGGTACCGCGATGATGAAAGGAGTGTTCGGAGATGCTCAGGAAGCCAATGCAAAAGCCGATGTTCGCGCCTTGGAATCAAGCGTGATGCGCTACCGAACGAAATCTGGCGTTTTTCCAACGACCGCACAGGGACTGGAAGCTCTGTTAACCCGGCCCACGACCTCTCCTCAGCCCCGTAGCTGGAAGCAATTGATCAAGCGCCCGGAGGATCTTCTCGATCCCTGGCAGAATCCGTACAAGTATCGTTTCCCGGGAACGATCAATACTGACTCCTACGATATATATTCTCTCGGTCCTGACGGAACAGAGGGGACTGAAGATGATATTGGCAACTGGTAAGAAAAAGCCTGTCCGCAGCGGATCGGGATTTACCCTGCTGGAGATGCTGATCGTTCTCGCAGTCATCGCCATGTTTACCGGAGTGTTCATGCTCCGGTTCGATGATGGCCATGTCGAGCGAACGCTGTATCAAACCGCGGTAGATATTCGAGGCATTGCTCTGAAGTCCAAGAAGCGCTCTTTCGCGTTTCGTAAGAACCAATATATCGTTTTCACCCCTAAGTCATTCTGGACCACTGAAACGCCACCATTGGAGGAGGGGCTCGCTGTAGCGTCACCAGGTCAGGGGCCCGAAAGTTTCATCATTCCCGGAGACGTGATAATGGAAATCAAACCGCCCGGATCGCAGAGGTGGATTAACCCGAAAGGTCATGCTTGGAACTTTCGCGCATCTGGATTAAGCGACCCAATGGAAGTGCGTTTTACGATGGGTAGATCTTACACCAACCTGAATTTCAATGTGCTTACGGGATTGGCGGAGGAGGAAACCATTCTGGAATAGGCCAGGCCCACTTCTTAAGTTTTTCGTCTGAAGAGGGGGAAATCAATAGAAAACCAGGCTCAAAAGCAGGAACGCTACCAGAGTGATCACGGCAACGACCCACCAGAACAACTGCATTCCAGAACAGCTGCCGCTATTTTCGCCGCCAAATTCCTCCCGAATAAACTCGTCGTAATCGAAATAGTCATCCGGGAGATCCACGCCGTCATATGTTGAAGATTGCATCCAGCGCCCGTTTTCTTTCCGAGCGCCACAGGCCCGGCAACCGAAGGCATTCGGATGAACTTCGGCTCCGCATTCAGGACAGTGAAAATCGTCGGACATTAGAGGGTTAGGTGAGATGCCTGACAGGATTGAACATCAAAGGGTTAACCCCGGGGCGTCAGCTTGTTTCGTAAAGCCCGTGAAGCTCCTCGCGCAAATCATCAGTCTTTATCTCGCTGGAAACGAATGCGCTACCGAGGGCATCGAGCAGAACGAAACGGATTTGACCATCCTCAAACTTCTTGTCGCGCTGCAGTGCTTCGAGGACGCTTTCTTCCGAAATATCACTCTCAAGTATGGTCGGAAGCTCGTAGGCCGCAAGCACACTGAGAATTCGCTGGGCGCCTACTGCGTCTAGTCCGGAGCGCTTTTCCGAAAGGCGCACAGCAGCTACGAGTCCCAGGCTGATGGCTTCACCGTGCAGAAATCTTCCGTATCCGCCGGCGGCTTCAATGCCGTGTCCGATCGTGTGACCAAAATTCAGCAAGGCTCGTGTTCCCGTTGTTTCACGCTCGTCTTCTTCCACAACAGCGGCTTTGATCGCGACATTTAGAGAAACGAGTTCAACAAGATGATCCCGGATTTCGTCCTTTTTCTCCACAAGATCCAGCAGGGATGCATCGCGAATCGCGGCATGCTTGATGATTTCGGCGAAGCCCTCGTTAAATTCTCTCTCAGCCAGAGTATCGAGCGTCTTCACATCGGCGAGAACGAGTTGAGGTTGGTGGAAAGAACCGATCAGGTTTTTGCCTTCCGGCGTGTTGACTCCCGTTTTGCCACCGACGGAGCTGTCTACCTGACTGACGATAGTTGTGGGAATCTGCACACAGGGAATGCCACGTTGAAAAATCGATGCCGCAAACCCCGCAAGATCACCAACCACGCCGCCACCAAGCGCAACTAGAAAGGATTTCCGGTCGAGGCCGGCCCGGAGCATTTCCCGACAGATCTCTGCGACCTGATCCATATTCTTGGATGCTTCACCAGCTGGAACGGTAATGACGAAAGAATCGATTCCCTGATCCGTCAGGGAATTCTGCACGATATCCGCATAGAGGGGGCCGACATTGGAGTCGGTAACAATCATGGCGCGTTTTCCGCGGACCGGTGAATGTTCGTGAATCAATTCGGCGGTCTGGATAATCAGATTGTTTCCGACCAGCACCTTGTATTGGTCATTTTTCAGCTCGAGGGAAATCGAAGTGGGATCACCAGAAGAAATCGTAGGCATGGAGTCGTCAGCTGTTTGATTCAGGAATAAAAGCCGCACAGTAACCGAAGTCCGGGAAATTTCGACTATCGGGTTTGGATGTCATTCTCGAAGCAGGAAAAGGTAGACGCTCCTCACGCCAATTATAATGAAAGGGGGATCTGCCCGACCTTCGACACTGCATTGTATTTTATATTACATATATTGTAGGAAGTTATCATTCTGTCCGAAGTATGGCCTGGTGTGGGCTGCGGATCTCGAATTTCAGATGATTTAGCAGTTGCGGCAATATATGCCCGCATATTCTAACCTAAGGAAACGCGGTGTATGATCGTCAACAGAGCGGAATCGGTTGTGAACACAGATCGTCTCGCTTTTTCGTTTTGCTTTCTCCATTACTGTAGAGCAAGGCAATTCGCTAAATCAAGAGGCTCACGAAACTCTTCCTAATTCCAATTTGATCGCTCGCCTCGTTCGTATACATTTCCTTTCACGCTTTCAATTCTTTCCATTCTCCATGAACCAAACTGCAACCAGTCTGCTCATAGGCCTCTGTCTCACCATTCCGGCTGTTTCTCAGTCGCAAGGTATTTTTGGCGGAATAATCAAAAATGATGAGAAGAAGCTTGATGCTGAGGCGCTAACGACTCAAGAAGGTGCCGCCAATGCTAAGTTGCAAAAAGCACAGAGCCAGGAGGCATCCGGGAAAACCCGCCAGGCACGCGACGGATATAAAACGATCGTGAAATCCTATCGCCGGACAGATGCGGCTGCCGAAGCTCAATATCGCTACGCGAAAATTCTCGAGGCTGAAGGCGATCCGAAAAAGGCATTTGAGCAGTATCAAGAGTTGCTGACCCGGCATCGCAATACACCGAATTTCAATCAGGCCATAAGTAGCCAGTTTCAGATCGCAGATCGTCTCCGTGGATCAGATAAGAAAGGATTCCTCGGACTCGGCGCAGCGGTTCAACCATCCAAGCTCGTCGAGATGTTCGAGCAGATTGCAGGTAACGCCCCCTACACCGAATTTGCTCCCAAGTCCCTGCTCAACATTGGTTACGTGCACTCCAAGCAAGGCGAAAACGACAAAGCGATCGCGTCTTTCAAGCAGGTCGTTGATACTTATTCGGGTTCCGAATATGCCACCGAGGCGCAATACCAGATTTTCAGGCTGAGTGGCGAGAATGCGGAAATGTCCGAGAGCCCGAACAAAGATCGTGAGCAGGTTGAGGCTGGTCTTGATTTCGTGAATCAGAACCCCGAAGACCAGCGAGCCCAGGAAGTTCAGGCGAATCTGCAGTCGATCGAGGCCCGTTCCATGGAGAAATTATTCACAACGGGACAATTCTACGAGAAGAGTGGTAAGCCTGATTCGGCCCGCGTTTATTATCGTGAAGTGGTAAAAAATCCAAACACGCAGTGGGCCGCCAAGGCGCAGGCTCGCCTGAATGTGCTCGATCAAGTGCCCATAGCAGCTCCAGCAACGGTGGAAAAGAAGGCTGGTTTTTTTGGAGGCAATCCGCTGAAAAAGGACAAGGTGAAGATGCGTGCTGGCCAGGATGATGTTGTTCCCCTTCCGGCTTCGGACGGATGATCTCCCCTGTCCTTCCCGCTTGTTTTTCCGAATTTTCCGCCTAAATTTGCACGGAGAGGAGGTCCACTTTCGCGGGTTCCTTTCCAAGTCGCTTTTGATGAATCGATTGTTCTCAGCTCTCGCACTTCCCCTCCTGATTGGGCTTTTCACCTCTGGTTGCCAGTATAACTTCGGGGATGTGAAGCCATCTTCCTATGCGGGTATCAACAATATCCACGTGCCGATTTTCAAGAATCACACGCTGGAGCCGCGGCTCTCCAGCCTCGTCACGAACGCCGTGTTGAAAGAGATTCAGGTCGACGGCACCTACACAGTAACCAAACGCTCCGACTGTGATGCGGTGTTGGTCGGGAATATTCGTGAGGTCAAAAAGCGTCAGCTTCGCTCGGTTCGAAATGACACGCTCGAGTCTCAGGAGTTGAAGCTCTTTCTCTATATCGACTTCCACCTCGAGGATCCCAATACCGGTCGTCGCATTGAATCAACTGCGGTCGAGGGTGATTCTTTCGGGAAATCCAAACAGATTGAGGCTGAGGAAGTAATCAAGGCACGCCAGGGCCGCGTCATTGGCGAGACGATTCAATTTGTGGATCGCAGCTACCAGCTCGGTGAGCGAAACGCCCTTTCCTTCGCAGCGCAGGATCTCGCTACGAAGCTTGTCTCCCAGCTTGCCAATGGTTGGTAATTCCCGGCTCACCGCGGTCGGATTTGAGCATGTCTACCAAACCCATCCAGTTGATCGGAACCCCGATCGGAAATCTGGGTGATATTTCTTTTCGAGCTGTCAAGTGCCTCCGTGATGCGGATGTGATTGCCTGTGAGGATACCCGTCATTCTTCACGTCTGCTTTCGCATCTCGAAATATCGGGTAAGGAACTCATAGCGCTTCACGATCACAACGAGAAAGAGCGAGCCGGCAGTCTTGTTGCCCGAGCAGCAAATGGCGAGCGCATTGTGTTCTTGTCAGACGCAGGAATGCCGACTATTTCAGATCCGGGTTTCCGCCTCGTAAATGCCTCTGTTGAGGCAGATGTCCCCGTCGAAGTAATTCCTGGACCGTCGGCCGTCATAACTGCGCTCGCCGGATCAGGACTGCCCACGGATGCATTTTACTTTGGAGGATTCCTTCCTGTAAAATCGGGAAAGCGGAAACGCGAAATCGAAACGGCGTTAGCGAGAGTCGAGACATCCATTTTCTTTGAGTCCCCTCACCGCCTTGGAAAAACACTCGGCGTCGTTGCAGAACTCGATCCTCATCGGGAAGTCTGCGTAGCTCGTGAACTGACAAAGAAGTTCGAAACTTTCCATCGCGGCACGGCTGGAGATCTTTTCGCAGAGTTTGGTGGGAAGAAAGCCAAGGGAGAAATCACTCTGTTGCTTCGAGGCACGGGAAAGATAAAAGGCGCTGGCCGAGCACTTTGAAGGCGGGGCCTGACGACTCCGCCCTCAATCCATCTCTTCACCAAATGTCCTGGAAGTTGGACAGGGAAATTACATTCACTAGCCGGAGACTTGCTTGCTGCCTCCGTGCTGCTCCGGGTAGATTGGTTGCGCGGGAGCTACATGGCGTCCTGGGAAACTTGCAATGACGCGGCGGCGATGACGGCGTTTGGACCTGACGCGCGAGCGTTTCCCCTCATCATACCGCTGCTGAAATAGTTCTTGTGCGATAAAGAGTAGCCCTGGTAAAAAGGCTGGATAAGGTCTCAAAAAAGCCATCTGTTGTCTGTGTTTTCTAGTGAAACGGATTTCCTTCTTTCCAGTCGGGTTTCTCAGGCCCAAATGACGAATCGTAAGTAGATTCGGCGGAAGAAAGAATCTCAAA
>Ga0055584_100006924_pt1 | contig 11119 bp, 9 predicted proteins | sample OSDHelmetaG_FD_58716 | JGI IMG/M metagenome (GOLD analysis project Ga0055584, IMG submission 58716) | Pelagic marine sediment microbial communities from the LTER site Helgoland, North Sea, for post-phytoplankton bloom and carbon turnover... | ecosystem: Environmental > Aquatic > Marine >...
GCTTTTCCAGCAGAAACTGTTGCTATTTACGGATTAATTAAAGCAGGCCGTATAAATGAAGCTCTGGCTATTTATCGTTGGTTTTTGCCCATTCTGGAATTGGATATCGATCCGCAATTGGTGCAGAATATCAAGTTAGCAGAGGCGATGGTTGGTATTGGTACAGAGCATGTAAGAGCACCTAGACACATCTTAGTGGGAGCAGAAAGAAGTCACGTCATTGAAATATTGGAAAACGGTATTAAGACGCGCCCCTCTCTACCCAACTATCTGGATATTGACATCGCTTCTTTGGTTTAGAATTTTCATATTATGAATTTAAAAATTAGTAAAGGCAAAACTATCAGTAACAAGAAGATTGGAATAATAAAGTCACTTGGTCATGTCACAAGTAAAAAAACTTAGAGACACTTTTGAAATTGGACTTTTTGAAGAGATAATCGTAAAAGTAGATCCTGCCTCATCTATATGGCATCTAAACAATTATAATGACTACAAATTCTCATAGCATATACAATTCAATTAGAGTAGATCCTTTAAAATGTTTTGGAAAGTTTGATCTTTTTCAGAAAGTCTCAAACTACATTTTGTCTCATTCATTAAAATCTAGTTTTCTATTGAATCTATGTGAAGCAATTAAAGCAGATCTAATCAAATCATGAGAAAATCATTCTATTGTATTGATGCCCATACATGTGGTAATCCTGTAAGACTAATAGCGAGTGGGGGCCCCAATTTGGAAGGTGAAAGCATGATGGATAAGCGCCTCCACTTTATAGAAGAATACGATTGGATAAGGAAAGGACTAATGTTCGAGCCTCGTGGTCATGATATGATGTCTGGGATCATTTTATATCCAGCTTGTGATCCGGAAAATGATATTGGGTTGATTTTTATTGAGACTAGTGGATGTTTACCTATGTGTGGTCATGGTACTATTGGTGCGGTGACAATAATGTTAGAGGAAGGACTAGTACAACCAAAGGTAGAGGGCAAACTTCGATTAGAAACTCCAGGAGGTACTGTACTTGTTTCATATCAAAGAAAAGGAAACAAGATTAAGACTGTAAAACTGACTAACATTCATTCTTTTTTATTTAAGAAAGGAGTAGAAATTGAATGTTCTGAATTAGGTCAACTAATCATTGATGTTGCCTTTGGTGGAAATTTCTACGGAATAATTGATCTTCAGCCTAATTTCAAAGGGATTCAAGAATATTCAGCTGATCATTTGATAACCTGGAGTCGATCTATTCGAAAACTATTGAATGCTAAAGATGATTTTCAACATCCGACTTCTTCTGATATTAATGGATTGTCCCACATATTGTGGGTTGGAAATACTATTTCAAAGGAGGCTGATGCTAGAAACGCCGTGTTTTATGGAGACAAAGCCATTGACCGCTCTCCCTGCGGTACAGGTACCTCCGCAAGGATGGCTCAGTTATTCAGTAAAGGTGAATTGCATATAGGGGATTCATTCATTCATGAAAGTTACATAGGGTCTAAATTTATTGGATGCATTGAGTCTGTTACTCAAGTGGGGGATTTTGAGGCGATTGTGCCGAGTATTGAAGGATGGGCTAGAATTACTGGGCATAATAATATTGTTATTGATGATGAAGATAATCCTTATGCTTTTGGATTTCAGGTGTTATGAGAAGAGATAGAATTCATATCGTAGGTGGAGGTATTATAGGATTATGTGCAGCTTGGTATTTGAATAGTGAAGGATGTGAAGTAACGATTATTGACGAAAATGACATTTCAGATGGAACTTCCTTTGGAAATGCAGGGATGATAGTACCAAGTCATTTTGTACCAATGGCGGCACCTGGTGTAATTTCACAAGGTTTGAAATGGATGCTCAACAGTAAAAGCCCATTTTATATAAAACCACGAATGAACGCTGATTTGATTCAGTGGTTGTGGTACTTTTTTCGTTCTTCTAATTCTATTCATGTTACTAAATCTGCACCTGTTCTATATAGGTTGAATGAAGAAAGCAAGTGGCTTTATAAATTTATGCAGGAGCAAAATGGTTTTAATTTTGGTCTGGATGAGAGAGGTCTATTGATGCTATACAAAACAACTAAACAGGCAAATGAGGAGGAAGAGCTGGCTATTAAAGCCCATAGAATGGGTATTGAAGCTCATATTCTCGATAGTAAAGCTCTGCAAGAATTAGAGCCAGAAATGGATTACAATGTGAAAGGCCGTATTTATTTTCCTGGTGATGCACATCTCTGTCCCAATTTACTAATGAAGCAACTTTGCAATCAATTGCGAAAATCAGGAGTTAAGTTTTTATGCCATTCCAAAATCGTAGATTTTGAGATAAAAAATGAAACGATTAATTCTCTAATATTGGATGATCAAACTGCCTTCTCAGTTGAAAATGTATTATTGACATCTGGAAGTTGGACTGGACTCTTGCTCAAAAAATTTGGGATTAAAATTCATTTACAAGATGGGAAAGGATACAGTATAACTTCTAATAAACCTGAATTCTGTCCAAGAATTCCGACCATATTGTCTGAAGCTAAAGTTGCAATTACACCCATGGATAATCACTTGAGGGTAGGAGGGACTCTGGAACTAAGTGGACTCTCAGAGAAAATCAACAAACACCGGGTTAAAGGAATCCTTGAAAGTATACCTGATTACTACAACAACCTTAAAATCAATATGGACGATCACACCAAAGTGTGGAGAGGTTTTCGTCCTTGTACCCCTGATGGCCTTCCATATATCGGTAAATCTGATAAATTGAATAACCTTTATGTTGGAACTGGTCACGGTATGATGGGATTGAGCTTAGGAGCAGTTACTGGAAAGTTGTTGAGTGAAATTATCACAGATCAAAAACCGATGTTATCTTTTCAGCCATTCAGAATGGGTCGCTTTTAATAATTTATTCTATTATGGTCCATGATTTCCGATAGATCGAAGGTGAAATACCCTTTGTTCGTTTGAAGTGACGTAAAAAATTAGAAACGTTTTTAAACCCCACTTCATAGCATATTTGTTCTACTGTGTGATTTCGACCTTTAAGTAAAATACAAGCTTTTTCAATGCGCAACTCATTAACAAACTGAATGAAGGTTTTACTTGTATGAAGTTTAAAAAAATGGCTAAACTGTGATCGACTTAGCAATGCCACTTTGGCTATTTGATCTATAGTGATTTCTTCTCTATAGTGTTGAAAAGTATGATCCAGAACTTTGTTTAATCGCTCACCTTCATTATTGTTTAACTTTAAATTGTAATGCTCGGCATTGAGATATTCCTTTTCTGATTGAGCTATTAAGGATAGGATTTCTAAAAAAGTAATGATCAATTTCTCGTTTTGTAATGCAGGTGTCGATCCTATTTTATTGAGAAGATCCTTTTTTATTTCTCCACTTACTTTAATTACTCTTTTTGCGTCTTGTAACAAAGCTTTGAGCCTTTGCATTTCTTTCTTTTCAAAGAATTCATTGCCAAAACTGTTTGTATTAAAAAACAAGGAAACTCCTTTGACCCCTGGCGAATGATCTGAGTGAAATATGTCAGAACACTTCAATAAATGAGGAATACTACTTCCAATTATAAAAACGTCGTTTTCTGTGAAAGCTGACATGTTATTACCAGCATAGAAAATGCCATCTCCTTTAATAATTGCTGTGATTTGAAATTCAGGGTGATAGTGTAGCTTATTGTAGAAATATTGCGTTATATCAATCTGTACTAGAATTCCATGATTCTCAGATTTTTGTAGTCTGAAGGGTATCGGTTTAATGGTTTTCATTTGCTATTTCATAAGGATATTAATGTTATAATTGATCGCCTAAATTAAATATTAATGTATCATTGAAAAGATAATGTTGCCATATACAAGTTGACAATATTTATTCTCAAATAAGGTCAATTTTGCATTCTCAGGAGATGACTATGCATTATAACTTCACTTTCAATCTATAAAATAATGTGTGATTCCAACTAATAATGTAATTTGATCAAAAGGACATCGATTAGAATATGGGAGTAGTATGAAAAGTGAAATAGTAATAGATCTTTTGACAGCAGAAAGGTTTGATGATTTCTTGTTTTATCTCAATGATCACATCTCTGATAATGGTAAAGACAACTCTCCCTTATTTCTACCTATTTCCAGAAAAGATTTGTCCCTATCCAAGGAAGTGAAAGACAGCTTTAGAAGCGGACTGTCTATTTCAATTGATAATCTAGGTTGGAGACGCGTTTTGATTGCTGTAAATAAAAACGGAGAGATAATAGGTCACATCGACTTAAAATCGCATAATCAAAACTATACAAAACATCGAGCTATTCTGGGTATGGGAGTGCAACAGGATCACCGAAAAGTGGGAGTTGGCTGCTTACTAATTGAATCCATAATAGAATGGGCGAAGAATAAAACCCTCATTGAACGAATTGATTTGTGGGTTCTATCTACAAATGGGGTAGCAATCCGATTATATGAGAAGATGGGATTTAAGAAAGTAGCAGAAGTAGAAGATATGTTCAGAATTGATGGTGCCTCTCTTGACTACATAATGATGACGAAAGAATGTTCTTTAATGCTTTCAAAGTAAAAGAGTCTTTGAAAGCACTAAACTTAATTTAGGATTAAAATTTTTATTCAAGTTTCAGATCAATTAACCGTTACATTAAATCAAGATGGATTGTTTAACAGAAGGGGAAAAATAGAAGACACATATGTCAAAAAAGAATTGGAGTACTAGGCTGGCTTTTATTGTAACGACATCAGCTTTTGCTGTAGGCTTAGGTAATATTTGGCGATTTCCATACATAGCTGGAGAAGGTGGTGGTGGTGCTTTCTTATTGGTCTATATCATATTGATATTGCTTATTGGTATACCAATTATGCTTTCTGAAATTGCTTTGGGAAGAATGGCACAAACGACCCCGATGGTCGGATATGGGAAGCTAAGTGAAAATAACAAGTGGAATGGAATCGGTTGGTTGGGTATTACTGCCAGTTTGCTCATCATGAGTTATTATGTCATGATCTTGGCTTGGATCGTATACTACATATGGGAAAGCTTTTCAGGAAACATAGCCTTAGTAGAAACTCAAGATCTATCTGAGCATTTTGATACAGTTGCCTCAGATCTCCACACTATAATTTTTGTTGTATTGATTATTATGGTTTCGGCCACTTTGATTGTTCGCCAAGGACTAAAAGCCGGACTAGAAATGTATTCCAAATGGATGATGATAGTTCTCATTTTGATGCTTATAGCTTTGACAATTTGGAGCTCCACATTAGACAGCGCATTGGAAGGATATCGATGGTTTCTTTATCCTGATTTTTCAAAGATCAATCTCGAAGTCATTATAAGTGCACTTGGACAACTGTTTTTTTCTATAGGTGTGGGAATGACTATTTCATTTGCTTTTGGTAGTTATACATCGTACAAAGAAAACCTTGTGACAAGTACGGCATGGATTGTTTTGACCGATACCATTTTTGCCATTTTAGCTGGCCTGCTTATTTTTCCTGCTATTTTTAGTTTTGGATTATCTCCCGAGTCAGGACCTAATTTGATCTTTGTTACAATGGCTACAGTCTTTAGTACTATAGAGCTGGGCACATGGTTAGGAAGTATATTTTTCTTGTTACTATTTTTTGCAGGGTTTACCTCTCTGATTTCCGCCATTCAAGGTATCAAAGACAGTTTTGTAGATAAGTTTCATATTTCAGATACAAAGGCATTATTATCAGCAGCAGGTATAATCACATTGGTATCAGTACCGGTTGTATTCTCCTATTCTGAAGATCCAATTCTATTTTTTGGAATGACAACATTTGGACTGTTGGACTACCTTACCAATACCATTATGCTACCTCTAGGTGGATTGTTGATTGCTGTTTTCGCGGGACATGTAATAGGATTTGCAAAATTGAAAAAACAGATCAATATAGGAGCTGAAAATATTGCGATAGGTGACTATTGGCAGCCTATTCTAAAATATATCATACCACTAGCCATTTTAGTAATACTGATTAATGGAATAATTTGAAACGGAATAAAAGAGTAATAGGTGAAAATATGAATAAGAAAAGATCAATGGATTCAAGCAGAATAGTGCAGCATTATATGGATGCATATAATCGAAGAGATGTGGATGATTTCTTGTCCTATATGCACCCTGATTTTGAATCTTTATTATTTGATGAGCGGAGAACACTCTGTACGGGTTTAGAAGATGCAAGGACACTTTATTCAAATCGTTTTAAAGAAAACCCAGATTTATTAGTAACTACTTTGGGGAGAATTGCTAATGACAACATTGTCGTTGACAATCAATTAATTGAGAATTTTGACGGAGGAAAAACAATTCGGGCCATTTCTATATTTGAATTGGAAGATGGTCTAGTGAGACGTGCTTCTTTTGCCAGAAGAGAAGTCAGTTTACTTGAAGAAGAAATATCGAAGAATGGAAATAGAAAAGTATAAAAATGAACTTGACCGTACTCTTTCAATTTTAGAAAAATTAGTATCCTTTCCTATTTTAGGTGGAGAGAGTAATCTTCCGATCAGTCGATACATTGAGGATGTTTTGAAAGATTCTAATATCGGTTATCACCATGTGTATAATGAAGAAAGGGACAAAGTTTCTTTGCATTGTCGAATTGGTCCACCTGTCGACGGAGGGATCATTTTATCTGGGCATATGGATGTAGTTCCGGTGGATGGACAACCCTGGTCTCGCCAAGCATTCAGCCTCAGTAGAGAACAAAATAGACTATATGGTCGGGGAACTGCGGATATGAAAGGATTTATTGCTTGTTGCCTTGCCATGATACCTTATTTACTTAGGGTACCGTTGCAGCGACCGATTTATTTTGCCTTTTCTTATGATGAAGAGGTAGGATGTTTAGCTGGTCCTGCTTTAGTACAAAATATAAAAGAGACTTACTCAGAAAAACCTGCCTATGCTATCATTGGAGAGCCAACCTCCATGAAAACCAATGCCTCAGGCAAAGGAATAGCTGTATTTATTACACATGTCAGAAGCTCTGCGGCACATAGCTCAGAGATCAAAAAGAGTGTAAGTGCTATAAACGAGGCCATCATTCTCATTCAATGGTTGAATAGTAAAATGGAAGAATTGGCGGACGAGGCAAAATCGGATCAGCGATTTGATCCTCCAAATACAACGATCCACATTGGAACCATTCAGGGTGGTACTGCCGTAAATATTGTAGCTGATTCATGCCAATTTGAATGGGATGTAAGAAATATTCCGGCAGATAAAGTAGCTGACATATTAGAAGAATTCATCACTTTCTGTGAGCAAAGAGAAACAATAAATCGATACATTAACCCAGAATTTAAAATCCAAACAGCATCAAAATTTTCGATTGTACCATCACTTGATACAGCTGAAGAAGCGGCTATTGTCCATTTAGTAAATCAATGGACAAACACAGATATACCTGAATCTGTTTCTTTTGGTTCAGAAGCTGGACAATTTGCTGAAGGTGGGTACCAAGCAGTACTTTGTGGTCCAGGAAATATGGAGCAAGGACATAGGGCAGACGAATTCGTAGAAATGGAGCAATTAGAAAAATGCATAGCCATGCTCCATAATCTTATCACAGCACAGTGTGAATCATGAAACGAAAGGGTATAATTAGGAAAAAGTAAAGAGCAAAGGCTGGAGACCTGATAACATTTTTAGCCAAGGGTGATGACTCTTGGTAAAATGAATTTTGTCGAGTCGATTTGGCGATATTTTTGACCAAAAATGGTGACAGATCAATCATCAAACAAGGGATATAAACACATGAAAAATCTAGCGGATATTTTAATAATAGGTGGTGGCATATTCGGCATTACATCAGCAGTCGAATTGGCTAAGAGGAAATACAAAGTCACTCTTATAAATCCTGATACTATACCACATCACCTAGCAGCTTCCACAGATATCACTAAAGCCGTAAGGATGGAATATGGTTCTGATAAGGAATACTTCAAAATGGCAGAAATCTGTATCAATCGCCTCCATGAATGGAATGACCTTTTCAAAGAAGAAATATACAATGAAGTAGGCTTCCTGATGCTTTGTAAAGATAAATTAGAAAGTGTGGCTCATACATATGAAATGGATAGTTATAAAAACTTAATAGAAGCTGGATACACTACCCAAAGATTAAATTCTGCAAGCATATCTGAAAATTTCCCTGCAATCAATCCTGAACTCTATATTGATGGAAACCTTAATCCCAAGGCTGGATATGTGAAGTCAGGAAGACTTGTAGAAAAGCTGGCTGACTATGCTCGATCACTAGGAGTGAATATAATACAAGGGCAGACAGCACATAAATTCATAGTAGACAAAGGTCATCTCACAGCCGTAAAAACGAGAGAAGGCGAAACCTATCAAAGCGGACATACTATAGTCGCAGCAGGAGCGAACACTCCTTTTTTATTACCAGAACTACAACCCTATATGAAAGCAACAGGGCATCCTGTCTTCTGGTTAAAGCCTACCAACATAGCACATTTAACACCGCCACATTTACCTGTATTTACAGCGGACATTTCTAATTCTGGGTGGTATGGATTTCCGATGACATCTGAACATGGAGTAGTTAAGGTTGCCAAGCATACTAATGGGTTGGATGTTCATCCCTATCACGACGACCGTCAGATAACAGATGCTGAAGTAATAGATATGCGAAATTTTCTAAAATCTTCGATTCCCTCTCTATCCTCGGCACCTTTGGTATTCACAAGAAGATGTCTTTATATGGATACATTAGATGGTCATTTTTGGATAGATAATCACCCAGAGATTCAGGGTTTATCGGTGAGTAGTGGAGGAAGTGGTCACGGATTAAAAATGGCACCTTTACTTGGAGAAATGACAGCAGATGTAGTTGAGGTTAAGGCCAATCCATTTACAGAAAGATTTCGTTGGAGGCATCTGACTCAGAAAACTATACAAGTGGAAGAAGCGAGATGTGTGACGAACAGGAAGTTGTAGAATTTAAGTCAATGCACGAAATCAATTACTGGGGATAGAAGTTCAAGTTATCTCTATTAAAGTTGCATCAAGTGAATTGCTGATGAATAAAGAATATTTTTTAGGTTGAGAGGATTTTTGTGAAAAATACTTGATACCATTTGAGTAGCTTTCATTTCTTAGTCAAGGTATGTATCAAAAAGAACCTCTCTTGTATGAAAACATTGAATTCATTGCTATATATACTATATCATGAAGAACAATTATAAAATCATAAATTTCATGCTGCTCATATTAACGACCATACATATTAGAGCACAAGAAGTACTCAATGAAATGGATCTTTGATTTGAAATATGTTATAAATGTCCAAATTTCATCGAAGTTGACATTTCTCCTAGGTTAAGATTTATGATGTTGTCTATTATTGAATAAAAGCAGGTAAAATCCGCTCTGCTGTGAGCTGGAGGTAATTGGTGTCATTATCAGTAGCAGTAAATACAACCATAAGATCCAACTCCTGAATAAAAATTATAAATTGGCCATAACCTCCTTGTGCAGAAAAGGCATAATAGCTTTTATTACCATGTTTCAGATCTGCATTCCACATAAAATATCCATACCCTTGATTGGAGACATCTTTGCCTCCTTCGACGTCCTCGTCGGTATAATGGTGTCTATGGCTTGCTTTGGCGATATAAGCTTCTGGAATAAGCTGTTCATTATTCCATTTGCCCTTATTCAAAATTAATGAACCTAGCTTAGCCATATCACGAGATGTCAGACTTGAACGCCATCCAGATTCAGGTAGGCCACTTGGAGCAGTCTTCCAGTTATAATTCGTGATTCCTACTTTGCCTAGGAGTTCATTCTTTATAAAGTCTTTGGCTGATCCCGGTACTACAGACTCAATGACTTGCATTATTAGTTCAACACCGTCTCCATATTTGAATACTTGGGCCTCTTCTGTAATCGGAGCACTATGCTCGAGTAAGAATTGAACTTGACTTTGACCTTTGATTAGGCCTGGATTTTCCTTTATCACTTCTCTTTCTTCTTCACTAAGACGAATACCCGTGCGTGATGTTAGTGCTTGGTGTAAGGTGACCTTTTCTATTCCTTTTACAAATTTTGATTGATCCAATCCTTTGAAAAAACTGATTAAAGGTTTGTCAAGATCATCCATTGTTAAATAACCTAACTGAATGGCTCTTCCAAGTAACAATGCAGTATATGTTTTCGTAGCTGATGCTTGGGGATGAGGAAGATTAATTCGACCCCGACTATAGTAAGATTCAAATACTAGCTTGCCTTTATGACCAATTAAAAAGCTATCGAATCGACCAAGTTTACCTTCAGCCATCTCTTTTGCAAATTGGACAATCATATCTTTATTTTCTCCATTGGCACCTAGCTCATTCACTATGAGTCCGTCTTTTTTATCCTCTGGAGTTGACTTGATATATGCTCTATTGAGTTGTGGGAAATTAAAAAACGAGATGTCTGACTTAGAACTCGATTTATGATCTAGAGCCTTAGACAACCAAGCAATACTACGCACAGCAGTCATAGGAAACGCACTTGAATGATCACCTTCAATCACTTTTTTTTGTAAGGATAAGCCATCATCCCTTCTTCTATTTAGTATATCAATTAAGGAATCAATTGGCTCAGCCGCTTCTTTTTCTAATGAGCCATGTGCAATGAATACGTTGGCATTGAGACTAGAATTTCTATCCGTCGACTCGAAAGATCCAAATGCTGTATTAAGCTCAGAGAGAAGGGGAACTTCGTTTTTTATTGATGGACTTCCAATTATATAATTGTCAAAAGTTTCAGGTTTAGTCAGTAATATATATGCACCAAATTCTCCGCTCAGCGAATAACCAAAATAAGTACGACTGTCTGTATCAGTACGATAATTATTATCTATATATCTAATGACATCATTGCGGATAAAATCCAGATGTGTACTGGCTTGTCCAAATTGATACTTAGTCTGATATTCTGTATTGTTTGATTTACTTATACTATAATCTCGATATCGACTTACATGATCTCCTGCTTCTTTTTTAAGGTCTTCGTTTATATCAATTTGCCAAGAAATCCCAACTAGAAT
>Ga0055584_100006926_pt1 | contig 11115 bp, 7 predicted proteins | sample OSDHelmetaG_FD_58716 | JGI IMG/M metagenome (GOLD analysis project Ga0055584, IMG submission 58716) | Pelagic marine sediment microbial communities from the LTER site Helgoland, North Sea, for post-phytoplankton bloom and carbon turnover... | ecosystem: Environmental > Aquatic > Marine >...
AAAACATTAACCCAGCAGATAAATCACCATGTAAGAAGTCTGTATCTTGAATATTTGAATCCCCACCAGGTAGAGTACTTCCAAAACCTCCGTTGCCATCATGTTGAGAAGGCCACTGTGCATTATTCAAATTTACTTTTCTTTGTGAAACACCAGCATCAGCACCAAATACAAGATATCTAGCTGATTTTCTGTATCCTCCCATTTTCTTAGCATATGAAAATGAAATTCTACCTGTAGTTGTTCCGTAGTTCAATGCACCTGCAGAATCACCCCAAAGTGTTCCTCCAATACCAAAATAATCTGAACGACCTACTGCTATTTTTTGATCATACGAAGCTGAATATGTGCTAAATGCATCTCCCTTCAGAATTTGAGACCATTGGTTTCTATAATTCACAACAACTCTTGTGTTACAGTTCATCACACCTGTCAATGCAGGATTAAGATTTAATGGTGACATGTAGAATTGAGAGAAGTGGATATCCTGTGCATTTACAGAAGAACTGCCTATAAACAATGCAGCTAGGACAAATAAATATTTTGTAATCTTCATCTTCATTTTTTAAACTTTCGTTGTTACGGTATTCAAGGACGACTAAATTAATACAAATAATTATAATTCAAAGTAAATTTACATTACTCTAAGCTTCAAAATCCCAAATATCAATAAAAGGGATATAAAACGATTTATATATTATTTACATATAAAAGCCATAATTCATTAAAAAGTGCAATCAATATGCCATAAACCCTATTAAATTAATCATATTTATAATATGATATAAATAAAAACTGAACCTTTAAGGAATATGTCAAATTTTCTATTGCGAACTGAAATTGAAATACAAGAATTAGTTTCTAAAATTGAATATTCAGATAAAATTTTATCGTTAGGATCTTGCTTTTCTGTTGAAATGGCCGAAAAGTTAAAATCGCTACAATATCAAGTACTTCAAAACCCCGCAGGGATTACATTTAACCCCAAAAGCATTGCAAGTACTGTAAAGAGGATAATTTCAGCTAATTCGCTGCCTGACAAATCTTTAGTTTATTTAAATGGTATTTGGTCGCACCACGATTTTCACGGTTCTTTCAATGGACCAGACAAAGCAGAAGTACTTACAAAGATTGACAATTCGATTCAAAATGCCCATGATTTTATTAAAAATGTTAAATTCGTTTTTATTACAATTGGAACTGCGTTTGTTTTTGAAAAAAATTCCAATCAAAATATAGTCAACAATTGTCACAAGCAACCAAGCAGCCTCTTCAATAGAAAACTCCTCTCGTCCACAGAAATACATCAATCACTTGTAGAGATCAAATCAACCTTGGACACTCATTCAACAAACGATATACAATATATATTGACCTTGAGCCCTGTCAGGCATATTCGTGATGGCATCCAAGCCAATCAAAGGAGTAAATCAACTGCTTTAGTTGCTATCCATGAGTTTTTGGAAAATTCTGAAAATGTTCATTATTTTCCTTCTTATGAAATTATGATAGATGATCTTAGAGACTACCGTTTTTATAGAGATGACTTCATTCATCCAAATGATCTAGCATTACAGTATATCTATAATAAATTTGAAGACTTCGCTTTGTCAGATTCTGAATCCACCTTGAGAAAAAAAGTTGCACACCTGGTTAACAGAGAAAGCCATAAAGCTCTTTTCCCAGAAAGTGACGCGCATAAAAAATTCTTGGCACAATTGGAAATGGATAAAGCGGAAATGAGAAATGAGTTTGCTTGGATGTGGCGCTAACGTTAACAAGACCTGACAGATTTAACAAGGCTCTCTACTAAGCAAAAACAGCCTGGTCTTGTCAAGTCATTATGCAACCCTGAACGGCTTACTGTTACTTATATCTGTTTCCTCCCCTTTCCAATCTAAATCTATATTAACCAAACCAGGCTGTTTTCCTACTTCAATACTTCCCAATTGTTTATGATAACCCAATGAATCTGCCCCATTCAATGTTGCCCATTGCAGTAAAGACATTAACGGAACATACGATTGGTACTTTTTAATCGTTTTCACTTCTTCCCATACAGACAATTGCCAATTTGACATTATGCTATCTGTACCTATCGTCATTTTTGCTTTCTGATTAATAAATTTTTGATAATTGGGCAGTTTGTTTTCGATATAAAGATTGGCGTTGGGACATGTTGCCCAATAACAGTTTTCTGACCATTCATATGCGGCTTTGATATCGACTTCAGATGTCAAAGTGTTGTGTACAAAAATATTTTTTTGCTTGGCTTGCATGTTTTTTAAAGCATAATAAATTGACCCCTTACCTATCGGTTTTAAGTGATCTAAACTAAAACCAAAACCTTTTACAAAATCATGAAAGTCACTTTCTCCAGTTTCAAATAAGCTTTGTTCCGCTGGTGTTTCTTGGTTGTGAATACTGATTGTTGCATTGCTAGAATTAGCTTTGTTTATAAATTCAAATAGTGCTTCTGACACACTATATGGGGCATGGGGTACAAAACTCTTTCTATTCAACCCGCCCTCGGATTGATCCCTGAATACAGCTCGGTAGTTTTCTATTGTTCCCGCTGTCAAACTGTCTTGCATAAAATCAAACATCTCAACAAAAGTATAATAATGAATTGGGCTTTCTGATTTTGTCTGCGCAGTATCTACTTTGTTGGATATATCCCCAACGGCTTGAATTCCGGCTGCATACATATTTTCATCTTCCTCCTTTATTTTGGCTAAAATAATCTCTTCCTCAAAGTCTCTATGTTTTACTACATCTGTGATGAACGGTATCAAAGTCGTTCCTGTCTTACAAAGACCTTTCATGTGGGACAGTTCCAAATGACAATGTGTGTTAATAAACCCAGGAAGAACTATTCCTGAGAAATGCTCAATATCTACAGAAGGAAACTCAGACTTAGTGCCACTCTTAATGATTATGCCTGCGTCGTCAATTTGAACAACTCCGTTATTTATAATTTCAGAAGAAATTGGAACGATGTAGTCAGCCGAAATATATCTCATACTTTACAAATCTTTTGCTATAATTCCACTTTTTAGTCGAGGTGTAAACCATGTACTCTTAGGAGGCAGGGTTTTACCTTTGTCAGCCAATTGTGTCAACTCTTCAACACTTACGGGGTAAATACACAAGCCAACTCCACACTCCTGTTTATCACTTTGTTTAACTATCTTGCTAAGGGGCTCTACACCTCCATAATATTTTATTCTATTGTCAGTTCTTATGTCTACAATGCCCAATGTTTTTTTGAATATATATTTGTTAATCAATGCTGTGTCCAATAGTATCTTTTTCTTACTCTTGATATATTTTTGCTTCCAAACCATGCTATACCAAACGCCATCAATAAAAAAGGTCACTTCATGTTTCTTCTTTGGTTTACGTCCTTTTTTTAATTTTTTAATATCAAAGTAATTGGACAATTCTGCTATAAACTGAGAACTTGGCATAATATCAGCAATGTCCACAACTCTATTAAAATCCCAAATTCGGAGTTGATCAAATGGAAAGTATGCTGTCAATATACAATTGTACTTCTCAGCTTCCTCTCCCAATTCTTCACTTTCGTTCAATAGGGCCATTGTCGTCGTTCTATGATGCCCATCCCCGATATACGCTTTTTCAAGTTTCAAAAAAGTCTTGTCAATTTTCTTCAACATGACTTTGTCATAAATGGACCAAAGTCTGTGTCGCTCACCATCCTCAAGTTTAAGATCAACTTCTGGTTCTTCACTGATTGTTATCTTAATAAATTCTTCATGGAGGTTGTCCTCTGGAAGGTAACCCAGAAGAACTGGCTTTACCAAAGCTTGCCTTTGCATTATGAGATGCATCATTTGTTGCTCTTTAGCTGCCAACGTTTTTTCATGTTTCAACATTTTGTGATCTTTCAAATCACTAACCGCTGTACAACAAAGCAAAGAAGTATGTAGACCTTCTTCTGATTTTATCTGATAAATATAGTAGCCTTCTTTAACACCATTTCGATAAACGCCACTTTTTCGGTATTCGCGATATTGGAATTTAATACTATCAAAAAATGAATTAGGAGAGGTAATGAGGTCTACTTTGGGGAATTCGGCTTTAAAGGTTTTTATGTTCATAGGCTAAAATCTACGCCAAGCTAATAAATAATAAAGTGATATAAAAACATAGGTTAAAATGATTTGCTTGAACTTGGTGCCTATCTTAATCGTAGATCAATTTACTACAGCTAAAGCCATTTAACTTGGTCTGAAAAGATGCCTTTTCAATCATTCAAAGCAAACATGGCTCTTGGTTTTGCCCAAAATGATGTTTTTCGATACATCAAACCAACTAAGATTTGTGGGAAGCCTCGAAGTGCATGAATAAAAGGAAATAATCTGTCTCAAAAGTACTTCAAATAAGAAGAGCCACTTTTTATGCAATTTTCTATCTTTACGCACTAAATATTATTTAAATGATTAAGATTACTTTTCCAGATGGTAATGTGAGAGAATATGAAGCGGGTACCTCCCCTATAGACATTGCACGATCAATCAGTGAGGGCTTGGCAAGAAATGTATTAACAGCTACTGTAAATGGCGAAAAGTGGGATGCAACCAGAGGAATAACCACCGATAGTACTTTGCAACTACATACCTGGAAAGATGATGAAGGAAAATATGCTTTCTGGCATTCTTCTGCTCACTTGTTAGCAGAAGCTTTGGAAGCATTATACCCAGATACTAAGTTTGGTATTGGTCCTCCAATTGATACTGGTTTTTATTATGATATTGATACTGGAGATAAAGTCTTAACACAAGATGATTTCAAAAAGATTGAAGATAAAATGCTTGAGCTGGCTCAACAGAAAAATACTTTTGAGCGTACAGATGTTTCAAAAACTGATGCCATCAAATATTTTACAGAAAAAGATGACGAGTACAAACTCGAATTGATAGATGGTCTTGAAGATGGCACTATTACTTTTTACAAGCAAGGTAACTTTACTGATTTATGTCGAGGTCCTCATATACCACATACTGGTACAATCAAGGCTATTAAAGTAATGAGTTTGGCTGGTGCTTATTGGAGAGGTGATGAAACACGTAAGCAAATGACGCGCGTCTACGCGGTAACCTTCCCAAAACAAAAAGAACTTAAGGAATACCTTCACCTGTTAGAAGAAGCTAAAAAGAGAGATCACCGAAAACTAGGTCAAGAAATGGAGCTATTTATGTTTTCTGAAAAAGTTGGATCTGGCCTGCCCTTATGGTTACCAAAAGGCACACAGGTAAGAGAACGCTTACAAAACTTCCTACAAGCAGAACAAGAAAAACTAGGCTACCAAATGGTTATTACTCCCCACATAGGAAGTAAAGATCTTTATGTAACATCTGGCCATTATGCTAAATATGGAGAAGATAGTTTTCAACCTATAAAAACACCTAAAGAAGGTGAAGAGTTTTTGTTGAAACCAATGAACTGTCCACATCACTGTGAGATTTATGGCAACAGACCAAGATCATACAAGGAACTTCCTGTTAAACTTGGAGAATTTGGTACTGTATACAGATACGAGCAAAGTGGTGAGTTGCATGGATTGTCAAGAGTAAGAGGGTTTACTCAAGATGATGCGCACATCTTTTGTACAACAGAACAAGTAAAAGGAGAGTTCTTAGAAGTGCTTAACTTAACAACAAAAGTACTTGACAAAATTGGTTTTGAATACACAGCACAAATATCATTACGAGACCCAAATACTCCAGATAAGTATATTGGTTCGGATGAAAACTGGGATGCTGCAGAAAGTGCCATTATAGAAGCAACCAAAGAGGTAGATATTGAAACAACAACCAAGCTTGGTGAAGCTGCATTTTATGGCCCTAAGTTGGATTTCATGATCAAGGATGCTTTAGGTCGTAGATGGCAGTTGGGGACAATACAGGTTGATTACAACCTGCCTGAGCGTTTTGAATTGGAGTACATTGGTGCTGACAATAAACCTCACAGACCAGTAATGATTCACAGAGCACCTTTTGGTTCAATGGAAAGATTTATGTCAATCTTAATAGAGCACACTGCGGGTAAATTTCCGCTTTGGTTGACACCTGATCAATATGTCTTGATTCCAGTCGATCCAAAGTTTGCGCCACAATGCGAAGCATTAAAGCTACAGCTGGCGAAGCACGACATTCGTGGTTTTGTTGACGATAGAAATGAGACAATAGGTAAGAAGATTAGAGACAACGAAGTGAAAAAAATTCCTTTGCTCTTGATCGTAGGTGAAAAAGAAATTGAAGCCAATGCTGTATCTGTGCGTGTTCAGGGTGAAGGGGATCTTGGCATGAAGACAGTTGAGGAGTTTGCAACTTACTTTGAAACACTTCTATAATTAAAATTATTATGTCGCGTTTTTTATTTAGTTTTATCGTGTTGACATTGATTTCATATAGTGGTACTAAAGCATAGGTTGCTAAAAATACTACCTTAGTTCCGATCATAATTTTTGATCAAGAAACAATAGATATAGGCAAAATAAAACGAGGTGAAAAACGTGACGTAGTATTCAACTTCACAAATACAGGAACCGCAAATTTAGAAATCGAAGTGATGACGGCATGAAAGTGTACGTCAACCGATTGGGCCCGTAGAAAAACAGCTCCAAATGGACTAGGCAAGATCAGTGCCACCATTAACAATAAAGATCAAGCCCACCGAGAACTTGAAAGACAATTGATATTATCAGCAATACAGACCCTATTGTTGCTGAGTATTTTTTTAAGTGGATGATAGTTGATTAAAAAATACTATTTAGATAAAACAGTGCATAGAAGTCAAAAATTTGCATGTACAAATAAGCTAAAGTTAACCTGCACATAGTCTCTAACTAGCGCTTTCCAAGTCTAATTCATAATTTAAAAAACTGTTGGTCTGGATGTCAAAGACACACGCTAAAGATTAAATTGAAAAACTAAATAACAATTAATCATTCCCTATTAATTATTAATTACTTACAGCTCATAGATATCACCCCATAGCCTCTGTCCTCCATCAACATAAACCGTCTCACCAGTTATAAATTGAGCGTAGGGACCAGTTAAAAAACTAACCAGCCAAGCAACTTCTTCAGTTGTGCCTAACCTTTTAACTGGAACTTTGCTAATCAATTGATCTACGAATTGTTGTGGGTAATTTTTAAGTCCTGTAGATTGAATATATCCCGGAGCAATAGCATTTATTTGGATGTTGTATTTACTCCATTCTATGGCTAATGTTTTGGTCAGGTTATCTACACCTGCTCTTGCGGCAGCAGAATGGGCCATACCAGGAAAACCCTTATAAATACTTAAAATAATATTACAGATGGAGCCTGATTTTTGAGGAATGAAAAAGGCGTTGGCCATTTTTTGCATCATGTACCAAGTGCCCGTCAGGTTGTTGTTTATAACAGCATTCCATCCTTTTTCACTGATGTCTTCAGCTGGTGATAAAAACTGTCCCCCTGCATTGTTGACCAAAACATCCAATCTTCCAAAGTCACTTTTGATCCTTTCAATAAGAATGTCAATTTGTTCCGTTTCTCTTATGTCACATGCTACTGAGGAAACATGACCGAATGCTTTTAGTTTTTCTTCAGCTTCTTTTAAAAGCTCTTCCTTTCTTGAAACAATAATAACTTTTGCACCTTCTGCCAGGAATAAACTTGCGATATCATATCCAATACCACTTCGGCCACCAGTTACCAAGACAACCTTGTCCTTAAAGGGAGAATTAGAATATATTGCTTTCATTAGTTATAAGCTCTAGCGTCTATATTTTCGATAAAGTTGATAAATGCTTTGTTGACTACTTTCATACCTCCTGGTGTTGGAAAGTCTCCAGAAAAATACCAATCACCATTGTTTTCTGGGCACGCACCTCTCAAGTTTTCTATCGTTTGGTAAATTACTTTTATTTCAGGACCAAAACCTTTTGGTGTAACTATTTGTGCAATTTTTGTCGATACTTCTTCATAAGTAACGTTGGCATAAAGTTCTTTTACTGGGTTGCCAATTTCTTCGTCTGGCTTGAGCAGTTCTGCTTTACACTTTTCGTAAGTTTCTTCCAAAAGATTTTCTCTGCCTGATTCCTTAAGTATTTCAACCAAAGCTTTGAATGCCACAAAGTTTTTCATTTTTGACATATCAATTCCATAGCAATCGGGATATCTTATTTGAGGAGCTGAAGAAATAATAATTAATTTCTTCGGCTTTAGTGTCGATAGTATTTGTATGATGCTGTCCTTTAATGTTGTCCCTCTAACAATAGAGTCATCCATCAAAATCAGGGTATCCTTTTCGTTGTTTACCAGACCATAAGTCACATCATAAATATGGGATACCAATCCACCCCTGTGCTTATCATCTGCAATAAATGTACGCATCTTGGCGTCCTTTACTGCGAGCTTTTCAACCCTAGGTGTCAATCTGAAAATTGAGGCAATCTCTTCTTTTGTTGCTTTACCGCCCAAAGCTAAAATACGCTCCTTTTTAACGCGGTCTAATTCTTTGTGCAGTCCTTCTACAAGACCATAAAATGCAACTTCTGCTGTATTTGGAATGAAGGAGAAAATCGCATTTTCAACATCATAGTCTATTTCTTTCAAAGTTTCTTTGGCCAATAATTCACCTAGTTTTTTCCTCTCTAGGTAAATGTCTCTGTCATTGCCTCTTGAAAAATAAATACGCTCAAAAGAACATGCTGTTCTTTTTTTAGGTTGTAAAACCATTTCTTCCGTAACAGTGCCATCTCTTTTTACAATCAGTGCATGACCAGGTTGTAATTCTTTAACAGTATTATATTTAACATTAAAAGAAGTTTGAATAGCTGGTCTTTCAGATGCCATTACAACCACTTCGTCATCTTGATAATAAAATGCTGGTCTTATCCCTGAAGGGTCTCTCAAGATAAAAGCATCTCCATGACCTAACATACCTGCCATTACATATCCACCATCAAATTTTCTTGTCGCCCTTTGTAACAATCTTCTAACATCCAATCGGTCACATATAAGATCTGTAATTTGTTCATTAGAATACCCTTCTGCCTTGTACCATGAAAATAGTTTTTCCACTTCGTCATCTAAAAAGTGGCCTATCTTTTCCATCACGGTTACTGTATCAGAATCTTCTTTTGGGTGTTGGCCAAATGAGATAAGTTGTTCAAATAACTCATTGACATTTGTCAAATTAAAATTACCAGCCATTACTAAGTTTCTGGTAATCCAATTGTTCAACCTTAAAAATGGGTGTACGGATTCAATCGTATTGATCCCATGTGTACCATACCTTAAGTGACCTAAAAGCACCTCACCAGTATATGGCATATTCTTTTTTAACCAAGGACCATCAGAAAGTCTCTCTTCTGGCAAATCATTAAAGTGCTTGTATATTCCTGAGAATACTTCCTCTAGGTAGGTAGGGGAATTGCTTCTTCTTCTACTTATGTATCTAGAACCCGGGGGCATATGTGTTTTTATGGTCGCAATCCCTGCGCCATCCTGTCCTCTGTTTCTTTGTTTCTGAAGTAAAAGTTGAAGTTTTTTTACACCATAAAGCGTCGTTCCATATTTATCATAATAATATTGGAGAGGCTTTAAAAGTCGTATGAATGCCAGCCCACATTCGTGTTTTATTACATCACTCATTTATAAAGATCTAAAATAAAAACATGGTTAATTTAGGCTTCCAAAGGTAGATTTATTTAAGGCTAAGTACAAACATTAAGTAGTTTTAAACACAAAACGCCAATATTACTTTATAAATCATCTTTTTACAAGTAAAGATTTTCTAAATTGGTATTTCAAAAACGCAATTAAATATGAAGTTTGGTTTTGGAAAACGCATATCTCCCAGGCAGTTTGACTATTTGCCAAGGTTTTATGATGAAGCTAAAGAACAAAGAGAAGCATTGGTCTCTCAATATGGCGAGAAATCAGATGATGAAGAGCAAATAAAAGCACGTATCAGAACAGGAATGCGCCACAAGTACAATGGTGATGCAGGTTTCAGAGCCAGACAAACAAGAAATTCAAACCTCAGACTTGTTTATATCATACTTATTCTTTGTGTAGTAACCTACTTTGTTTTAAAATCTGACAAAATCTCCACTTTTTTAGAGAGTTTGGGCTTAATTATCATTTAGAACCACTCATAACGAATATTTCCAAAAAATAATGGAAAAAGTCAAGAGGCCCGTCAATTCTCAATTGGCCTGGTTGGCCCCTATCAAATACACTTTTTTTTAATATCGATACATTTGTCAATCAAACAATTATGTCTAAAGAAGACAGTGACCACACATTTTCATAATTATAATACGTGTTATGCTCCTTTAGTCTATCCACAACTGTTGAAAAAAAGCTACCCAATTACTGCTTAAAATTATTTTATTTCGTTGTTAGAAAATTTCTATGTCAGATATTATTAATTTATTGCCAGAGGCTATTGCCAATCAGATTGCTGCCGGAGAAGTGATTCAACGTCCAGCATCTGTTGTGAAGGAATTGATGGAGAATGCAATAGATGCAGGTGCTACACATATCAATTTAATTGTCAAAAATTACGGAAAAAGTTTAATCCAGGTAATTGACAATGGAAAAGGTATGTCTGAAACAGATGCAAGAATGTGCTTTGAGCGCCATGCCACTTCCAAAATCAAATCCGCAGAAGATCTTTTTAGTATTAAAACGATGGGTTTTAGGGGTGAAGCTTTGGCATCAATAGCCTCCATTGCTGAAGTTGAATTGAAAACAAGAACTGAAGAGTCAGAAGTTGCCAACTTAATCGTTATTAAGACTTCTGAAATAATTGAACAATCATATTGTCAAGCCGAAAAAGGCACTTCTATTGCAGTTAAAAACTTGTTTTTTAACGTTCCAGCACGTAGAAAATTCTTGAAGACCGACTCAGTTGAATTAAAATATATTACCGAAGAATTCAAACACATTGCGCTTTCTTATCCCGATGTAAGATTCAAGTTTATTCACAACGAAAATGAGATTTATAACTTATTGGCTGGATCTGTAAAAAAACGAATACTTGGATTGTTCAGAAAAACATATGAGCAAAAACTTTTAAGAGTAGAGGA
>Ga0055584_100006928_pt1 | contig 11113 bp, 15 predicted proteins | sample OSDHelmetaG_FD_58716 | JGI IMG/M metagenome (GOLD analysis project Ga0055584, IMG submission 58716) | Pelagic marine sediment microbial communities from the LTER site Helgoland, North Sea, for post-phytoplankton bloom and carbon turnover... | ecosystem: Environmental > Aquatic > Marine >...
ATGCGATATGACGGGCGAGACCAACTCGGCAAGGATGAGGCGTCGAACAGGAGGCACGCGTGGCGACTGCTATTGGAGTGAAGGGTCTGACCATGAGGTACGGCGATTTCGTGGCCGTCGATGGTATCGACCTCGAAGTTGCCGAGGGAGAAATCCTTGCCTTCCTCGGCGCGAATGGCGCCGGCAAGACGACGACGATCGAGATACTGGAAGGGTTCCGGTCGCGCACCAGCGGCCAGGTAGAGGTGCTCGGTCAAGATCCTGAGGAGGCGCCACTCAGTTGGCGCGAGGACATAGGCATCGTCCTCCAGGAATCGGAGCCGGTGCCCGAATTGACCGCTGGTGAAGCGGTCCGGATGCAGGCGGGCTACTACCTCGATCCCCTCGATCCTGGAGAGACCCTTCGACTTGTGGGACTCGAAGAGAGTGCCCATCAACGAACCCGGAAGTTGTCGGGCGGTCAAAAACGCCGACTCGATCTCGCCCTTGCCCTGGTTGGGAACCCCTCGCTTGTCTTTCTCGATGAGCCGACGACGGGCTTCGACCCTTCGGCTCGCCGCGAGTCGTGGGGAATGATCGAGGCGCTTCGCGACCTGGGAAAGACAGTTCTGCTCACGACGCACTACATGGACGAGGCCGAGCACCTTGCCGATCGAATCGTGGTCATCGGCAACGGTCGGATCGTCGCACAGGGAACAGCCAAACAACTCGCTGACCAAGTCAACGCGCAGACACGAGTTTCGTGGAAACCCCTGACGACCGATCCACGGCCACCCGATCGGCTTGGCGCCCAGGTCGACGAGACGGGCCGAGCAATCATCGAAACGTCGGACTCGCTGATCACGCTCAATGCACTCACGAACTGGGCGATCGAAATCGGCGTTCCGCTGCCCGAACTCAACGTCGCGCGACCGACCCTCGAGGACGTCTACCTCGAACTGACGAGCGATGGGTCATCGTCATGAGTTCCCTACCAATGATTCGTCACCAGCTCAGCTTCGATCTCCTGATCTTTCGGCGTAACCCAGCAGCGACGTTCTTCACCGTCGTCCTGCCGCTCATCTTCCTGGTCATCTTCACGTCCATTTTCGGCAACAACACCCTCGACAACGGGGCGAAGGTCGCGACGTTGTACGTACCAGGAATTCTCACGCTGGCGATTGTGTCCGCGACCGCAGTGAACGTAGCCATCACCATGACGGCTCGACGCGAGCGGGGAGTCCTGAAGCGAGTTCGCGGGACACCGATCCCCCCGTGGGTCTTCGTTCTCTCGCAAGCGCTCTCTGGCTTCGTCATCGCAATTGTGATGACGGTCATCATCACGATCGTTGGTCGCGTCTTCTATGGCGTCGAGCTTCAACTGGCGACCGTGCCAAGCCTGCTCATCTCTTTGCTGATCGGAGCGACGTCGTTTGCTGCCCTCGGCCTCGCGCTGACCACGATCATTCCATCCGAGGATGCAGCACCTGCGGTCACGAACGCCATCATGTTGCCCCTCTACTTCATCAGCGGAGTGTTCGTTCCCGACACCGAAGTCCCAGATTGGGTCGGAACCGTGGGCGCGCTCTTTCCTGTGAGTCACCTGAACAAAGCGCTGCAAGAAAGCTTCAATCCCTTCGCAGAGGGTGCAGCTTGGCCCTGGGATCACTGGCTGGTGATCGGCTGCTGGGGGATCGTGTGCGCAGTCATCACGCTCAAGAGGTTCCGGTGGTCCCCGAACCGGTGACTATCTCAACATGAACGGCTAGCTGCTGAACGCAATCGCGGCGACCGTGATCACGACTCCGAGAGCGATGAGGGCACAGAGGGCGACGCCGATGACCAGTGCAGCCACCGCAGTGCCCCGATTCGCCGGATCTCGGCGGCCCCCATCGATGGCCTCCTTCTCGCGGTATGCGACGAAGGCTCCGATCGGGGCCGTGATGCAACAGAAGAACCCGAGGATCGACAAGACCAGAGCGGTCGTCGCTTGGCTGGCTTCGACGTAGGCGCCTGCGTACGTGCCCGCCATCGGTACCATCGGCGGGGCTGGTGGCGCTGCTGGAAAGCCACCCACCGGCCGTGGGCCGTCTGTCCATGCTGAGCCGTCCCAATACCGTTCCGTGTTGATCGGGTCACCCTCTGCGTGGTACCACCCCGGTGTTGCTGAATCAGACATTGGGTTCGTTCCCTCTCGTGATCAGACGTCGTGGTGGCGAACGAAAACCGGCCGCTCAGCTGTCGAACGGTCTGGATCGTAGCCGTAGCCCATGCCATCGAACGCAACCAACGCCTTGCGGCTGGCCACCCGATTCTTGATGATCCATGCGCTCATGACACCACGCGCGCGTTTGGCGAAGAAGCTGATGATCTTCGGGTCCGCCGACCCCTTCGCATCGAGGAAGACCGGCGAGACGATCGGAGCCTCGATGCGCTCGGGCTGGACGGCTCCGAAGTACTCGTTTGACGCAAGATTCACCAGGACTCGTGACCCCGGGCTGGCGTCGATGTCGACGTTGAGTCGATCGGTGATCGTGTCACCCCAGAAGGTATAGAGGTCACTACCAGCCGATGTCTCGAGCTTCGATCCCATCTCGAGGCGGTAGGGCTGCATCAGGTCGAGCGGGCGGAGCACGCCATAGAGACCAGAGAGTATTCGGAGGGTCTTCTGAGCGTGTGTGAAGTCGCGTTCGGAGAAGCTGTGCAACGCGTCCATCCCCGCATAGACATCGCCGTTGAATGCCAACAACGCCGGACGAGCGTTCTCGGTCGTGAACGGCCTCTCCCAATCTTGAAATCGAGAGAAGTTCAATTCGCCCAGCGCAGGAGAGACATGCATCATCGTCGCGATCTCGTCGGGAGCCTTCTGCGCCATCAGAGACACCAGCTCAGCACTCTGATCGAGCATTTCGGGCTCAGAGTATTTGCGTGTGGGCAGCGGCGACTCGTAGTCGAGGGATTTGGCAGGAGAAACAACGATCAGCACAAAAGAGTTCTACCCGAAGTTGGCCACAATTTCTCGGCCAGCGGCAGAAGTCGTCAGGAACGAAGGACGAACACCGCCAACAAAATGCTGACTGCGACTGCCAGTAGCGCCACGACAAGCACCGCGAGCACGATCCAGGGCACCCTGCTGCCGCTCCCGTTGATTGGCCCGGGCGTTACCCGAGGCCTGTCCTCATGCTCTGCCGCCATGCCCCAAAACGTACCGGTATGTCACGGTCCTGGGGGGTCGGTCAGAGACCCTCGTGTGAGGAGCGCATTCCGCTCGCACGACCCCAGCGTTCGATGGCTTCACCCATTGGTGTGGACGGTCCGGCCTCGACGAACGGCCAGACCTCCTCGCCGATCCGTCGCCAGTTCTGTCGTGCCTCGAGCTGCGCGAAAAGGGCGATCACACCCAGATTGATGCGTTGCAGGACGACGAACGACGAGGGAACGTTCAGTACCTTTTTCAGCTCACCGTGTTCCCCACCGGTCTCGAAAATCGCCCGAACCCCTGCGGCCGAATACTCCTCATCAAACGTGAACTCAGCATCGTCGAGCACGAAGTCATAGAAGTACGAGAAGTACTCGCCAATAGCTTGGTCGGAGAACGGTTGATCTGGTTTCAGCAGACCCGCCGACTCGATCGTGCGTCGAAAGGCCGCAAAGTCCCGCTCGACAACCATGTTGGTGATCAACGATTCGAAGAGCGCCGTGTCGGAGTCGTCGAAGTGTTTCACGAGACCGAAGTCCAAGAAGGTGATTCGACCCTCTCCGTGGAAGATGTAGTTGCCAGGGTGTGGATCACCGTTGAACGCCGCGAGCCGGTAGATCGATCCGAACGTGAACCGAAACAACGTCTCAGCTGCAAGATTCCGCTCCTGTTGTGACCACGTGAGCAGGTCGGCGAACGTAGAACCAACCACCAGCTCAGAGGTCAGAACTTTGGTGCTCGAGAACTCGTCGAGTATCTGCGGAACGTGGATGAATGGATGTCCGGCGAAGTGTGCGGCGAAGTACTTCTGGTTCTCCGCTTCCAAGGCGTAATCGAGTTCTTCGCTGAGGCGTTCTCGGAGCTCTTCGGTGATTGTCGTCGTGTCGATACCAGGGAACAGCAGCCGCAGCGCCGAGAAGAGGGCATCGTTGGTTCGAAGATCCGACTCGATGGCTTCGGCAACGCCGGGATACTGCACCTTGACGGCAACAGCGCGACCGTCATGGGTGATTGCACGGTGAACCTGACCGATCGACGCGGATGCGATCGGAATCGGATCCCACTCTGCGAACACATCATCAGGATGTGCACCGAGGTCATCGACGATCACGCTGGCGGCGAGTTCGCCCGACATCGGCGGAGCCTCAGACTGGAGCTGTGCGAGCGTCGTACGCGCATTCTCCGGTAGACCCAGGTCGAGATAGCTCGCCATCTGCCCGAGCTTCATCATCGCCCCCTTCAGATTCCCGAGCGAAGCAACGACGTCTTCGGTCGTCTTCATCTCGAATTCCGCCGAAAGCGTTTCACGCCGTTCGGCCGAGGCAAACGTCTTTCGCGCCTGGGTCACAGCCCAGCGGCCCCCTGTTCGCGCCCCGATGCGTGCTACCGCAGCATTGCGACCGGCGCTGCCCATCGAACCAACGATGGCATCATCGTTCTGCGATCGCCTCCACCACAGGGCTCCACCACCGATGGCAGTCAGCAGGAGCATTGCCCGGATCAGCCGCATCATTCGTACTCCAAGAACTTGTGCAACTCTGCTCGCAGCTCGGGAATGCCCGTGCCTTTCGCTGCGCTGACCCAGCGCACTTCAGACTTCTCCACGCCGCAGCCCTCGTGCACCGCCTTCTTTCGGCTACCGAGCTTCGATGACTTCACCTTGTCGTGTTTGGTCGCAACGATCTTGATCGGTACACCGATGTGGCGGAACCACGCAATCGACTGTTTGTCGAGCGCCGTCGGCCCGACCTCACCGTCCACCAACACCAGCACGAGCTCGAGGTTCTCGCGTTCGATCAAGTAGTTCTCGATCATTCGAGCCCATCGCTTCTGCTCGTGTTTCGGCGCTTTGGCGTACCCATACCCGGGGAGGTCGACGATCCACTTGCCCGACCCCTCAGGTTGGAGCTCGAAGACGTTCAACAGCCGAGTGGCGCCAGGGGTCTTCGACGTCTTGGCCAGCCCGTTTCGATTCGCCAATGCATTGAGAAGCGAGCTCTTGCCGACGTTCGATCGACCCGCGACCGCGATCTCGACCAGCGACTCGGGCATCTGGGTGTGCTCCGCCGCTGACATGACGAATTCGAGTTGAAGCGGCCCTGACACGTAACGAAGTGTACGAGCGGCTTCGAAGGCCCCGTCGAAACACGACCGAGTCGAACAGTTCGGCGAACGCGAGGTGTGACCCATATCGATCAGCTAGCGACGCGACGAGAAGAACCCCGAGAGAAGATGCGCACACTCTTCTTCTCGAATCCGCATGGTCACATCGAAGGTATGGGGAAATCGAGGGTCTGCGCCCAAGTTGTAGAGCGACCCGAGTACTCCCGCCTTCATGTCCATCGCGCCGAACACAACGCGCCGAATACGTGCCTGCTGGGCTGCCCCGGCGCACATCGCACAGGGTTCAAGTGTCGCAACCAACGTGTGGCCATCGAGACGCCAGGTGCCAGCGGACTTGGCTGCATCGCGGAGCGCCAGCGTCTCTGCGTGCGCTGTCGGGTCCCCGGACAGCTCTCGTTCGTTGTGGCGCTGCGCAACGATCATTCCGTCCGGGCCAACAACTACTGCGCCCACAGGGACGTCGTCGTGGTCGAGGGCGGCGCGGGCCTGTTCGAGCGCGATGGTCATGAGGTCCGCGTCACTGTGTTCCATATGCAGCGAAAGGTTACCGGTCACTCCCGGATCGATATACCAGGGTCGAGCACCGGGTTATCGTGCACATATGCGCGCAGCGATCCTCCATCATGTGAACGAGCCGCTGACGATCGAGGCGATAGAGCTCGACGCGCCGAGGGCACACGAAGTCCTGATACGAACTGCCGCTGCTGGGATCTGCCATTCAGATCTACATTTCATCGACGGGCTGCATTCAACAAGACTTCCAGTCATTCCAGGCCACGAGTCGGCTGGAGTCGTCGAGGCGGTCGGATCTCAGGTCGACTACGTCGAGCCAGGCGATCATGTGATCACGTGCATGTCCGCGTTCTGCGGCGAATGCGCGTTCTGTACGACAGGAAGGCCGTACTTGTGCGAAAGCCCCGGGTTGAATCGAGACGACGACTCCCGGATCTCGAGCGGAGGCAACCCGATTGGCCAGCTCTACAACCTCGGCTCGTTCTCCGAGAAGATGTTGGTTCACGAACGTACAGTCGTGAAGATCGGCAAGGACATGCCATTCGATCGAGCCGCGCTGATCGGCTGTGCGGTCATGACCGGCTATGGGGCAGTGGTCAACACAGCACGAGTCGAGCCAGGGTCTCGCGTCGCGGTGATCGGATGCGGTGGGATTGGTTTGTCCGCGATCAACGGAGCAGCGATAGCGGGTGCGGGACAAATCATCGCGATCGACGTACACGACGAGAAGCTCGAGCTTGCTCGCACGTTCGGTGCCACCCACGCGATCAATGCGGCGCGCCACGACCCGGTTGGTTCCGTGCACGAACTGACCGGCGGCGGTGCCGACTACACGTTCGAAGCCGTCGGATCGAAAGAGACAACAGAGCAGTCGTTTTCGATGTTGCGTGCAGGCGGTGATGCCACGGTGATCGGAATGGTTCCTGAAGGTCAAAGGGTTGAGATCGACGCATCGGAATTGCTCTACGAGAAGACGCTACAGGGGTCAAACATGGGCTCGAATCGATTTCGAGTCGACATGCCACGACTCATCGATTTCTACCTCGATGGCCGCCTGCACCTCGATGAACTCGTGGCGAAGCGAATCGCGCTCGACGACATCAATGATGCGTTCGCCGAGATGCGAAAGGGTTTGATTGCGCGCAGTGTGATCGTTTTTTGATGACCGTGCACGTCGATGTTGATGCCTACTTGAAGCGGATCGGATTCACCGAAGTCCCGAAGGTAGATCTGGTAACCCTCACCAATCTGCAACGAGCTCACCTGACCTCGGTTCCGTTCGAGAACCTCGATGTTGTCGCCGGTATTGCGGTTCGCACAGACCTCGAGTGGTCGCTCGACAAGGTGGTCGAGAGGCAGCGCGGCGGTTGGTGCTTCGAGCTCAATGGCGCCTTCTCGGCTCTGCTCGAAGCTCTCGGTTTCGACGTCAAACTGCTCGGTGCCGCGGTCCTTCTCGACGGCCCCAATCAGCAGATCGATCATCTGGCACTCGAGGTCACACTCGACCAGCCGTACCTTGTCGATGTTGGCTTCGGCGAGAGTTTCATCGTGCCCCTCGAACTCAACAGATCAGGCGCGCAAGATGGTGGGTCAGGCACGTATGAGTTCATCGGGAGCAGCCAGGGCCTGACGCTCACAATGCACGATACGTCAGGCCTACCTGTCGCTCGATACCGCTTCAAGAGAGTCAATCGCACACTCAGCGACTTCACCCCGGCGTCAGAACGACTGCAATCTGATCGAGGGCTTCACTGGAGTGCCAAACCATTCGCAACCCGGTTGATCGAAGGAGGGCCCGACCGAATCACCCTTCTCAAAGATCGATTGAAGACCGTCGTAGACGGCCGCGAGACCGAGACAGCCGTCGACGAAGCCGATTGGGCTGACGTGCTCAGGTCGGAGTTCTCGATGGCGGTGATCATCTGAACACCTGCATACGAGTCATCGCTCACAACCGGTCGGCTAAACATCGAGCGCTGTCGCGCCGAATCTCTCGGTATGAAGCGCTTGGCCGGATTCGCAGTCACCATGCTGCTTGTGGGTTGCGGCGCGGACCGAACCAATGGTTCCGAACCGGAGTCCTTGGCGATGACCGATTCGGGAGCCGAGCTTGCGTCAAGCCAATCCGCCAGCGACGTCATGTACTTCGAGATCGACGGAGAACATTTCGAACTCGGTGCAGGCATCTGCAATACGTACGAGGACGGCACGTTCCGATTCGCGCTGGCGGAGGGTCTGGTGGACACCGGGCGGGCAACGGCCACGATCGAACGTTTCGATACGGGCACTGGGTACGAGATGATTCTCGCGTTGGAAGGACTCCGCGATGACGACACCGGTTTCACCTGGTATGCGCGCGAGGACATCGCTGTACACGAGTTGACCGTTTCGATCATCGGAAGTTCGATCGAGGGCACGGCCATATTCGATTCGATTGGTGGTGCCGGCACACCAGGTCAGAAGGCGGCCGGGAGCTTCGCACTTCGCTGCGCATGAGTACAACGTGACGACGTCACCAATTCCGACACTACCGACGTGACCTGAGCGGCAAGCGCAGGTAGTTTTGTCCTCATGGCGAGCAGGCGCCCATCCATTGCGGAACAACGTCTTGCACACGTACGCGCGATCAAGGAAGAGTTCTTCCACGAGGAGCTCTCGCTCGAAGAACAGCTACAGGTCAAAGAGGCACGCATCGCCGAACTCGAACGTGAAGTCGAGGACCTTCGGGAGCGGCTTCGTCGAAGTCGCTCCGATCCCGAAGACGTAGGGCCGACAAAGCCCGTCTTCGACTTCTATCGAGATTGACGGACCGTGGTTGCTACCGTGTGGTGATGGGCAGAGACCATGACCATGGCGCGGGGTTGGCCCGCGCTGGGCAGCGTCATGTCGGCCGGCTTACCGCGGCATTTGCAATCATTTTCACGTTCTTCATCGTGGAAGCCATCGCTGGGTTCGTCACGAACTCACTCGCCTTGTTGTCCGACGCCGCACACATGCTGACCGACGTGTTGGGTATCGGCATGGCGCTCGCCGCCATCCAACTCGCGTCAAGGTTCGCAGATCGATCCGAGTCCGAACGTTCTCGACACACCTTCGGCCTGTACCGCCTCGAGATTCTGGCGGCTTTCATCAATGCGTTGTTCTTGTTCGGCGTGGCCATATGGGTATTGATCGAGGCCGCGCAGCGCCTGACACAAGAGCCCGAAATCCTTGGGGTCCAGATGCTTGTTGTTGCGCTGCTCGGGTTGATCGCCAACGTCGTCGCGTTCTTGTTGCTGCGCGAAGGTTCGAAGGAATCGATCAACGTCGAAGGCGCGTATCTGGAGGTACTAGCCGACACGATCGGATCCGTTGGCGTGATCGTGGCCGCGATCCTGCTCGAGACTCTTGGATGGACATGGATCGACCCGGTCGTTGGAGCACTGATCGGGATCTGGATCCTGCCCAGAACGTGGCGACTCGGTCGCAAGGCTGTTCGAGTGCTCCTCCAGGCTGCACCGGATCACATCGATGTCGACGCGCTGTGCGCGGACCTCTCATCGATCAGCGGCGTGGTCGATGTCCACGATCTCCACGTCTGGACGCTCACGTCGGAGATGGACGCGGCATCGGCCCATCTGGTGACTGCAGATGGAGTCGACAGTCATTCCGTGCTCGATCAGGCACGTGAGCGGCTTGCATCGAGGCACCACATCACGCACGGGACATTCCAGATCGAACCAGAGACTCACGAAGGTTGTCACGAACTCACCTGGTGAGATCTACGATCACGATGTGACTTCCCTTCGTGCACTTCGTTGGTCTCGAGAATCAACGGCCCAGGAGATTCCAGTCGACGAAATCGCCCGTGGTGGAGAAACCGACTGGACCTGGGTCGACGCAGACACGACCAATCACGAAGAACTCGTGCATATCGGCGAGATCTTCAAGTTGGACCGGCTGGCCATGCTCGATGCAGTGGAGGACGTCGACGCGTCGAAGGTGGATGATTTCGGCGACAACATGCTCATCGTTCTCCACGGCCTGTCCGACACGTCAGATGTCGAGGTCCTGACCTACGAGCTGGACATGTTCCTCACCCACAACACGTTGGTCACCGTGCGTTCCAGCCGATCGCGTACGGTCGATCTGTTGTGGGACGAGGTACAGAGAAACATCGAGTTCGCCGATGCAGGCCCTGACGTGCTGGCTGCTCGGATTGCGTCGATCATGATGCGTCGATGGGGTTCGATCGTTTCGAGTTTTGACGAACAACTCGACGAACTCATCGAACGTGCTCTCGTGGCAGACAGAGACGTGTTGCGCGACGTCACCTTCCTACGCACCGAACTATCGACGATACGTTCGACCCTCAGACCACAATTGGAGAGCCTGGCCGAGCTGCGCAACTCGCCGAGTCCGTTGCTCGGAGCGCGCGGGCAACGCCGATTCTCGGACGCATTCGACACGTCAACCCGCATCGATCACTCGATCGAGAGTGTCCGTTCGGAACTACTGACTGCACTCGATGCGTACAGAGGCGCCGAGGCGCGAGCTGCGACCGAAATCAGCAAGGTCCTCACCATCTATGCCGCTGTGCTGTTACCGCTCACATTCGTCGTCGGCTTCTTCGGCATGAACGTCCCAAACCTTCCCGGCTCTGATTCCGACAATGCCTGGATTTGGATCCTCGCAGCAATGTCTGTGATGTCGCTGATCTCGATGAGCCTCTTTGCACGCGCGAGATGGATCAACTTGCCGACTCCGCCTGGACCATCAAATGTCGGGCGCCGTGCATTGGAACGTTCACGCGTACCGCTCGAGTTCGGACGCTCCGTCTTCACATCGCTCGGTGATCCAAATCCACGCCGAAAGACAAAGGACGGACTGGACACTGCGTCTGACGAGGACCCTGACGGCTGATCATGTGAGCCTTCTACGAGTCCGTCGATGATCTTCGATGCGTTCGTGTCATCCGACCCGAATCGCGGGCACAGCCACCCGAATCGCGCGCCTGATCGCGTCTCTGCCGGGCCATGTGGCCCGGCAGATGACGAGAAATTGGACTAGTGAGAGGCCTTGCGTTCACCGGCACTCAGTGCCATGAGCAGGATTCCCAGGCCGACCGAAAGTAGTGCGAACCCGAGTGCTGCTTGGTTCGTCCGGCCGGTGACCGCGAGCGCAGGGGCTGGCTTTTCCTCCACTTGACCTCCGACCTCAGTCGAGATGGTGGTCGTCGTCACCGCGTCAGTTGTCGCGGGAGCGGCGGTGGTCGTGGGAGCGACCGTGGTCGTGGGAGCGGCGGTGGTCGTGGGAGCG
>Ga0055584_100006929_pt1 | contig 11113 bp, 11 predicted proteins | sample OSDHelmetaG_FD_58716 | JGI IMG/M metagenome (GOLD analysis project Ga0055584, IMG submission 58716) | Pelagic marine sediment microbial communities from the LTER site Helgoland, North Sea, for post-phytoplankton bloom and carbon turnover... | ecosystem: Environmental > Aquatic > Marine >...
AATGGTTCCGGGATCACCTCGTCAACCAGTCCCAATTGCAAAAGCCTGTCAGATGTGATGCCGAGTGCGGCTGCTGCGTCTTCTGCAAGTGCCGCATCATTCCACAGAATGGTCGCGCAGCCTTCCGGAGATATCACCGAGTAAGTGCTGTATTTCAGTATGTTCACACGATCACCCACACCGATGGCAAGGGCACCGCCGGATCCGCCTTCACCGATCACGGTGCAGATGACCGGCACCGGCAGCCTGGACATGTATTTCAGGTTAGTGGCAATGGCCTCCGACTGACCGCGTTCTTCGGCTCCCACACCCGGATAGGCGCCTGGTGTATCAATAAATGTTAATACGGGTAGACGAAAACGTTCCGCCATTTTCATCAGTCTGAGGGCTTTGCGATATCCTTCAGGTCTGGCCATGCCAAAATTTCTGAAGATTTTAGCCTTGGTGTCACGACCTTTTTGTTGTCCGATGACCACGACACCGCGACCACGAAAACGGGCCAGTCCTCCAACAATTGCATGATCATCTGCAAACGCACGGTCACCGTGCAGTTCATGAAACTCATCAAACAGGAAGTCAATATAATCAAGCGTGTAGGGTCTCAAAGGATGACGGCTAAGCTGTGATATCTGCCAGGGTGAAAGGTCCTTGAATATGCTGGTCAGTTTTTGTCGCATTTTTGACTGCAGACGCTGAATCTCTTCATCCAGGTTGATTGCATTGTCAGAACCAACGTTCCGCAATTCATCAATTTTTGCCTGTAGCTCAGCGATGGGCTGTTCGAAATCCAGGTAATTTGAGTTCATGACAATATGATTCCAGCAAAGAGTGCGAATTATAAACGCAACTGATAGTTTAGTTTAGCCTGAATATTTCGCAAGTCTCAGTTCAGGTGCTGAGCCTCTGTCAGCTTATCCGGTCTGGATGTCGTTGGGTAAAATTGTTTTGGCGCGAGGAATCAGATCAATATTCCAGTGATCCAATGCCCATTCCCATAACCCGGTCAATGACAAGCCAGGTGGTGGATTCTGGCCGAGATATTTTAAGGCCTGCTCAACGGCGGACGCAGGGTCCTGGTGTTTAACCGGGTCAGTCTGGATGCGTTTGCTCAATTTTTTTCCATCTGCGGATATCACAACGGGTAGGTGCATATAATCCGGAGAAACCAGACCAAGTGCTTTTTGCAAACAAATTTGTCGACTTGTCGAGTCGAGCAGGTCAGAACCCCTCACGACCTGTGTGACACGCTGAAAGTCATCGTCAACGACCACGGCGAGTTGATAGGCAAACAGTCCATCTGCACGTCTGATGATAAAATCACCACCGAAATCAGCAGGGGATTCTGAAATCAAGCCTTGCAACTTATCTTCAAAAACACACGCGCCGGCCTCGACACGGAAACGAATGGAGCGTGGCTTTTTGCCCGGTGGTATGCCATTCCTGCAGGTGCCGGCGTATTTGCCGGATGCTGACAGGTCTTTTCGGGAGCAGGCACAAGGGTAAGCCAGGCCCTTTTCCAGCAACTGGTCTACCGCAGCCTGGTAAGCATCAAGCCTGTTGCTTTGGTACAAAACCGGACCCTCTGGAACCATGCCCAGCCTGTTCAGATCATCAATGATGCGGTCCGCACTACCTGGAATTTCCCTGGGTGGGTCTATGTCTTCAATCCTGAGTAACCACAGACCACCGGCGCTCCTGGCTGCAAGATAACTGCCGACTGCAGACACCAGTGAACCGAAATGTAAATCGCCGGTGGGTGAAGGTGCAAATCGACCAATCACTGGCACAGGATCCTTAAAATTCTGATTGATTACTGTCCGACGACCTGGGGCGCCTCATTGAGGAAGTCACCTGTAACCAGCTTAACGCCACATTGCCAAAGTACAGCAAGATCTGAGGCGTCCTCGACCTCATCAGCAATGATAGTCATATTGCGTGCTTCTACGGCTTTCACAACGGCCCGGATGATCTCCTGGTTTGTTGTGCTGGATGACAGGCCTTTTGCCAGGCCGGGGCGGAGTTTGATCATGCTGATCGGCAGATGCTCCAGTAATTGTATGGTCCTGCGATCATTGTCAAACTCTGCAAGCACAAAATTACAGCCTGAAAGCTGAAGTTCCTCAATGACACGGCGGGTTGGTTTAAGGTTTGATTCGGCCACAATTGCTGAAACCTGCAGAATCAACTGTGAGCCTTCAACCTCGGTTTCTTTGAGCATTCGCTGGAACCAGTTAGGAAAGCTGAAATCAAGTATGGAGTTGGTGCTGAGACTGATGATATGTCTGTCACCGGTTCCGGCAATGGCCAGCATAATCTGTGGAATGACGTGACGGTCTATCGCGCTGCCCAGATCGTTACGCTCCGCAGCCTGCATAAACTCGCTGGCAATGGTATCCCCACCATCTTCGCGCATAAAAGTGCGGTTTTCGAACAGGCCCTCATTTTCACCTTCAAGGTCGACAATAGATTGCTGCACGGTATAAAAATCATGGTTGTTCAGGGCATAACGAATACGTTCTACCCAATCCCGCTCAGCTTCACCTGAATTAACCGTCGTCAGGGCAGGCTTATACCTGATGAGCGTGTTGCCAGATTCCGAGGCCTGCTTAAAGGCTGTTTTTGCCTGTGCAATTACCTCTTCGGCATCGCGGGTCAGCGGACCGAGAGTGGTCATACCAATGCTGCAGGAAGCCGTTTTGGTTTGATCGCCCAGGTCAATGATGTGATTCGCGTAATTTTCGAGGATGCAATCCCCCGTTTCCTGCAGGGAAGAGGCCCCATCACCCCTGATCAGAACGACGAAACCGCTGTCACTGAATCGTGCGGGAATGTCGTTCTCTTTTGTACAGCCACTGATGACATTGGCCAGATCCAGGATGTATGTATCAACACCTTCCATTCCCAGGTCATGTTGCAATTGAGCGATACCGTCAATCTCGATATACATCACGGCCGTTCTGTGGTCATCCCCAAAACCTTCCCCGATCAGTTCAGTCAGCCTGGCCGTAAATGTTTGCCTGTTGATCATATGCGTTAAATGATCAGTTTTACGCAGACGATCCAACTCTTCATGAAGAACATGATTGGCATCCTGCTCGCGCACCATCATCTGTATGCACTGCTCGCCATGAAATTTGGCCGGTGAGAATGTCAATTCGGCTTTGAGATGCTTGTTACCAAGCGTATTGATGGTGACTGCCAACGCTTCGTCAGGAAAAATGGCCTGGTTCATATCCCGCAGAAGCTTCTTCAGGTCGACTCCTTCGCCGGTTGTCATCAACTCCAATAGTGAAACCCCTTCGATTTCTTCCAGTGTCTTTACCTGCAATAATTCGAGATACGCGCGGTTTGCATAAACATGCAGACCCTCATGAACATAAGCGATAGAGTCCCGTGCACTATCTAGCAGAAGATTATAGCGGTGGTGCAATTCTTCCTGCTTTTGTAAGAGATCATCGTATTCACGAGCTGTTTTTCCGCCGGATATGTGCTGTTTTACAACCTGCATTAACTGATCGTTATCTTCAGCATTGATAATCAGCATCGGGTGTGTAGCGATCGCAGCTTCAATATTGGCGGTATCGTCAGGTTCAACCTGCATGACCACCGGTGTGGAATGTTGATCAGCCGCCAGTAAAACCTGGCTGATCTTCATGGTCGTGGGCAAACTTTTGCCGATCAATACCAGAAATGGTGTTTTGTCCTTCAAGGCGGTTTCGAGTTCACCCAGACTGGAGGCGCTCATTACCCTGACGGCTATTCCTGAGTTGCGCAGGAAACTATTGATAACCTGAGCATGGTCAGGAGAATTATCAATCACTAGCAAGTAAGCACTATGCATTGAATTGATTCTCCACCCCTCGATCCTTGAGGATTTTAAACATCATTGTCAGCCCTGATGGTAATGATAGGTTCAATATTTTATCCGGATTTCATTGCGCATTGATACCTTTGCAATGTTGGTTTGTCTCAAATATTTAATTCAGGTAATTATGACGTATATTCAGGGTGTTTTGTAAAAACAGTATTTATTGGGCTGTACAGGGTGGTTTCCGGGCGTTTTACGCGTAAAAATTGAGACATGTATCCAGTCAAATTCTACCGCCGCTATCGCGTACGCGTTATCATTGCGCATAATTTCAATTGTATTTAAAGATCCTTTGTTTAATCTGATCGATTAAAACAGAATTAATCAGGGTTTTTTTGCTAATCAGGCGAATCTTTTAGGGCCTCGTGGGTGTAGAATTCGCGAAAACTGCTACGGAGAAAACAATGGCAACCTACAGTACCAATGAGTTTAAGAGTGGTCTGAAAATCATGATCAATGGTGACCCCCATAACATCGTGGAGAACGAATTTGTAAAACCCGGTAAAGGCCAGGCATTTAGCCGGGTCAGGGTGCGCAACCTTATGACGGGCCGGGTGGTTGAGAAAACATTCAAATCGGGTGAAACGGTTGAGGCTGCAGATGTTTTCGAAACGGACGCTCAATACCTGTACAACGACGGTGAATTCTGGCACTTCATGCACGGTGAGTCATACGAGCAATACGCTGTCGGCAAAGATGGTGTGGGTGATGCAGTTTGGTGGCTGAAGGAAGAGGATGTCTGTGTCCTGACCCTGTTTAATGGGCAACCTATTACCGTCACTCCTCCGAATTTCGTCGAAATGGAGATCGTTGAAACCGATCCGGGTATGCGTGGCGATACCTCGAGTGGTGGTGGTAAGCCCGCCAAGCTATCGACCGGTGCAACGGTACGTGTGCCTTTATTTATTCAGGAAGGCGAGGTAATCAAGATCGATACCCGGACTGGAGAATACGTGTCCCGCGTGAAAGGCTGAGGGCTGGTGGACACCGTAATACTTTTCCCGCGCCTGCTGGTGCCGGTCCGGCCGCGTTTGCAGGTGCTGGAGCAGATGGCAGTCGTCATTGAAGGCGAGCATATCAGCGCTGTAATACCACGCTCCGAAGCGTTGGCAAGATATGGAACTGCCGACCGCATTGAGTTGCCCGAACATGTGTTGATGCCGGGGTTCATCAATATGCATACACATTCCGCCATGTCTCTGTTGCGGGGCTATGCGGATGATCTCAATCTCCAGGTATGGCTCAACGATCACATCTGGCCCGTCGAAAAGGCCTATCTTGGTCCGGGGTTCGTACATGATGGTGCAATGCTGGCCATTGCTGAAATGCTGCGTGGTGGTACAACCTTTTTCAATGACCTTTATTTTTTTCCCGAAGTCACCGCTGCAGCGGCGGTTGAAGCAGGCATGCGTGCATGTATAGGCTTGCCCGTGATTGATGTGCCTACGATTTGGGCCAACAATGAAAACGAGTATATAGACAAGGGTCTGGCAGTCAGCGCGAGTTGGCATAGTGAATCATTGATTTCTACTTCTATTGCGCCTCACGCGCCTTATTCCGTTGGTGATGCGGCCCTGGGCAGGATTGCAGAACTATCAGAAAATTTCGATATGCGTGTTCATATGCATGTGCTGGAGTCCAACTGGGAGATTTCCGAGTCATTACAACGGCATGGAAAGTCAACACTGGAGAGGTTGGATGACATTGGATTGTTGAATGAGCGTCTGCTGGCAGTTCATATGACCCAGTTAAACGGAACCGATCTGGAGGCGTTGTCAGAGACGGGAGTAAACGTCATCCATTGTCCGGAATCCAATCTAAAACTGGGTAATGGTATTTGTCCGGTGGCCAGGCTTCTTGAGCACAATGTAAACCTGGCCCTGGGTACCGATGGGGCTGCAAGTAATAACAATCTCAACTTGCTTGCCGAATCCCGAAGCGCGGCCCTTCTTGCAAAAGGGTATTCGGCTGACCCATGTGTGCTGGATGCATTCCAGACACTGGAAATGTTGACAATTAATGCAGCCAGGGCGCTTGGAAAAGAACAGCAGCTTGGTAGTGTGGAAGCCGGCAAACAGGCCGACCTGTGTGCCATCCGACTGGATTCGTTACAGACAACACCGATGTATGATGTAGTCTCACACTTGATTTATGCGGCGTCCAGTCAACAGGTATCCCATGTCTGGGTGAATGGACGAATGCTGTTACAGGATAAAGAGTTCCTGTTCCTGAACACAGGCGATATCATGGATCGTGCAAATTACTGGGCGAAGCAGATTGCAAGCGAAACCAGGGCCACACGTTCCAGGGAGTACAAGGTTCATGAATGACATCACGGGAAATATTGATCTTGCTGAACAAGAAAAATTTGATCGCATAGCTGCCTCATGGTGGGATCCGGATGGAGAGTCGCGACCACTGCACGACCTGAACCCCGCGCGATTGGCCTACATCACCGAACGGGTTGACCTCAAGGACAAAAACGTCATTGATGTGGGTTGTGGTGGAGGTATTCTGTCGGAGTCCATGGCCGCGAAGGGGTCTGTTGTGACGGGTATCGATATCGCGGCAAAAGCCTTGGCGGTAGCCAGGTTGCACCTTCATGAGTCAGGATGCCAGGTTGATTACCAACAGGTCACGGCGGAATCATGGGCGGAAAAGAACCCTTCCGCTGCGGCAGTTGTGACCTGTATGGAAATGCTTGAGCATGTGCCGGATCCGGCATCGGTGGTTGCGGCGTGTTCAGCCATGCTGGAAACAGGCGGCCAACTGTTTATGAGCACCCTGAACAGGAATGCCATATCTTTTGGCGTGGCGATTCTAGGTGGTGAACACATCACCCGGATCATACCCAAGGGCACGCATCAGTATGATCGGTTTATAAAGCCTTCAGAGCTATGCCAATGGTTACGGGCATCCGGTATGAAAGTCGAAGAGATCACCGGGATTCACTACAACCCCGTGGAACGCACGGCGCGTACCGGTGGTCATGTCAAAGTGAACTATCTGATCCACGCAGTCAAGACTGAAACATCGTTTGATTAAGGTCTTTGAAACCTCCGGAGCGATCTGATGGTTGATAATTCAGCGGTAGAATTCGATTACTGTCGTGAACTGGCTTTGTTGCCAGGGAGTGTTTTCGAGTTCACCAGTCGTTTTCTGCCAGCAGGCAAGCTGGAGCCCTTGTTGGCTTTGTATGCACTCAAGCAGGCAATTGGCAGCATTCCTTATGGACCCGCGGATGACTCGGTAAAATGGGCTAAGTTAAAGTGGTGGAGTGAAGAGATCCTTGCGGACCCTGGTGCATCTTTGCGTCATCCGGTATTGCGTGCCATGTGGTTGTCGGGATCGAGGGAAAACCTGAGTAATGCTCTTCTGTTAAGGCTTGTGGGTGATGCGGTTTCACAAATTGATGCCGCACCCGACAGTGATGAAAATGCCATGTTTGAACGGCAGTCAGGATTGGGATCCACGGAGATCCAGCTTGAGCTTGCACTAGATGATGCTGAAATTGACCCCCAAAGTCTGAATTTTCTGGGCGCGGCCACCAGTTCGTTCCGTTTGATCTCGATTTTTTCAGGCGGTCAACTGTCGCAAACGGCACAATTACCGCTGAGTATGCTGGCAAAATTTAATGTCAGTGCGACACAACTGGAACAAACATCGCACAGGCCTGAGCTCGCTCAAATTGTCAGTCAGCTTGCCGGAAATGCCCTGGATTGTTTTTCAAAAGGCATATCGGCTTTGAATATTGTGCCGGCTTCCTCTGCAGGCATACATATACAACTACGCTGGGCAATGGAAAACAGGCGGCTGAATGCTATCTTGAAAGATGTGAGCAGTTTCCTTGAGAATGGCCGGCGCTTTGGGCCCACAGATGCCTGGTTTGCCTGGCGCTTCCTTCGGAACCTGGACTAAATTTGATTGCCGGGGCGGATGGGCTGTAACCGGACCCCGGTTAGCCATATTGGAGTTTAGATTTATGCAAAAGTGTACAGGCGGCTGTCATTGCGGGCGGGTAAAAATCGCAATTGAAGTACCGGATGAGATTGTCGTGCACCGGTGCAATTGTTCAATTTGCCGAAAATCGGGTTACTTGCATCTCATCGTGGCAAAGGATCAGTTCAGTCTGCTCGAAGGAGAGGCTGACCTGGTTGACTATCGATTTCACACCGGTGTTGCCTGTCACCTGTTCTGCGGGTTTTGTGGAATAAAATCATTTTATATACCCCGTTCACACCCCGATTCGTTCAGCGTCAACCTGAACTGTATCGATTTGCCCGAGGGCGTAGATGTGACGATAATGGATTTCAACGGTCGCAGTTGGAGTGAAAGCCGCGCACAGCTTTCAAGCGATTAGTCTTCGCCGGGGTGGGCAATAGACCTCAGGGCACCTCTTTGTCGGTGATGAAATCAGGACCCTTGCCAGCCGTTTTCTCATAAACCCCTTTTTCAACTTTTCTGAACTGCGTAAAGCCATGTTTCTCAATGTTGTCATTCGATAGGGAAGGTGACTGGCTGGCCAGGTTGGGGCGCGAAATTTTTCTGCGTACAGGGTTGTGACATTCAGGACAAAATTGAAGTGGTTCGTCTGACAGTTTTTGCATGATGTCAAATACAGTGATACAAAAATCACAGCTGTCCGGACCGGCGGTATGGTATTCATATATAGGCATTCATTTCACCTCGAAGATTGTCCTGTCCCACGATCAATCGATTAGTTTACCGAAATCAATCAATAATGTTGCCTGATCTTTTGTATCACGACAACGCACAAATCGTTAGAATATTTTTTTACTTCAGGTGCGGTTATGGGGCTTTCGGGAAAAACGGTGTTAATTACGGGTGCTGCAGGCGGACTGGGCAGCGCACTTGCACAGCAATGTGCCGATCTGGGTGCAGAACTGATTTTACTGGACAAGGATCGACGTGGTTTAGGAGAGTTAAGCGACAGGATGACCGACCAGGGTTTAACGCCACCGGGGCTTTATCCGCTGAATCTTGCCGCTGCTGGTGTGGATGATTTCAATGATCTGGTCAACACCATAAATTCAGAGTTCAGTGGATTGGACGCCCTTATTCACTGCGCAGTTGATTTTGATAGCCTGCAGCCTTTTGAGCAGGTTCAACCGCAGGACTGGTTGCAATCCATGCAGGTAAATGTCAACGCGCCCTGGTTGCTGAGTTGCACGCTTTTACCTTTGCTCAAGCGTTCGGAAGATGGTCACTTACTTTTTATCCTGGACGATCTGGAAGCAGTTTCAGACGCCTACTGGGGGGCATATGGTGCCGGCAAGGCCGCGCTGACCGGCATAGTAAGACAGTTTGATGCGGCACTCGGCCATTCCCCGATTTCTGTACATGGAATCATCCCCGGTCCAATGCGCACCGGATTCAGGGCAAAGGTCTACCACGCGGAGAATCCGATGGAGCAACCGGATCCCGGGATTGTCGCCCGCAAAATCACAAATATTTTGACAGGAAATACTGCAGATTGTGATCTGATCGTCAACTTTTCCGGATAGCGGGGTGTTTTCAGTCCGGCCGGCCGGCGCTTATTGCCGCTTCGTATCCAATAATAGCTTGCTTGGTATTGGTGCCCCATCTATAGCCACCCAGTGCGCCAAGGCTGTTGATGACACGGTGACAGGGTATAAGCCAGGAAACCGGGTTACGACCGATGGCTGAACCGGTAGCCCGGCTTGCGCCCGCGTTACCGGAAAATGCAGCCAACTGCCCGTAGGTGCAATGCGTTCCTGCAGGGAGACTCAGCAGCGCTTCCCACACACGGAGTTGAAAGGGGCTGCCTCTGAGCCAGACTTTTAGCTGTTTATGTTCTTGTTCATTGAAAATTTCTGTCAGCTTGTTGCTTGCCTCCAGGTTGTTTTCGGTCAGGCTCGCATCCGGCCACTGTCCTTTGAATTCCTCCAGGGTATGTTGTTTGCCTTCTTCATGACAGAAACCCAGGAAACAAACGCCCCGGTCTGTCCATGCCAGCAGCGCTTCGCCAAAAGGTGTAATCCCGTAACCGTAGCTTACCTCGACACCGAGCCCCTTCTTTTTTGCTTCACCCGGGGTCATGGCCTGCGTGGTTATGAGCAAATCATGCAACCTGCCAGGACCCGATAAACCGCTTGAAAGGGCAGAGTCCAGTACTGTCTGGCCCTGCACTAAACGCGCCATAGCCTGTGTTTTGGTCAGGTATTTTAAAAACTGTTTGGGTGATACACCGGTCCATTCCTGAAACAGACGTTGCAGGTAGTCAGGGCTGAGGCCAACATGGTTTGCAAGCTCTTCCAGGCCGGGTTGGTCTTGTTGGTTTTGACAAAGCCAATGCAAGGCCTCGGCAATTAATTGATAATGATCTTGAGGTTTCATGTGGCTATTGTAAAAGTTTCATGATCAATAACCACCCGATTCTTGTTATGTATGCTGGTGACCCTGCTGATGAAGTTAATGCAGTTTGAAGCGGGGGCTCCCTGTTTTTTTTGAACCACTAAATTCAGAGTAGAAATTATGTCAGATGACCTTTTCCTTAAGATTGTTTCCCGGGAAATCCCGGCGGATATTGTGTATGAAAGCGATGATGTTTTGGCGTTCAGGGATCTCAACCCTCAAGCGCCGTTGCATGTGTTGATAATTCCGAAAACACGTATACCGACCATCAACGATATACAACCGGATGATGCTGAGTTATTCGGAAAGCTTTTCCTGGCTGCACGGGAAATTGCAGCAGAGCAGGGCGTTGCCGAGGATGGTTACAGGGTTGTTATGAACTGTAATTCCGCTGCTGGTCAAACGGTTTTCCATGTCCATCTGCACTTGCTTGGCGGAAGAGGTTTTAGCTGGCCGCCAGGCTGAAGCAGGTTGGCAGTGACTGCTGTTTAGATCAGCATTTGTGGTCAGGGAATCAAATCGAGCAGGTGAGCGGGAGTGTTAAAGCTGATGTGAGCCTATGAGCAGGTGTCCTGACAGGAATCCTGCGATCCAAATTATCACAATCCTTAACGAAAAGGATGCCCCTGCAGGTTCTGCAGGGGCAAATGTTCTCGTTGGTAACGCTTAGATCAACCAGAGTTCGCTATATATCCGTTACAACAAACCCGGGTTTTAATCATTTTTTTTAATTAGCTTTTTTCAGTGGGTTTCTGACAATCCGTGACCGCGTGTCATTAGCAGCATCCTGGCACAGACCGGTGTCTCCCATCACTTTGATATTGTCGAAAGAAACTACTTCAGTGAAGT
>Ga0055584_100006930_pt1 | contig 11112 bp, 8 predicted proteins | sample OSDHelmetaG_FD_58716 | JGI IMG/M metagenome (GOLD analysis project Ga0055584, IMG submission 58716) | Pelagic marine sediment microbial communities from the LTER site Helgoland, North Sea, for post-phytoplankton bloom and carbon turnover... | ecosystem: Environmental > Aquatic > Marine >...
CATTTTTCCTTGCCGGGTCGCAAATCTCCTCAAACCTATCGAAGGCCCCGGTGTTAACATTTCCCGCCTGCAGGAGCAGCAGGCATCGGTCGTCCAGAGCGGGAATCCGGGAGCTATCGATGCGTCCCTGGCTGTCTGCCGGGACACGCTCGATGCGATCCTTGCCCAGTCCCAGCAAGGCCAGAACCTTGAACACCGAGCTGTGCGCCTGATGGCAGACAATCACGCGGATCGGCGGCGCTCTGAAAAGGCCCTTGGCATTGACATCCCAATCCAGCCGCCTGAACAACTCATAGCGGGCCGCAGCCAGGCCGCACAGGGTCGCCGTGGAAGATCCGCTGACGTAGCCGGCAACGGTGCCATCGGGAAGCCCCAGCAGTTCGCACAGCCAGTTCTCGCAGACCTGTTCCAGTTTGCCGACAACCGGCGAAATCACGTAGAGCGCAGGATTCTGATCCCAGGCATCCGCCATCCATCGGGCGGCCAGGGCGGTGGGAACGACACCGCCGTTGACGAAGCCGAAGTATCGTCCACCGGTCTGGGCCACGGTGCCTGGCGCGCCATAGGTATTGAGCATATCCAGGGTGCCGGATCCGGATTGAGAACGTTCCGGCAGAGGCTCGTCGAAACGATCCAGGTTCCGGATCGCGCGTTCATCCGGGAAAACAGGCCGTTCGTCAACGGCATCGATGTATTCATAAACGTATTGTCTGGCCTGATCGAGAAGCCTCTTGCTATCCCGTTCACGGCGCATTTGAGCGTGAATGTCTGATTTTTTCATGTTACCACCGATCCCGAAAATAGTCGATTAAAGCAATACGTCGTCGCCGTCCACGGACGTTTATTCATCCAACTGAATTTCATTGTATTTCCCATTTTCCAAACGGAAGCGCCATCGGTTAGCGGTCAACGGTATCAGCGACGATCCAAGGGTCCCGGGTAATTCCGCCCGGGTCATTTCATACCATCCGTCGGGTGTCCATTCCAACAGCACCAGTGCTCGGCGGGTTTGATTCGGCACCAGTACTCGATCACGAGGTACCGCAGGAATGACACGTCCAAGGCCGAGTTCAGTGCTTCCGATTCGATGCGTACTGACACCTGGATATTCCGCGAACAAGGAGAGCGTTCCGTCTTTAAATCCATATAGGCGCAATATCCCGCCGATATGGGGGGTGGCGACCAAGGCGATATCAGGGTGCCCATCGCCGTCAAAATCACCCACACCCAAAGGGTTGAGCCAGCGGTTGGGTTGACCCAGGAAAGGCGTTGCCGCCAGTCGTACGAGGCAACCGGTGACAACGCCATACAAGGCCAGCGATGCCCCTGATGTCGTGTCACTTTCCACCACAATAAGTTCATCGTTATGGTCACCGGTCAGGTCGGCAAGGCGGGGTTCCAGATCTTCAAATACGCGTGTAGATGGAAGATCGACGTGCAAGCGTTTCCCGTCGACAGTTTCCACCACCAGCCGCGATGCCTCCAGTTCATCGCCCAGCACGCCATGCCGATATCGATCCGTCGGGCCTGCGAACCAGGCAGCGATGATGTTTCGATTGCCTCTGGCAACACGGCTATGCGGAAGTTGGTCCGGCCGGCTTGTTGCCGAAATGTCAATTGAGGGCGGGCCGGCGGCATGTATCTTCAGTTCAATGGAATAACCCGTGCCAGCATTTAAATGAAAAAGTGACAGAAGCAACGCCGATAGGAAAATAAAGACAGACCGGATACGGAAAGAAAAGACTTTCATTTCCCCCTGTTTTGATTTCAACGCTTCATAAAAATGACGGGTCATACACGCTTTCCTTGGGTTGGTTCAAAGTGCGCTGTCCCCGACAGCTCTCACCAATCGAAGGTGGTCTGATGGTCATATCCATACGTTGTCAGCTGCCGTCATTTCACAGCCAGCGCCCCCCGTGTTAATCGTGCCTGCGGGTTCGACAAGCATCGCCTGGCATTCTTTCTCAGCCGATGGTTTGTGCTCGACACCTTTGGGCACCAAAACCATTTCCCCGCTCTTCAACTCGATGCAACCGTCTCGGAAAGCAATCGACATCTTTCCGTCAAGGACGATAAACACTTCATCTGAGCAATTATTTTTGGTTTCCAATGGTCATCAAATTTGGATAATTTTTCGTTGAGATCGATCGACTTTAAACCCATCATTTATCACCATATTTAAGCAAGTAACGTTGAACTCGCCAGCAGCTCGGTCGCGCGTGATCCGTGCGATCCGATGGAAACGTCGGTTCGGCAACGACCGTTCATCTGAACGACACATTTGATGTCTCTGCAACACAAACGCGTCCCCGTGCCGAGTCGAAATTGTGCAGAATTCGATTGTGATGCGCAACGATCTGCACCGCCTTCAGGTGCTCATGGTCAAGAGTGCTGTGCGCATCGGCAACCAACACGACATCATAACCCCGTGCCGCCGTTTGGCGACATGTGGTATCGACACAAAAATCGGATTGCATGCCGCCGACCACCAATCTGTAGATATGCTTATGTCTCAGCAGTTCATCCAGATGGAATGCTTGACATCAGCATGCGTATTCTTACTTTTATCAATATCTAATCATACCACAATGTAACACCAATTCACACCTGGAACGTTCATGGACGCCAACCAACAAAAAATTGGCAAGTACGAAATTATTGCCCCGCTTGGCAAGGGTGCCATGGGCGTGGTTTACAAGGCTTTCGATCCCATGATCAAACGCTTTGTGGCGCTGAAGACCATTCATCTCGGCTTCACGGAACCACCGGATGACGATATCGCCCTGCGGTTCCATCGCGAGGCGCAGTCGGCAGGCAACCTGAACCACCAGAATATCGTGGGCATCTATGAATACGGTGAGGACGCCGGGCGGGCATTTATCGCCATGCAGTATGTGGAGGGGCAGACACTGGTCAATCTGTTCAAACGAAAGCACCGGTTTTCCCTTTCCGACATACAGCTCATCCTGACCAGCGTGTTGGCCGCCCTCGACTATTCTCACCGCGCGGGGGTGATTCATCGGGATGTCAAACCCGGAAACATCATGCTGGACAGCACCGGAACCATCAAGGTGATGGATTTTGGCATTGCACGAATCGAGTCGTCTGAGCTGACCCAAACCGGAACCATTCTCGGCACCCCCGGATACATGTCACCGGAACAGCTCCTCGGGGAAACCGTCGATCTGCGCTCCGATCTATATTCTGCAGGCATTGTTCTGTATGAACTGCTCACCGGCGAACGGGCCTTCACCGGTTCATCCTTCGCTTCGGTAATCTATAAGGTCATCCACAGCGACCTCTCGCCCCCGTCGCGCCTGAAACCAACGCTGCCCGCCAGCCTGGATGCACTGGTGGCCAAAGCCTGCGCCAAGAAAGCGGACGATCGCTATCAAAACGCCGGCGAATTTGCAGCTGCCCTGGATCAAGCATTTGCCGCGACGACCGACTTGCCACGCGTCGCGGAACCGTCACCTGGCCAACCCGATCCTCAGCGGACAGACGACCCTCCAACCGCTGTCCACACAGGCAAAACCGGAATAAATTGGTTTGCCGCCGTTGCCATCCTTGCCGCTGCGGCTGGCCTTGCCCTGGCCGCCTGGTATTTTCTGCCCGTTGGCCGGGAAAAAAAGCAGACCGCGGCAAGATTGCCCGGCACGACCTTCAAAGATTGTGACACGTGCCCGGAAATGGTGTTCATTCCCGCCGGGCAGTTCATCCAAGGATCGCTTTCCACCGAAAAGAACCGGGAAGCCAATGAGGGTCCCGGGCGGCTGGTGGTCATCGATTATGCCCTGGCGGTAAGCCGCTATGAAATCACCAAAGCACAGTTTGCCCGGTTTACCGAAGAAACCGGACACGAGGGGACCGGTTGCAGGACCTATAACGGATCGTGGGAGCTAGACAACCAGCGCAGCTGGCAAACACCGGGATTTGAGCAGGCCGACACCCATCCGGTCACCTGCATGTCGTGGAATGACGCCCAGGCCTATCTACGCTGGCTCGCCGACAGCACCGGCCGTGCATACCGACTGCTCAGTGCCTCGGAGTGGGAATACGCAGCTCGGGCAGGGATAGCCGATAACGGTACCGAAGCGGTGGCCCCGACCGATACCTGTAAATCGGCCAATGTGGCGGATCAATCGACAACGACAACCTATCCGGGATGGGAAATATTCGACTGCCGGGACGACTTCGTGCACACCGCGCCCGTGGGTTCTTTTCAGGCCAATGCATTTGGCCTTAACGACATGATCGGAAATGTCTTCGAGTGGGTCACGGATTGCTGGAATGACGGCTACGAGAAAGCGCCGCTGGATGGGTCCGCATGGGAAGCCGGTGACTGCGGCCGTCGCGTGCTGCGGGGCGGGTCCTGGTTCACCCCGCCCGGGTACGTACGGGCCTCTTTCCGCAACCGGTTCGATCCGGACTACCGTAGCAGCAGCTTCGGTTTTCGCGTGGCCCGGCTGCCATGAGCCCGCATCGATGGCCAAACGGCAAAAGCAACCATGCACGCTGGTCAAGAGGAGAAAAAAAATGAAACACGCACACGCGTTGACGCTGCTAATCGTTGCCATTCTGGCCATGGCAGGATGCGCCAGTCGTGCCCCGACAGTCGCCCATGTCCATATCGGCCACGCCATGACAGGATGGTATGAAACCCCCAACAAGGAAGGTCTTTTTGTTTTGGCGGAGGATAAGGCCGGCGAATCGCTGAAATACGCGCAGGCCGCGGTCGATGGGAGCCGTGATCTCAAGGGGATCAAGGCCGATATCGCCCGTGCCGGAATGCTCAGCGATAGTGAGGCAATCGGAGAGGAATTAAAGGCACAATACGGGGTCAAGCAGGCCTTGGCGGGTGCAGTCAGTCACATTACCTATGCAGCCACATCACCCGATGCCACTGCCAATACGCGGGCATTCGCCGATGGCTTTGCCGCAAATGCCGCCGGGGTCATGGATCGATGTGACCTGATCACGGCATTGAGCAGCGACATCAGCAACACCGAATCGATGGATGAGGCCGGCCTGCTGGCATCGGAGATCGAGAAACTCGCTCGGGCCAACATCCATGGAGAAGATTTGGACGGCAACGGCATCGTCGGTTCGTACGCCGGTGAATATGGCCTGGTGCAGCTTCGCCGGGACATCGAAGGCATGATCGCCAGGGAAGACCCGCCTTATGCCACCGTGAACAAGTGGTACCTGTTCAACCTGATCCGACTGCCCGACGGCAGCTGGATATTCCGCAAAAAGCAGACCACCGCGTCGGATGATCTCTATGGTGGCGGTGGTGGTGGCGGCGGTGGCGGCGGCGGCGGATATTAGACATGAATAGGCTTTGGAAGGATGTTGAGAAACGTCATGACCCCACGTGAACCAAAACATTCCTGCATGGTCAGCCGGATGGCGGTGATAGCGATGGCTGTACTCCTCGTCAGTGGCATCCCTTTCACGGTTGCCAGGTCAGCCGAAAACGCCGTTTCCTGCCTGTCCGCAACCGGCGAAGCAGCTGTTGCGCCATGTCGACGGGAATTGCTTCGCGATCCGGGAAACGTGGAGATTCGCTTTGCGCTGAGCGATGCGTTCATGGGACTCCGGCGCTATGCAGATGCTGTTGCGGTGCTGCGAGAAGGACTGGAAAACTTTCCGGGTGACGATGCGATCAAAAAGAAGCTGATCCTGGCCGAAAGCTACCTGGAAGAGCAACAGTATATCGAGAAACAGAAGAAAAACGCTGCCGCCGCCTCCGGGTCGAAGAATCAGGGCACCCAGATCCGCTTGAGCATCATCCGGTGTAAGAAGTTAAAAGGAGATACCGCCCTGGCCGCCTGCAATGAAGGGCTCGACGTGAACCCCAACCACCCCGACCTGTTAACTGGCAGGGGGAATGTCTGGCTGGCGAAGGATCGCTTCGGCAACGCCATTCGCGACTATGAAGCAGCATTGGCCGCAGATCCGAAAAATCGGGAGGCGACCAAAAATCTTCGGCTTGCCCAGACGAAAAGAGAAGTCAAGATTACCCAATGCCTTCGATCCAACGGACCTGACGGCCTGAAGGCGTGTGATGCGGCGCTGCTGATAGGCGCTCCCGACGAGTTTGACGTCCAGAAGCGAAGGGCCGGCTTGCTTCACGCCATGGGGCGGAAAAAAGAGGCCATCGAGGCTTACCGGGCGGCTGCGCGTTTGAACCCTGACGACAGTCAGATAAACCAGTCTCTGGCTGCATTGTCACCTGTTATCGAAACGCCGACGACCGTGCAGGAACCGGAGCCCTCACCTGTCCCCAGCCAGGCCACCGTCGCGTCGACGGTTAAGCCGCCGCCATCTCCTGAAAAGAAGCCCCTGACAAGACCGGTCGCCCCGGCGCCGCCGCCCATCAAGGCCAGAACTGTCCCAGCCAAACCGCCGGTCAAATCTTCTCTTGCCAAGGCAGCGGTTGCCGCATCCGAAATGCCGGTCCAATCTCCGCCCGCCAAAGCATTCGATCCACCTAAAGTGAAAAAAGCGGTACCTGAGCCAGCCACGGCCTCGCCGCCGATAGAAATGGCCGCCATGAAGCCCCGGCAATACAGCAACGCACCCGAGGTCCCGGGCATAACCCACTGACCATTGGATACCACGCAGACGACAGGCGGCGCATCATAATCTGCTGGTGATCAACGCCCAGCCAAAGCGACGGCATCGGACACAAACGTCGTTTATGGTTAGATGTCAGCCTGTTCAGCCGCCATGGTCCCTCAACCAAATTGAAACCATCCGAATGGTGACCACAAGAAGGGCGACCGTGGCGCCTATGAAAAAGAGGCTGACCAACCCATACCACAGCCGGGCAATGGTGTGCTTCAGTTTACTGAAGAAGCTCAAGGAGCCGCTGGGTTTATCGGGTACGGCGCGGAAGGTCACAATAAAAGAATACGTGCTCAACCCCCATAACAAACTGACTGAAAAGGGAATAATAAATCGATCACCCTGGCCGGCTGAGAAAAAGAGAACGATGGCCACCAGTGATGTCAGGCTAATCAGCCCAACCCCCAACGATGGCAGGCGAAGCACATGAATGGCCTGTGCAATGCGCTTAAGCGTATCGATCATTTATTGTCCAATTGGCCACAATCTACCTCTTGTTGAGCAGCATCACGTCATTGCCAACGACCTCAAGACGGGCATCGAAGCGCTGCGCGAGGTATTCAAACGTAAGCTGGCTGTAGAAGCAAATATGCGTCATATCACGAATGTAGTGCCATCGACGGAAGGCCTGTTGATTCATCACCAGTTTGGTCATGATACCCAGCCAGCCGCCTGGTTTTAACATCTTGAACAATGCGGCAAATTCCCGTTTGGGATCGTGCAGATGCTCTACGACCTCGGTGGCACAGATAAAATCATACTGGTTGTGAAACACGGAAGGATCGTTGTAGTAAATCGGGTCATAAAGGTCCACCTGCTGACCGTGGGCTTCCAACAGGATCGACAGGGTCGGGCCGGGTCCACAACCGAAATCCAATCCTTTTTGCCTGGCCTCCAGCCGCGCCATGAGCGGCGTACTGAGTCTGGATAGGAATTGGCGATATCCCTGGTCCTGCGGATCGTTTTCATGCAGATCGTAGGTTGCTTTCTGATCTTCGGCGCTCAGCCAATAGCACTGGGGGACAAAGACCAACCTGCAATTCGAACAGTTCAGGTAGATCCGGTTTTCGTCCTCGTAAAATGGATCGATATCGTCACCGCTGCACAAGGGGCAAGGGGGTGCATCGCTTTTGATTTTCATTTATCTACGTTGCAGCGCCTCCTTGATGGCCTTGCCCATGGCCGCAAGCGTACATGGCTTCTTGATATAGCTGCCGGCGCTGAACTCAGTCGAAGGGCGGCCGGCAGGTCCAGTGATAGGTGACGTCTATTACTTTGCCCCTATTCTGCACTGCTTGCCATCAAAGGCATTTACACTTAGCTTATACCCTCGTCGGTGTGGCCGTTCAAGATTCGTTGCAGCCATGAAAATTAATTTATCCACGCCAAAAATTTAACCAACAACCAACCTATTGAGGTAACTAATATGAAAACACTACGCTTTGGGATCGTTTGGATCATGCTACTAGCCATGCCGATTGCGGCATGGGCAGGCAGTTACGGAACGTCGAAAAGCGCATCGGGCGCCATGAACACGCAGGACATCGTCGATACGGCCGAGGCGGCGGGTTCCTTCAACACCCTGGTTGCGGCTCTACAGGCCGCCGATCTGGAGGCTACTTTGAGAGGTGAGGGACCGTTTACCGTTTTCGCGCCCACCGACGAAGCCTTTGCCAAGCTGCCGCCTGAAACCCTGGAAAATTTGCTCAAACCGGAAAATAAGTCTCAACTGCAGGCAATCCTGACCTACCATGTGGTGCCGGGCAAGGTCATGGCCTCGGACGCCGCCATGCTCACCTCGGCAAAAACGGTCAACGGTCAAAGTTTCCGCATCACCGAATCAGGCGACAAATTGATGGTAAACAAAGCGACTGTAATCAAAGCAGATATCCCCGCCAGCAACGGGGTCATCCATGTCATCGACCAAGTACTTATTCCTGAATAAAACTTGGGTTGAAGCCTATGGGATGATTCATCCCGACTATAGAACCACTTAGGGGTGGGTGCTTGTAGATAAGGCCCGCCCCTTTTTTGTGGCCGTAAGCTGGACCAGGTCGGCGGCCAGTGTGCCCTTGAGGCGCGCCCGGAATATGCTGATCATTTCATCCCACTGGGTCTCCCGGCTGAATCGGTTCGCCTGGTAAAGTGCCTGGTGGGTCTGGAAAATGTTGTCGGGAACCAAAGGGTGCGACAGGTAGATGGAGATACCGGTGGCTGCACAATCCGACGTGTGACGGGCATAGACGAGGACACGATCCACCATTAGATCCAGCACGCGGTCGCAGGCGGTTTCCAGTTCGGGTTCGGTAACGGCGGCACGCAAATGGCGCACAAAACCCAGAAGATCATAATATTCCATCTTCAAAAAGCTGGCAAAAGGCTGAGCGGCGGACAAGGCGGCCCGCATGGCCTGCACCACGCCGGCTTTTTCAGCGTCTCGAATCAGCTGTTGGGCCAGGACATCCAACGCAGACACCAGCTGGGGCATGGCAGCCGTATCCACCAAGGCCATTCCACCTGAAAAGCGGCAGGTCTGTTCAGCACCGTCACCTGAGGGCAAGCTTACCGCCTTTTCATAACTATCGACGTGACTGTCCACCAAAGCCCGCCCAACCTCCCGAACATCGGCGACAGGCGTCTGTTTCAACCTTGAGATCAACTGCTCAACTCGCATTCCGCGAATCTGATATCGGCCCGGCGGCTCGTTCACCAGACGGATCTCGTCCTGGCTGCCCACCAGATAGCGGGTCACATCACTCATGGCGTAGTCCACCTCCACCATGTTGGCAAGACAGGAAAAAAATACCATCAGTTCGAAGCGGCGACCATTCAGACCCTGTTTCAGGGCCTGGTGAAAATCGTCCAGAGGCATTTTTTCACCGCTGGTGTCGTCCCTGGACATGGAAACGGTCTTGACCGGCGCCACTGGCCCAAAATCACGGGTGTCAAGGACACCCTGGCTGTGGGCGAAGATGTAAAAGTACACCTGCTCAGCAGGATAAGCCTCCATGGCCGTGCGCAAAAAACGCTCCAGGGTGTGGGGGTCCCCCATATTGGCCTCGCCCCACTCTTCCAACACCGGCGAGGTAATACGACCGATACGCGGATCGGCTTGCAGGTGAACCAGCCGCGTCCGGGACCAGGTTGTATCGTAGGGGCCCAACCATTCGGGATGGCCGTCCACCAGGGCAATCACGTTGACCCTGTCTGAAGAACCCACCGTCTCCATCATGTCCAGGGCGTAGAGGACCTCATTGGCAAGATCATTGTCTCCATTCATGTAGCAAAGAATGGTCAAGCTAGGCGGGGTCGGCTCAGCGGGAGTGTCGCAAACACCAGCGGCGCCAAATGGTGACAGGAGCAGCCAGAGGGCCAGACATACGATCGGCATGGTGCGGGTTTGCATGGTGATGACCAGGAACGAAAGTTGAACCGGAAGCCTTAAACAGCCCCTACGGTGTAATGGTGAATAGAGCATGGCACCGCGTCCATGTCAACATCACCGAACGGAAACCCATTGACCCAATTTGGCGCTGGCTGCGGCTGGAAACTCGTCCTGACCAGCCATCATCATTCGCGAGTGTGAGCTGGGCGCGTATAGACATATATGCCGATGGTGTGCGGTTTCATTAACCGCTTTATCGGCGGTTTGAATGCTTTCCTAAAAAAATGATTCGCCGCTTGCCGTTTCTGGTTGGCCGCCATATTCCACCATGGTTATGCGTTGAGTGCGACCCCCTTAAAGAACCTGCGGCATAGGTGCCTCCCATTGCGCCAGAATCCGATCGACCCTGTCCGTGACGATATCGCGCGCCTCCCAGCGATCATGGCCCATCATCAGCAGCTCATCGTACGGCGTTTCCGCATGCCGGATATGGGCAACGACGGCCAGGCGGACAGCCTCCTCATCGAAGCGCTTGGCCAACGCCGTGCGACCGATCCGGCCGCTGTGTTTGAGGCAGGCATGCTCGGCAATGGCCATCTCACGCCCGGTAGGGCATCCGGGAAAAAGCGCGCACACCCGCAAGGCAAAACGCGCTGTATATTCACGATCCAGGCGTTCCCGGCGGATTGCTGCGCGCGCCCGTCTTCTCTCCCTGGCCTCGCTGTCCGCCAGGCAATCCTTTTCAGCCTGCTCCAGCGCCAGCGTCTCCACCAGCAATCCCTGCCGTTCGTATCGCTTTCGGGCTCGCGCCCATTTTAAGACGACCGCAGCCAATGTCGCGTATTTTCGGGCACGCCGGGTAAGTGCCGCGTCTCCTGAAGGCAAGAAGACGAGATGGTCCAGGTCGGCACAAGTCAGGCACAGGGCGCCTTTTTCTCCGGCCGGGGTGATCCATGCGCCGCGCCCCAAATTCTCGTTGCACTCACCGCAGGTGGCGTCCGAAGACGAGATAAATACTTTTAAGTCTTCTTTTTTCTTCATTTTGACAATGTGTTCATGAAAGGTTTCCGCCTGCTGGGCCAACAACAGGGAGCGGC
>Ga0055584_100006931_pt1 | contig 11112 bp, 12 predicted proteins | sample OSDHelmetaG_FD_58716 | JGI IMG/M metagenome (GOLD analysis project Ga0055584, IMG submission 58716) | Pelagic marine sediment microbial communities from the LTER site Helgoland, North Sea, for post-phytoplankton bloom and carbon turnover... | ecosystem: Environmental > Aquatic > Marine >...
TCATAGGGCCGCCACGAGCTCCTCGGTGCGGGTCCAGAGGCGCGCGGCCAGGTCGAGGTCGGCGCCGTGCTTCGTGCTCTTGGCCACGTTGCAGTCGGCCAGGTACTCCCCGTTGCGGGCCCCATTGGCGGGGTGGGTCGCCGCCCAGACCTGCGTGGCCGCGCCCTGGGCCGGGGTCTTCAAGAACAGCGGCTCGATGGCGCGGAAGACGACCTGCGCGAAGCCCGGCAGGTGCCGCGCCAGGTTGGTGGCGATGACGCCGGGGTGCACCGCGTGGGCCACCTGCCCATCGGGCAGCCGGCGGGCCAACTCGCGGGCGAAGAGCAGGTTGGCGAGCTTGCTCTGGCCATAGGCACGCACGCCGCTGTAGCCCCTCTCCAGGGACAGATCGTCGAAGGCGATGCCGCCCTTGGGCGGGGTCTGATGCGCGCTGCTCGACAGCACCACCACCCGGCCGTCCGGCGCGAGCTGACCCAGCAGCCCGGTGGCCAACATGAAGTGGCCGACGTGGTTGGTCAGGAACTGCAGCTCTTGGCCGTGCCGCACGGTGCGCTCGGGCAGCGCCATGATGCCGGCGTTGAGGATCATGGCGTCGATGACGTGGCCGCCCTCACGCACGGCCGCGACGCAGGCGCGCACCGAGTCGGGCTCAGACAGCTCGCAGGCGTAGGGCACCACCGTGCCGCTGACCTGCTGGCCCGCGCCTTCGGCCTTCTCGACCGTGCGGGCCAGGCCGAGCACCGTGGCGCCGCGCAGCGTGAGCACGCGGGTGGTCTCGAGGCCCAACCCCGAGTTGCAGCCGGTCACCAGGTAGACCTTGCCGGTCAGATCGAGGCCTTCGGTGACCGCTTCGGCGGTCGAGTTGGCTCCGAATCCGCTGGGGCCGGTGCCTTTGAGGATGGAGACGATGGACATGGGGCTCCGGTGATGCTGGACCGGTCTTCTTCACGCAGGTACGCGGTCGGTCAAGGGCTGGTCGCCAGGCGGTGGGCGGGGGCGGCGCCGGTCCGCTACACCCGACCTGCCCTGCACCCGGAGGCGCCATGATCGACCAGGCCCTGCTCGCGCTCGCCCAACACGTGGCCAAGCCCGACGCCGACCCAGAGCTCTCCGTGACGGTCGGAGACCCGAGCCCTCGGAGCGAGGTCACCCTGACGGTGCTCGCGATCGAAGCCGATGAGGAGCGCCGCAACGCGTCCCTGCCCCGACGGGGCCCCGACGGCGGGCTGGTGGCCTCCGAAGCCCCCCCCCTCGAGCCGGTGCTCACGGTGCTGGTCAGCGCAGCCGGCGCCGGCGTCCGCCACCTTCAGCTCTTGTCCATCGCGCTCCGGCGCCTGGGAGCGGTGGCCCTGCGCGGCGACACGCTGCCCGAAGGGCTCGACCTGGTGCTCGCCGACCTCACCCGCCCCGACCTCGACACGCTCTCCCGGCTCTGGCGGGCCTTCGAGCAGACCCCCCGCCCCTCCGCCATGCTGCGCGTGGTCGTGCGCCCCGCGACGCGGTGACCACGGCGCCGACCGACGAGGCCCGCTGGGTGCTCTACGTGCTCTGGTCGGACCGCCTGGGCCGCACCTATGCCGGCATCACCATCGACCTCGAGCGGCGACTGGCCCAGCACAACGGCACGCAGCCCGGTGGGGCCCGGTCCACCCAGGCCGGGCGCCCCTGGCGGGTGGCCGCCACCTACGGCCCCTACCCCGACCGGTCGGTGGCCAGTCGGGCCGAGCGCGCCGTCAAGAAGCTGCGCGGCCGCCGCCGCCTGTCCTGGTCCGGCGACCTCGGATAAGCGCGCCCCATGCGCACCCTCGACGCCACCACCGCCGGCCCGCTGCAGCTGCTCGACGACCTCGCGGGGGCGCTGGCGGTCGAAGGCGTCGCGCTGCTCGACCATGGCGCCGACATCGCCCCCAAGCGCCTGGGGGCGGCGATGTCGGGCCTCGCCCGCGGCCTCTCGCTGCGGTGGCGGCAGCGCACCGGCCGGCGGCTCTCTCCCGGCACCGCACCCGGCGAGGTGCGGGTGATTGGCCTGTACGCGCGGGTCCCCGCCGACATCCCCGGCCGCGACCCCGGCCGCTTTCAGAGCCTGTGGGTGCTCGAGTCCGCCATCGAGCCCGGCTGGCGCGCCCTGTCGGGCCGACCCGGCACGACCACCCTGCACCTGGGGCAGCCGGTCCCGACGGCAGCCCCGTGAGCCACCCTCTCCAGCTCGCCGGCGTCGCCGTCGACGCCGTGAGTGTGGGCGGCCTCGCGACCTGCATCCAGCTGCCCGGCTTCGACCTGTGCTTCGACATGGGGCGCTCGAGCCGGTCGGCCGTGGCCCGCTCCACCGTGCTGTTCACCCACGCCCACATCGACCACATGGGCGACGTCGCCGCCCACTGCGCCACGCGGTCGATGATGCGCATGAAGCCGCCCCGCTACCTGGTGCCGGCCGAGAACGTCGCCGCATTCCACGGGCTGCTCGACGCCTGGCGCGCGCTCGACGGCTCCGACCTGCCCTGCCAGGTGCTCCCGGCGCAGCCCGGCACCGAGGTGCGGGTCAAGCAGGGCGTCGTGGCCCGGGCCTTCCGGGTGCTGCACCGCGTGCCCACCCTGGGCTGGGGCCTCTGGCGCCAGTCCCGCAAGCTCAAGCCCGAGTGGCGCGGCCGCCCAGGCCCCGAGATCCGCGACGCCCGGCAGAGCGGGGTGGAGGTCGCCGACTCCGTCGAGTCCCCCATCGTGGCCTTCACGGGCGACACGCTCATCGAGGCGGTGGAGCACCAGCCGGTGCTGCGGCAGGCGCGGCTGCTCGTCATGGAGGTCACCTTCCTCGACGACCGGGTGAGCGTGGCGCAGTGTCGGTCGAAGGGCCACATCCACCTCGACGAGGTCATCGAACGGGCCGATCTCTTCGAGAATGACGCCATCCTGTTCACGCACACCTCGGCCCGCTACGGCCACGCCGAGGCGCTCGACCTGCTCGATCGCCGGCTGCCACCCTCGCTCGCCCACCGGGTGACGCTGCTTCCCCCCCCGAGCGCGGGATGAAGCGCCCCGGGCTGGTCGCGGGCGGGGTGGTGGCGGGCGCCGCGACGCTGGCGCTGCTGGCCTCCCCCGGGGCCCGCTGCACGGGGCCCGGCCTGGCCGACGCCGCCGAGGGCTCCGGCGTGACCGTGGGCGTGGCCCTGTCCTGGCATGGACTCACCGAAGACGACCGCTACGCCCGCACCCTCAAGCGCGACTTCGAGGCGGTCACGCTCGAGAACGCGACCAAGTGGTCGACGGTGCACCACGAGCCGGGGGGGGAGCCCGACTACCAGCGCGCCGACGCCCTGGTGCGCTTCGCGTCGGGGTCCGATCTCGCCATCCAGGGCCACCCCCTGGTGTGGGACGAGCACGTGCCTCACTGGGTGCCCACCGACGCCGACCCAGCGCGGTTCCAGTCGCTTCACCGGTCGTTTCAAGACCGCCTGGTGGAGCGCTTCGAGGGTCGGATCTCCACCTGGGACGTGGTCAATGAGGTCATCGAAGACGACGGAAAGGTGAGCGGCGCGCCCAACTTCGCCCGGCTGGGCCCCGACGGGCTGGCCCAAGCCTTCCGCCGCGCCCACGCCGCCGTCCCCCACGCCAGCCTCGCCTACAACGACTACAGCATCGAGTGGGACAACGCCCGGCAGGCCGGCGTGCTGCGGCTGATCGACCGCTGGCTCGCGGCCGGCGTGCCCATCGACCGCGTGGGCATCCAGGGCCACATGGTCGCAGGGCTCACCCCGTCGCGCGACCAGTGGCGGCAGGCCATCCGCCGCTTCGGCGACCGGGGCCTGAAGGTCCACCTCAGCGAGCTCGACGTGCGCAGCCGCCACCTCAAGGGGGCGGCGCGCGGCCGACAGCTCGCCGCCGCCCGCGCCTTCTACGACGCCGTGTCGGCCTGCGTAGACGAGCCCGCCTGCGACCGGGTGACGGTCTGGGGGCTCACCTCGCGCTGGTCGTGGATGAACCGCCACGAGCACCGCGAAGACCCCGTGCTCTACGACGCCGAGCACGAGCGGCTGCCCGCCTGGTACGCGGTCGAGGCCGCCCTCGCGCGGGCCCCCTGGCCGGGCTGCGCCCTCGACCTCGCGCCGCCCTGGCAGGCCGAGGCGGGCGCGCTGGTGAGCCGCCCCGCAGCCGACGGGGCTCCCCCGACCTGGCGTCACCGCGACCGCCCGGGGCCGTGGGCCGGCCCCATCCTCGACCTCACCGACCGGGTCAGCGAGGGGCTCGCGTTCACGGTCACCGCCCCCGTGCGGCCGGCCCAGGCCAGCCCCGTCCAGCTCACCTTGCGGGTGGAGGGCGACGGCCCGGACCGCTTCGTGACCCTGGCTCGCGCGCAGGTGTCCGCGGGCGAGGTCACCACGCTGCAGGCCACCCTCGACCTCAGCGCCCTCGACCCGCCGCTCACGAGCACGCCGAAGCGGATCGTGGTCTACCTCGAGGGCCCCGCAGTGGGGGTCGACCTCGACGTGCAAGCCGCTCGCCTCAGCCCCGCCTGCCCCTGATCGCCCCGCCCTCGGGCGCGGCGGGGCCCGCCGGCGTGTCCCATCGGTGCCGCCAGCTCGACTCGAGGTCACCGCCGTAGACGTGCAGCGCGCGCAGCGGCTGGTCGAGGGGGTTGCGGATGGCGTGGATGGCGTCGGCGCCGAGCACCATCACGCCGCCGACCGTCACCGATCGGGCGCCGGTCTCCACCACCCCGTCGCCCTGCCGACGGAACAGGCGGTTGTGCTCTTCGCCGGCGTACACCCCGATGGCCGCCCAGAGGCCGTGGCTGTGGATGCGGCTCTCGAAGCCCGGCGCGAGATCGACGTGCAGCACCGTGACCGTCGGGTCGGCGAACAGCCGCGCCACGCCACGCTCATCGGCCTGCGAGAAGTCGGCGCCCCGGGCCCACAACGCCGGATCGGTCACCGCCGACCGCAGCAGCGCCCGGGTGGCCAGCGCGGGCTGCGCCGCCCCCGCCGCCGCCCGGCAGCCCTCCAAGAATCGATCCATCGACGTCATGGGCCCACCCTACAACGCGACGGGCGCGCCAGGCGCGGGATAGGCGGCGCGCATGACGGCCTTCGATCTCATCGTGGTGGGCGCCGGCCACGCCGGCTGCGAGGCGGCCCTGGCGGCGGCGCGCCTCGGGCGCCGCGTGGCCATGGTCACGCTCCAAGCCCAGCACGTGGGGCGCCTCTCGTGCAACCCGGCGGTCGGGGGCCTGGCAAAGGGCCATCTGGTGCGCGAGATCGACGCGCTGGGCGGCGCCATGGCCCGGGTGGCCGACGCCAGCACCATCCAGTTCCGCCGGCTGAACACCCGCAAGGGCCTCGCCGTGCGGGCCAGCCGCGCCCAGGTGGACATCGACCGCTACCCCGCCGAGATGCAGGCCGTGCTCGCCGCGACTGCCGGGCTCACGCTGCTCGAGGGCGAGGTCGCGGCCCTCCGGCTGGCCGGAGGCCGGGTCGCCGGCGTCACCCTGGCCGACCACACGACGCTGTCGACGCCGGCGGTCTTGCTCACCACCGGCACCTTCCTGGCCGGCGTGCTGCACTGCGGCAGAGACCAGCAACAGGGCGGGCGCGTGGGCGACGCCGCCACCGGCGCCCTCTCCGAGAGCCTCCGCGGACTGGGGCTGCGCTTGGGCCGGCTCAAGACCGGCACCACGCCCCGGCTCGACGGCCGCACCATCGACTGGGACCGAGCCGTCCGCCAGGCCGAGACCGTTCCCGACGGCCACTTCAGCTTCACGCCGCCCACTCGCCGGCTGCCCACCCGCGACTGCTACCTCACCTGGACCTGCGCCCAGACCCACGACCTGATCCGCGACAACCTCGACCAATCCGCCATGTTCAGCGGGGCCATCTCCGGGCGAGGGCCCCGGTACTGCCCCAGCATCGAAGACAAGGTGGTGCGCTTCGCCGACAAAGACCGCCACCAGCTCTTCTTGGAGCCAGAGGGGCTCGAGACCGACCGGGTCTACGTCAACGGCCTGAGCACGTCGCTGCCGGCCGCCGTGCAGGAGGCCCTGCTGCGCACCATCCCGGGCCTCGAGCGCGCGGTCATCCTGCAGCCCGGCTACGCCGTCGAATACGACTTCGCCGACCCCCGCGACCTAGGCCCCGACCTGCAGCACCGGGGGGTGCCGGGCCTGTACCTGGCTGGCCAGGTCAACGGCACGTCGGGCTACGAAGAGGCCGCCGCCCAGGGCCTCGTGGCCGGGGCCTCCGCCGCCCTGGGCGAGCCGCTGCACCTGGGCCGAGACCAAGCCTACATCGGCGTGCTCATCGACGACCTCGTGTCGCGTGGGGTGGGCGGTGAGCCCTACCGCATGTTCTCGAGCCGGGCCGAGCACCGCCTGCTGTTGCGCGAAGACAACGCCGACCGCCGGCTGATGCCGCTGGCCCGCGAGGTCGGTCTGCTGGGCGACGCCGCGTGGGAGCGCTTCGAGCACAAGCTGAGCGAGGTCGAGCGGGCGGCGAGCTGGTGCGACCGGGCCACCCGCCTGCCCGACACCGCCACCCAGGCCGCGCTCGCCGACCTGGGCCTCGACCCCATCAAGAACAAGGTCACCGCGACCGCGCTGCTTCGGCGGCCCGAGGTGGACTGGGGCACGCTGGCCCAGCTCTTCCCCGACCAGCCCGCGGTCTCCCCCGAGGTGGCCGAGCAGGTGGTCACCGACCGCAAGTACGCCGGCTACCTGCGCCGCGAGGCCGCCCGGGCGGCGCAGACGCGGCGCATGCAGCGGGCCCGTCTGCCCGACCACCTCGACTTCGCGCTGCCCGGAATCTCGCACGAGGTCGCCGAGAAGCTTCGCGAGCACCGGCCACCCACGCTCGGCGCGGCCGCCCGCATCCCCGGCGTGACGCCGGCGGCCATCGACCTGCTGGCCATCCACCTGGCCCGCCTGGGCCCGGCCCCGGCCGCTACTTGAGGCGCGCCCGTGCGTCGCTGGCGGCCTTCGACTTGGGCCAGTACCGGATGACGTCTTCGTAGAAGAGGCGGGCGTTGTCGGGCTGCCCCTGCGCATCGAAGCTCTCGCCTTGGCGCAGCATCGCCCACGCCGCCCACTGGCTCGACTTGTGCTTGTCGATGACCTCTTGGAAGCGCAGCACCGCCTGGGCGTATTGCTTGTCGTTGAAGGAGGCCTCGGCGCGGCGGTAGCGGGCCTCGGCCGAGCGCTTGTGGTCGGGGAACAGCGACAGGAAGCGGTCGAGGGTGGCCTCGGCGCCCGGCTCGTCGCCCTGGGCGAGTTGCTGCTCGGCCTGGGTGATGAGGGCGTCGGGATCAGAGCTCTGGGAGGCCGCTTCGGCCGCGCCCTGCGGGGCGGGCTCCGCACTGGGGGTCGCCGCGCCGTCGTCGTCCACCGGCGCCTGGCCGTCGCCGGCCGGGATGTCGGGGGGAGGCGGCGTGGTGAGCTGAGCCTTGGTCTCGAGCTGGTCGGCGCGGGCCTCGAGCCAGGCCAACCGGAAGGCGGCGTCTTGCTGGTAGGCGGCCCCAGCCGTGGACGACCGGTCATAGCTGAAGCGCAGCTCCTCCATCTCACCCCGCAACCGGTAGATCTCGCCGCGCACCTGCTCAAGGGTCTCCATCTTGAGGACCTCCTCTTGGCCGCGGGCGCGGTTGAGCTGCTCGAGGTTGCCCACGCGCTGCGCGGCCTCGTCGAGCTCCTCCTCGAGGTTGGTCAGCCGGGCCCCGTGCAGAGCCAGCTCACGGCGGTACGTCTCGGTGGCCGACTGGCCGGTGCGGTCGAGCACACAGCCAGAGGTCAGCGCGCCGGCGCCCAGCAGGCTGGCGCCGAAGAGGAGGGGGCGAAGCATCGGCAGTCCTGAAGCTGAAGCTGAAGCGGGGGCGTGGGCTACGGCATCGCCGCGATCTCGGCCCGCCGGTTGGCGGCCCAAGCAGCCTCATTGCTGCCGGCCACGGCGGGGTTCTCTTCGCCGAACGACAGCGTGCGCACGCGAGAGGGCAGCACGCCCTGGCTCACGATCCAGCGCTTCACGGCGTCGGCGCGGCGCTGCCCCAGAGCGAGGTTGTAGTCGGTGGTTCCGCGCTCGTCGCAGTGGCCCGCCACCTTGATCTCGCCGCCACGTTCCGTGAAGCAGGCCTTCTTGGAGCCCAGCTCCGACAGCGACTCGGGGCTGATGTGGTCGGAGTCGAGGGCGAACCGGATGGTGATGGCGCGACAGTTGAGGCCGGCGGTGGGGTCGACCGCCTGGCCGGCCTCGGCCACGATGGCGTTGCGCAGGGTGGCGGTCTTGCCGTCGGGGTTGCGCACGCGCAGGTCGTGCGAGCCGGCCGACATGGGCGGCAGGGTGACCTTGAGCACGCCGCTGTCTTGGAAGGTGACCGAAGACACCGGGCTCTCGTCGACCCGCACCTGCACGCCGGACTCGAAGCCTGCACCGTAGACCACCGCGCGGGTGAGCTCGCCGGCGCGGACGCGATCGGGCTCGACGCCGGTCACGCGCAGGGTGACGGTCGGGGAGGCCGGGGTGATGTCCTGATCGTCGATCTCCTTGTCCTTGTCTTTTCGGCACTTCGCGGCCGTAAGCAGAGGAGCGAGCATCAGAGCGAACAGCAGGCGGGAGCGGCGGGGGGCGTGCATGGCAAGACCCTGGGATGGAGGGCGGAGCGGCGGGAGACTGCGCACCGAAGCGGCGGCGGCCGGAGGGGGGTCGGACCACGAACGGGCCCAACGGGGGGACTCCCCTCCTAGCGGAGCGAATGGGCCCTTGTCAACGCCACATCCGCGTCAACATTCCTCACAGTGGCCCCTGCCCGGCCCGTCGTCCCCTACACTCGAAGCCCCCTTCCCCCGGAACCTGCGTGCTCCCTTGGTACCTCGGCGCGTTGGTCCTGGGCGGCGTCCTCATCGGTGCGAGCATCGTGATGGGCGGCGGTGACGCCGACCTCGACGCAGACCACGACCTCGACTTCGACGCAGATGTCGATGCCGATGTCGATGTAGACGCCGACTTCGATGTCGACGCAGACGCAGACATCGACCTCGACGGCGACGTGGAGGTCGGCCAAGACGTCGACCACTTCGTCGAGGGCGACGCCGGCGGCTGGCTGCCCTTCCTCAGCCTGCGCTTCTGGACCTTCGCCCTGATGTCCTTCGGACTCACGGGCACCTTGAGCCAGCTCCTGCTCGACGTGGCCCGCCCGGTCGAGCTGGGCACCAGCCTCGCCGTCGGCCTCGCCATCGGCTGGGCCGCGGCCTGGGCCTTCCGCACGCTCAAGCGCAACACGGTCACCGGCCAGACCCAGCTCACCGGCCTGCGCGGCACCGAGGCCATCGTGCTGCTGCCGGTCGGCCCCGACAAGACCGGCAAGATCCGCGCCCTGGTCGATGGCCAGGCTGTAGACCTCATGGCCCGCACCCGCGACGACGCGCTCATGGCTCGCAAAGAGCCGGTGCTGGTCGTCTCCATCGACGACGGCGTCGCCGTCGTCACCCCGCTGCGCCGCCTCCCGGCGGGCGCGCCCACCCCCGACCCGGAGTCCTCCCCCTGATGGAAGCGCTCGTCCAGGCCATCCTCTTCGGAGGGGGCGCATTCGCCCTCGCCATCACGCTGCTGACCGTCGCCATCGTCGTCAGCCGCTTCCTTCACGTCGGGCGACCCAACGAGGTGCTCATCTTCTCGGGCCGGCAGCGACAGCTCGCCGACGGCCAGAGCATCGGCTACCGCGAGGTGGTCGGCGGCGGCTGGCGGCTGCGCATCCCGGTGCTCGAGAAGGTCGAGCGCATGGAGCTCTCCACGATGCCCATCGACATCCGGGTGACCGACGCCTACTCGCGCGGCGGCATCCCGCTCAACGTGCACGCCGTGGCCAACGTGAAGGTCACCAGCGACCGCCGGCGCATGAACAACGCCATCGAGCGCTTTTTGGGCCGCGACCCCGCCGAGATCCGGCGCGTGGGCAAGGAGACCCTCGAGGGTCACCTGCGCGGCGTGCTCGCCACGCTCACCCCCGAAGAGGTCAACGAGGACCGGCTGAAGTTCGCCAACGCGCTGGTGGACGAGGCCGAGGAGGACTTCGAGAAGCTCGGGCTGCAGCTCGACACGCTCAAGATCCAGAACGTGACCGACAACGCGATGTACCTCGACAGCATCGGCCGGATGCGCATCGCTGAGGTCATCCGCGACGCCGAGGTTGCCGAGTCGAACGCCAAGGCCGAGGCCGAAGAGGTCGAGGCCGAGGCCCGGCAGGTGGGCGACGTGGCGGTGCAGAGCGCCGAGACCGAGATCGTCCAGGCGCGCAACTCGCTGCGCCAGCTGCGCGCCGAGCTCGAGGCCACCGCCCGCTCCGAAGAGGAGCAGGCCGAGGCGGCCGCACTGCGCGCCCGCGCCGAGGCCGAGACGGAGCTGCAGCAAATCCGCAAGCAGCTCGAGGAGCTGCGCCTGACCGCCGACGTGGTGCTGCCCGCCGAGGCCGCCCGCGAGGCCCAGGCCCTGCGGGCCCGCGGCGAGGCCGCGAGCATCCAAGAGAGCGGCACGGCCATGGCCGACGTGCTCGGCATGATGACCGACACCTGGCTGCGCGCCGGCCCCGACGCCCGCGACATCTTCCTCATCCAGCAGCTCGAGGAAGTGCTCCGCACGGTCACCGACCGCGTGGGCGACCTCGACCTGGGCGAGGTCACCCTCATCGACGGCGGCGACGGCCAGGCGCTGCCCCGCCACATCGCGAGCTTCCCCGCCATGATCCGCCAAGTGCTCGAAGAGCTGCACGCCTCCACGGGCGTCGATGTCACCGGAATCCTGTCGGGCCGCACCTCGTCTGACGCCAAGCAACAGGCCGCCGCGATCGGCACGGTCACCCAATCCATCCAGCCGGAGGTGAAGTGATGGGAGGTCTCCTCGGCATCGTCGTCGTCGTCACGGTCATCTCGGCGCTCGCGCTCGCGCTCGTGCTCAAGAACCTCGTGTTCATCGCGGGCCCCAACGAGGCCCTCATCTTCTCGGGGCGCGCCAACAAGGTGGCCAACAAGCTCGTGGGCTACCGCGTGGTGCGGGGCGGCCGGGGCATCCGCGTGCCCTTCCTCGAGAAGGTCGACCGGCTCGACCTGACCAACATGATCATCGAGGTGTCGGTCACCAACGC
>Ga0055584_100006933_pt1 | contig 11111 bp, 8 predicted proteins | sample OSDHelmetaG_FD_58716 | JGI IMG/M metagenome (GOLD analysis project Ga0055584, IMG submission 58716) | Pelagic marine sediment microbial communities from the LTER site Helgoland, North Sea, for post-phytoplankton bloom and carbon turnover... | ecosystem: Environmental > Aquatic > Marine >...
GGCCAGCGCGCCCATGCGGCTCGCCGCCTTCGAGGCCGCCCAGACCGTCTCCCTCGACATCGACCTGCGCGTGGCCCCCGAAGACGTCCTGTTCACCGTGTCTGCAGATTGGTTGGAGGAGCGCGACCGCGGCAGCGCCGCCCGGCAAGCGGCCTTCGCCCTGGGCACCGCGGCCGCGGGGCTCGACCAGGTGGCGGCGGCCGTCGCGGCCGGCCGGTGTGATGCAGACACGGCGGTCGCGTCTCTACAGCGGTCCCTCCAGCGGGCCACAGGCGAGGTGATGGACTGCATCGCGCGTGCAGACTCGACGCCGCGCGGCCGGATGGCCCGGGCCCGGGCCATCGAGCTGGCGGGGCGGTGCAGCCACGCCGGTGTCGCGGCTTGGGCAGGCGCGGCCAACCGGGCCGACCACCCCGCCCAGCGCGTCTACCGCGAGGCCCTGGGCTTCACGGTCTTGGCGCAGACCCGCGACGTGCAGCGCGCGACCCTGGCCGCGCTCGCCCGGCTCGACCCGCCCAGCGCCCGCGATAGCCCGGCGCCATGATCCGACTCCGCCAGCTCGACAAGACCTACCGCACCGGCGGTCGCCCCCTGCACGTGCTCAAATCCCTCGACCTCGACATCGAGGCGGGCGAGGCAGTGGCCATCATGGGCAGCTCGGGGTCGGGCAAGTCCACCCTGCTCAACGTGCTCGGCCTGCTCGACGGCTACGACGCCGGCGCCTACCACCTCGACGGCCGGCTGGTGCGAGACCTCGACGAGCCCACCGCCGCGCGCCTGCGCAACGAGCTGCTGGGCTTCGTGTTTCAGAGCTTCCACCTGCTGCCCGACAAAGACGCGGTGGAGAACGTGGCGCTGCCGCTCTTCTACCGGGGGCTGGGCCGCGCCGAGCGCAACCGCCGGGCCGCCGCGCTGCTGGAGCGGCTGGGGCTGGGCGACCGGCTCGACCACCGGCCCTCCGAGCTGTCGGGCGGCCAGAAGCAGCGGGTGGCCATCGCGCGGGCGCTGGTCACCGAACCCAGGGTGATCCTGGCGGACGAGCCCACCGGCGCCCTCGACACCCAGACCTCGGCCGAGATCATGGACGTGTTGGGCGAGGTGCACCGCGCCGGCATGACCCTGGTGCTGGTCACCCACGAGCCCGAGATCGGCGCGCGGGCCGACCGCGTCATTCGCCTGCGGGATGGTCGGGTGGTGGGGGCGTAGGTGGCTGTCCGACAGCGCGCCCCAGCCGGGTAGAGGGCTGTCGCCACCCGCGCCGGAGGCCCCGCTGCGCGCCCTCTTGTCCCTCGACCGCTGGATCGAGGTGGTCGAGCTACACCGCCGCCACCCGCTCCGCACCGCGCTGACCGCCTTCTCGGTGGCGTGGGGCGTCTTCATGCTCGTGGTGCTGCTCGCCGCGGGCCAAGGGCTGGAGAACAACCTGCGGTGGAGCTTTCGCGACGACGCGGTCAACTCCATCTGGGTGTGGGGCGGGCGGGCCACCGTGCCGCACGACGGGCTGCCGGTCGACCGTCCCGTGCAGCTGACCGACGACGACACGGCGCTGGTCGAGGCCCTGCCCGAGTCGGGCGCGGTGACCGCGCGCTTCATCCCGCCGTCGCAGTCGATCTCCCGCGGCAGCCGGCGGGCCGACTTCGACATCCGGGCCACCCACCCCGACCACCAGGTCATCGAGGGCACCCAGGTGGTCGCGGGCCGCTTCTTGACCCGCCGCGACCTCGACGAGCGGCGCAAGGTGGCGGTGCTGGGGCTGCGCGTGGCCGAGTTCCTGTTCCCCGACGGCGACCCGCGCCAGGGGCCCATCGGCGAGCGCGTGCGGGTGGGCGGCCTCGCCTTCACCGTGGTCGGCGTCTTCGAAGACGCCGGCGGCGAACGCGAGATGCAGATCGTCTACCTGCCCATCACCACCGCGCAGGCGGCCTTCGGCGGCCGCGACAGCGTCAACCAGGTCATGTTCACGGTGGGGCCGGCCGACATCGACGCGGCCAGCCTCGCCGCGTCGGAGCGCGCGGTGCGTGGCGTGCGCGCCGGCTTGGGCGGCCTTCACCGCGTGAGCGCCGACGACCGGGGCGCCCTGCGCGTGCGCGACAACCTGGCCCGCTACGCCGATGTGCAGTCGGTCTTCGTTTGGCTGCGGGGCTTCTCGTGGCTGGTGGGCCTGGGCACCGTGCTCGCCGGCGTCGTGGCCGTGGGCAACATCCTGCTCATCTCGGTGCAGGAGCGCACCAGCGAGATCGGGCTGCGAAAGGCCCTGGGGGCCCAGCCCCGCGACATCGTTCTGATGATCGTGCAAGAGGCTGTGGTGCTCACCACCCTCGCGGGCTGGGCGGGGCTGGTCGCCGGCATCGGGCTGGTCGAGGCCGCCCGGCGCTGGATGCCCGAAAACGACTACCTGCGCGACCCCAACGTCGAGCTGGGCAGCGTGCTGCTGGCCGCGGCGGTGCTCGTGGTGGCGGGGGCGATGGCCGGGCTCGTTCCTGCCCGCCGAGCCGCGCGGGTGGCCCCGGTCGTGGCCCTTCGGAGCGACGGATGACGGGGCGACGACCATGACCGCCTGGCTCGACGCGTGGGCCGAGCTGCTCGCCACGCTCTCGCGAAACCCGGTGCGCACCGGCCTCACGGCCGCGGGCGTGGCCTGGGGCATGTTCATGCTGGTGGTCATGTCGGGCTTCGGCTCGGGCCTCGAGGAGGGCGTGCGGGCGTCGCTGGGGCGTCGGGCCACCAACGCGGTCTGGTTCTGGGGTCGGTCGACGGCGATGCCCTGGAAGGGGCAGCGCGCCGGCGCCCCCGTCCGGCTGCAGAACAGCGACCTCGACGCCATCCAGGCCGAAGTTCAGGGGGTGGAGCGGGTCGCGGCCGGCAACACGCTCGGCGGCTACCGGTCCCGGTCGTTCATCCGGCGCGGCGGGCGCTCGGGGTCGTTTGAGATGCTCGGCACCACCGACGCCTACCGCCACATCCACCCCATGTCGGTCGGCGCGGGCCGGTACCTCAACCCCACCGATCTCGCCGACCGGCGCCGGGTGGGCGTGCTGGGCGCCACCGCCGCCGAAGAGCTGTTCGCAGACGGTGAGCCCATCATCGGCCAGCAGGTGGAGGTGGCCGGCGCCTTCTTCCAGGTGGTCGGGGTCTTCTCTTCGGAGCTGCCCGGCGACGACGGGGAGCGCGCCGAAGCCGCCCTGCACGTGCCGCTGACCACGTTTCAGCAAGCCTACCGCCAAGGCGACCGCGTGCGCTGGTTGGCCATCACCGGCGCCCCGCACATCGACGCCGAGGCCCTCGAGGGCGAGGTGCGGGCGGTGCTGCAGCAGCGCCATGGCGTGCACCCCGACGACACGCCGGCGCTGGGGTCGCGCAACGGCGGGGCCGAGTTCGCCCGCCTGCAGAACACCTTCGCCGCCATCCGCGGGCTGGTGCTCTTCGTGGGTGGGATGACCGTGCTGGCCGGCGCCTTCGGGGTCACCAACGTGATGCTGGTCGCCGTGCGCGAGCGCACCCGCGAGTTCGGCCTGCGGCGAGCGGTGGGCGCGACCGCCGCCGGGATCCGACGCATGGTGCTGCGCGAGGCGGTTCTGCTCACCGTGGTCGCCGGCGTGGTGGGGCTGCTGTGTGGCGTGGGCGTGCTCGAGGCCGCCCGGCTGGCTTTCGGCGCCGAGCACGCCGTGCTCGGCGCGCCGCGCCTCGACCCCACCCTGATCCTCGGCGCCGGCGGCGCCATGGTGCTCGCCGGCGGCATCGCGGGCCTGCTGCCCGCCGCCCGCGCCGCGGCCATCTCCCCCGTGGACGCCCTGCGCAGCTGACCCGCGCCCCTCCCCCCGGAAGACCCCGAATGAAACGCGACAAGATCGTCCCAGCCCTCGTCCTCGGCCTGCTCTTCGTGGGTGTGCCCGCCAGCGCGGCCTTGCTGTGGGTCCGGTCACGGCCGGTCGAGGCGCCGCCGGTGCTGGCCCAGCCGGAGGTGCGCGACGTGGTGCTCAAGACCGTGGCCACCGGATCGGTGGTGCCGCGCAACGAGGTGGCCATCAAGCCGCGCGTGTCGGGCATCCTCGACCGCCTGCACGTCGAGCCGGGTGACCTGGTGACCGCGGGCCAGCTCATCGCCGACATCCGCGTGGTGCCCGACAGCGCGCGCCTGGCGACCGCCCGGTCGGGGGTTCGCGAGGCCGAGATCCGCCTCAACGACGCGCAGCGCGAGCGCGACCAGGTGGCGGCCCTCGTGGTCAGCGGCGCGGCCTCGTCCACCGAGCTCGCCCGGGTCGAGACCACGCTGAAGCTGCGGGCGCAAGAGCTCGACGCCGCGCGCACCGACCTGACCATCGTGCGGGAGGGGGCCAACCGGGCGGCCGGTCAGGTCTCGACGTCGGTGCGCTCCACCGTCGACGGCATGGTGCTCACGGTGCCCATGAAAGAGGGCGCGAGCGTCATCGAGGCCAACACCTTCAACGAGGGCACGACCATCGGCGAGGTGGCCGACATGGGCGACCTGGTCTTCGAGGGGCTGGTGGACGAGGCCGAGGTGGGGCGCATCCGCGAGGGCATGCCGCTATCGGTGGTCATCGCGGCCTGGCCCGACGAGACCCTGCCCGGCACGCTCGAGCACATCTCGCCCAAGGGGGTCGATGTGCAGGGGGCCATCCAGTTCGAGATCCGCGCCGCGCTCACCCTCCCCGACGGCGGCGACGGCCGGTTCGTGCGGGCTGGCATGAGCGCCAACGCCGACATCGTGCTCGACCGACGGGCGGCCGTGCTCACCATCAATGAGGCGCTGCTCAAGTTCGACGGCGACCAGACCCTGGTGGAGGTGCAGCAGGGCGACGGGTTCGCCGATCGGGCGGTGCAGCTGGGGCTGAGCGACGGCATCCACGCCGAGGTGCTCGACGGCATCACCGCCAGCGACACCCTGCGGAGGCCCGAGGGCTGAGCGCGCCGCCGAGGCCGCTCAGCGGTCGGGGCGCACGGTCTGGTCGGGGGGCCCGAAGACCGCGGGGTCGCGGGGCGGGGCCGTCATCGCCTCGAGGAAGGTGACCACCTCGGCGATGTCTTGGTCGTCCCAGTCGAGGGGCACCATGAAGTCGTCGAGGTGACCCAGCAGCGGCTCTTCTTCGAGGAGCGCGTAGTGGGTGACCACGTCGGTGAGCGTCTCGAAGTGCCCGCCGTGCATATAGGGCGGCGACTCTGCGATATTGCGCAGGGTGGGCACCTTGAAGAGGCCCAATTGCTCGGTGCTCTGGTTGAGGCGGACCAGCCGACCGGCGGCCTCGCCGTCGGGGGCGTCCGACCACATCGATGCGGCGTTGAACTCGTGGGTCCGCAGCGCGTCGATGCCGTCGTAGCGACCGGTGTCGTCGATGGGCAGCCAGGACCGTTCGCCCAGGCCCACGCTCGCGAACTCGCGGTTGGTGGTGAGCGCGCCGGCGTGACAGAAGTGGCAGTTGCCGTCGGTGACGAAGTGGCGGAGGCCGGCCTGGGCGTCGGGCGACAAGGCGGCGTCCATGGCCTCGGCGTCCCCCGCCTCGAAGGCCGCCACGTAGCGATCGACCGGGCTCTCGCCCGTGAGGATGGTGCGCTCGAAGGCGCCGATGGCCTTGGTCACGTCCACGAAGACCTGGGTGACGGCTTGCTGGTCGGCGGCGGTCATGGTCGCCCAGGCGACCGCGTGGGGGTGGTCGGGCGCGTCAGGCACCGGGCGGCCCTCAGCCGGGAAGCGGGCGGGGTCGGACAGGTCGGGCAGCGGCCCGAAGACGGCCTCGTAGCCCTCCCGCAGATCGGGCTCGTTCGCGACGGCGTGGGCGACCTGCAGCCGGCTCGACCCCATCTCGTGGCCCGCCTCGATGGGGCCGGCGGCCTGGCACCAGAGGCTGTCGCAGCGGCCGTCCCAGAAGAACCAGCGGCCGTACCCGGTGTCCCAGAGCGACAGCGCGTGGCGGTCGGTGACCCCCACCGCCTCGCTGACCGGCAGCCCATCCGACCAGCCCTGCTCGGGGTCGTGGCAGGTGGAGCAGGCCACATCGCCGGGGCCCGAGAGGCGGGGGTCGTAGAAGAGGGCGCGGCCGAACCAGGCCGCGGCGGGGTCGTCGGCGACCGCGTTGGTGGGATCGCCAGGCAGGGCCGGGAGCGGGCCCAGGGCCAGCACGCGGGCGGCCTCCTCGTCGGAGAAGGCGTCGGGGTCGGCGGCCGCGCCCGCGTCCGGGTCGGGCGATCCAGCGCAGGCGAGCAGGGTCAGCGGGATCAGGGTGGAGCGCATACTCACGATGTAGACGAACCAGCGCCGGCGTGCACCCCCGAAGGCGCGAGCGGCACCGCCAGGCGGAACGAGGCGCCGCCCAGCTCGGCGTCTTCGACGGTGAGATCGCCGCCGTGGGTGCGCGCGATCCGGCGGGCCAGGGCGAGCCCCATCCCCACCCCGCCCTGGTCGCGGGTGCGCGCCGCGTCGAGGCGAACCAGCGGCTCGAAGACCCGCTCGCGGTCGGCGGGGGCCACCCCGGGGCCGTCGTCGTCCACCTGAAAGACCGCCCGGTCGCCGTCGACCCACATCGACACGGCGACCTCGCTGGCGGTGTAGCGCATCGCGTTGCTCAGCAGGTTGCGCGCCGCCCGCCGCCAGAGCCGGCCCTCGACCGGGGCGGTGCAGGCCTGCAGGTCGCCCACCTGCACGGTCACCTCGACCCGCAGGCGGGCCGCGTCGGCGGTGAGATCGCGGGCCGCCTGGGCGAGATCGAGGGGGGCAGCGTCGAGCGGGCGGCGGCCATCCCCCAGGCTCGCGAAGGCGAGCAGCTCGGACACCAGCGCCTCGAGCTCTTCGATGTCGCCCTCGACCTCGACCCGCTGGGCCTCTCGGTCGTCGGCGTCGTCGGCGTCGGCCAGCAGCTCGATGGCGAAGCGCAGGCGCGACAAGGGCGTGCGCAGCTCATGGGCCACCGCCAGCAGCAGCTCCTCTCGGGCCCGCACCAGCGCCTCGACCCGCTCAGCCATGGTGTTGAAGGTGGCGGCCACCTCGCCCGACGCGTCGCGGCTCACCACCGCCGCCCGGGCCCGGGTCTCGCCGTCCCCCAGGCGCGTCGCGGCCGCCGACAGCTCGGTCATCTGGCGCTGCAGCGGCCGCAGCGTGATGAGCACCGACAGCCCCAGGCCCAGGCCCAGCGCGGCCACCAAGAGAGGAGTGCGCCACGGCACCGGCGTGGGGGGCTCGGGCTGGAGCACGGCCACCAGGGGCTGATCGGGCACCCGCACGAGCAGCGCGGCGGCCGACTCCCAGGGGTGGGTGACGGCCTCGCCCCGATCGAGCCGGTCGCGGGACACGGCGTCGAGGCGGTGCCGCGCCAGCGCCAGGGGGACGATGGTGACCGGGGCGCCCAGCTCATCAGAGAGGGCGGCCACGGCGGCGTCGCGGGCGGCCGGGGTGGTGGCCGCCGCCAGCGCCTCGGCCACCCGGTGCGGCGCAGCCGCGAGCACGGAGACCCGCGCGGGGAGCTCGTCGGCGCCCGAGCCGTCGGGCAGCGCCACGAGCAGCGCGGCCAACAGCGCCACCACCGCAGCGAGCGCCACGTAGAAGCGCAGGAAGATCGCGGTCATCTCGACGGCGCGGCGAGCTGGTAGCCGGTCCCCCGGACGGTCTTGATGAGGCCGGCGTGGGCCCCCGCGGCCTCGAGCTTGCGTCGAAGCTGGCTCACCCGCACGTCCATCGACCGGTCGACGCCGTCGTACTCGATGCCCCGCAGCTCCTGGAAGAGGTCATCGCGGGTGACGGGCTGCCCGGCGCGGGCGGCGAGCGCCCACAAGAGGTCGAACTCGGCCGTGGTGAGGTCGAGCACCTGGCCCTGAATCGAGGCCTCGCGCAGGGAGGGATCGACCCGCACGCCGCCGGCCTCGACCTCGCCGCCAGGCCGATCGGGCTCGGCGACGGGCCGGCGCAGCAGCGCCTTGATGCGGGCCAGCAGCAGCCGCGGGCTCACCGGCTTGACCACGTAGTCATCGGCCCCGAGCTCCAGCCCGAGCACCTGGTCGAGCTCTTCGCCGCGGGCGGTCAGCATGAGGATGGGGCCGGCGTAGGACGGGCGCACCGCGCGACACACGCTCAGGCCGTCTTCGCCCGGCAGCATCACGTCGAGAACCACGAGATCGGGACACTCGGCCAGGATGCGCTCGCGGCCGCGCAGCCCGTCGCGCTCGACGCCCACTTCGAGGCCGTTCTTGCGCAGGTACTCCGCGGTCAGGCGGCCCAGCCGCTCGTCGTCCTCGATGATCAGGATGCGGGGCACGGGCGCCTCCTTCGGCCGGGTGCTTGTACCACGCAGGCGGCGCACCGGGCCCGCCGCCGCGCCATGGACCGGCCGGCCGCCGCGCCATGGACCGGCGGGCCCGGGCGGCGAGTCGGGCCTCAGCGCGCCGCGTCGAGGGCCCGCAGGATGGCGTCTTCGAGGCTGCCCGGGTTGGGGGCGGTCTGCACATAGGCGAGGTCGCCGTTGGCGTCGATGACGTAGTGGCGTGGGTTCGCGGCGAAGGCGTCGTCGCCGTTGGGGATGAAGTAGTCCCGTCGCATGGAGCTGTCGTCGTCGGCCAACACGGGCAGGTCGATGCCCACCTCGTCGCGCCAGGTGCGCGCCCGCCCGGCGGGCCCGCCATACGACCACACCCCCACGAAGCCGTCGGTCTCGCCGAAGGTCTCGACGATCCAGTCGTCGGTGTCGGGCACCTCCGAGGCGCAGGTGGGGCAGCCATCGTTGAACAGCGCCAGGAAGACCACCTGACCGCGCATGCTGGAGAGGTCCCAGGTGACGCCGTCGAGGTCGGTCTCGATGAAGTTGGGGGCCACCGCGCCGGGCTGCATGCCCACCGCGTCGGAGATCTCGACCACCAGCTCGGGCTCGTCGGGGTCATCGCTCGGGGCGGTCACCGTTCCGGTGGCGTCTTCGGGCAGCGACCACAGCGCGAAGCCGCCCGGTTCGATGGTGTCGCGGTCGAAGGAGCCCCCCGACGGGGCGCCCACGGTGAGGGGCGCGGGTCCGTCGTTGAAGAGCGTGACGGTGTCACCCGCCAGAGAGATGGACGCCCCCAGCCGGGCCTCCGGGGCGTCGACCGCGGCCCAGGTCACACCGAAGGGCCGGCTCCAGTCGGCGACCCACGCCCGGTCGGGGCCGTCGGCGGCGACCGCCATGGCCGACGAGCCGGCCGCCTCGGCGGACCGCAGCCAAGGCGCGCTGGGATCGCTGGCGTCGAGCAGCAACAGCTCGGTCCAGGCGGCGGCGAAGACGTGGTCGCCCGACACCGAGACGGCGCGGGCCGAGGCGTGCCCCGACCACTGGCCGAGCAGGGTCGGCGCGCCGTCGCCCCGATCGACCAGCGCCACCCCGCCGGCGCCGCAGGCCACCGCGATCCAGTCCGGACCGGCCGCCAGATCGCGGCAGGTGCCCGACAGGTCCACGTGCCCGGTCTCCTCCAGGCCGGCGTCGGTGATGGTGTGGGCCGTGAGTCGCTGGTCGGAGAGGCTCCAGAGCCGGTCGCCCTCGAGCATCACATCGACCACCGGGCCGGCCAGGCGCGCCACCTCGCGCAGGCCGTCCGGCGCGGGGCCGGTGACCTCGAAGAGCAGGGCGCCGTCTTGGTGATAGGCCGCCGCCAGCCGGGAGCCGGCGCAGTCGAGGCCTCCCCCCCAGGGCAGCACCGGGAAGCGATCGGTCAAGGTGACCGCGTCGTCGGTGATCTCCACCCGCATCAGCTCGCCCTGCCGCGACATGCCCCAGGCCACATCGCCCGACCAGCAAACCCGCTGCAGGTGCCAGGTCTCAGTCTGGCCAATCAGCCGCGGCGCGCCGCGGTCGGAAAGGTCGAAGGCCCATATACCACCGATACCCGTCTGCTCTTGCCCGGCGTAGATCAGGCGGTCGCCCGCGACCACCGCGTCGGTCAGCTCGGGCGCGCCCACCTGCAGGTCGAGCACGTCGCCGCGGATGATGGGGTCGTCCCAGGTGGCTGGCGGATCGGTGCCCCCGGCGCCGTCGGCGCCATCGGAGGAGCCGGCGCCAGAGTCGCCGACCGACCCGGCGGGATCCGCGGACGGGGGCGCGCAGGCGGCGAGCAGGCACAGCAGGACAGGGCGGGTCAGGGAGCGCATGACCCCGTGGATGCCGGCGGACGCCGCCGGTTCCGGCTCATCCGATGTCGCCGTCCACCGAGAAGTCGTCGAGGTCGAGCTCGCGAATCGGCAGCCGGGTCGAGAACGACGCCCACGCCAGGTAGGCGGCGAGGTTGCGCCAGTTGGCGACCCACTCGGGGAGGATGCCCGCCTCGATGATGACGCCGCTCTCGAAGAAGGGGTCGAGCGCCAGCACGTCGCCCATCGTCATGCGACCCGCGAAGAGGCGCGCGGCGAGCTGCGGCCGGTCGTGCTGCATGGCCTTGAGCAGGAAGGAGTGCGTGAGCATCAGCCCCTTCAAATAGACCACGTCTTTGGTGAAGACCACGCGGCCGCGCACGTCGCCGCCCCGGAAGATGCGGGCGGCCGCCGAGCACGCCTCGACCTCGGTCTGGCCCTGGTCGAGGAGGAACTCGAAGACCTGGATGAAGTCGGCGCCCTCGAGGGCCATGTGGATCGACGGCACGCGCAGGGCCACGCGGCGCAGGCGGTGAAGATCCATGCAGTCGGTGATGAGCTCGGCGAGGGTGGCGAGGCCCTCTTGGGTGGTGGTGGTGCGCGGACTCGACAGCCCCATGCAGCGCAGAACGGGCTGCGCGCGGCCGTTTCGCTTGGTGGCCGCGTGCACCATGGCCTCATGCTGAAAGAGCTGTTGGAGCGTCATCTCGCTGAACTGGGTGCCGCCGCGCAGCCGCACCCGGTTGGCGCCCGCGGTGGCGAGCGCCTTGAGCCCCGGGTGGACTTCGACCCGCAGCGGCGGCCGAAAGTGGGGCTTCACCTGCTCGCGCAACCAGACCGCCGCGGCCTCGCTGTCGGGGGCGTCGGCGTCGGGTCGCGGATCGACGCCCGTGGAGACCGCCATGAACCGAGCCGCGGCGTCGAGGTGGGTGGGAGCACCCGGCGCCAAGGCCCCCGCCGGGTGGCCGTAGAGGGCGACCGACAGTTCGGTGAAGGTGGGGGTGCCGGCGGCCCGAAC
>Ga0055584_100006934_pt1 | contig 11110 bp, 6 predicted proteins | sample OSDHelmetaG_FD_58716 | JGI IMG/M metagenome (GOLD analysis project Ga0055584, IMG submission 58716) | Pelagic marine sediment microbial communities from the LTER site Helgoland, North Sea, for post-phytoplankton bloom and carbon turnover... | ecosystem: Environmental > Aquatic > Marine >...
GCGCACGGATTTGATGGGACTGCTGCTGCTCATTTCGCCTCCCGGTTACGGCAAGACGACTCTCATGGAGTACATCGCCAATCGTATGGGGATCATCTTCATGAAGATCAATGGGCCGGCGCTTGGACATCACGTGACTTCACTCGACCCCTCGGAGGCGGACAATGCCTCGGCTCGCGAAGAGCTTGAGAAGCTGAATCTTTCATTGGAGATGGGCGACAACGTGATGCTCTATCTCGATGACATCCAGCACTGCAACCCGGAGTTGCTCCAGAAGTTTATCTCCCTCTGCGATGCTCAACGAAAAATCGAGGGTGTCTACAAGGGCCGGCCGAGAACCTACGATCTACGCGGCCGCAAGGTTGTGGTTGTGATGGCGGGCAATCCGTACACCGAGAGTGGTGACAAGTTTCAAATCCCGGACATGTTGGCCAACCGCGCCGATACCTATAATCTGGGTGACATCCTTGGCGGACACGCGGATGCGTTCAAGATGAGCTACATCGAGAATGCCGTGACCTCGAATCCCGTCCTTCAACAGCTTTCGAACAAGAGTCAAAAAGATATTCAGGCCTTCATTCGAATCGCCGAAACCGGTTCGAAGGAGCACGTCGAGTTCGAATCCAACTATCCGGTCGAGGAAATCAATGAGATCGTCAACGTCCTGCAGAAACTTCTGCGTATCCGCGACGTGATTCTGCGAGTAAATCTCGAATACATCCGCTCCGCTGCGCAGGCTGACGAATACCGGACAGAACCCGCCTTCAAGATGCAGGGTTCCTACCGCAACATGAACCGGTTGGCCGAGAAGGTCCTGCCGATCATGAATGACGAAGAGGTGGAGTCCCTGATCGTCGATCACTACGAACAGGAATCTCAGACCCTCACCACTGGCGCCGAGGCGAATGTCCTGAAATTCAAGGAGCTGCTCGAAATTCAAAACGAGGAAGATCAGATCCGTTGGGCGGAGATCAAGAAGACCTACAAGCGCAACCTGTTGCTGGGCAGCGCGGATGGCAGTGACCCGGTCGGCCGGGTGGTGGCTCAAATGACGACCTTTACCGAAGGCTTGGAAGGGATCAAATCGACTCTCGAACACGCGGTGGCGAAACAGCCGGAACAGACGGGCGAAATGAAGGTCGACTTGGGCGACCTTTCAAAGATTCTCGAAATGCTTGGCACGGATGTGCGTGAAGGTCTGGAGTCTTGGAAAAAGCAGGATCGCGACGACATCAAGGATTTCACGAAGAAAATTCAGTCAGTAAACTTGGGGCTTTCGGACCTCAAGAAACTGATCGATGAATACATGCGGACGCGAAAGATCAGTCGCAGTTCGGAAGAGCCCGTGGATCTGAGCGGAGTGGATGTTTCGGCGGATACGCTGAGCCAGATCTACAATCTGATCGAAAAGGATCCGAAGGCGTCACCGGGCCGGGCGGCCATGAAAAAGGCGGCCAAGAAGAAGAAATAATTGCCGCTGGTCTCGCCGCAAGCTGGGCGATAGGCTCGGCGGGTCACCAACGACGGCTGGAGAAAGCAAAATCTATGTTCAGAGCAATCGGCAGATGGTTCAAAGCAATGGGGTATCTCCTAACCGGGCAGATTGATTCCGCCCGAGATTCCCTCGACACCAATCCCAAAACAATTCGGGCACAATACGACTCGATTGTGCGCGACAAGCTGGACCAGATTCAGACTTACAAAAAAGCGGTCGCCGGATTGATCGCCCAACAGGAGAACAAAATTGCGAAGCTAAAAGAATTGTCTGCCGAAGTCGAACGACTCGATCGCCTGAAGACTGGCGCACTGGCCAAGGCCAAACAGACGGTCGCGGAAATGAGCAAGGATGGAAGGGCGAAGGAAGAGATCCACGGAAGCTCCGACTACGCGAAATGCCTCAGCGCCTACAATGACTTCAACTCTTCACTCAATGAAAAGCAGAAGCATTGCGATGAGATCGACAAGGATATCGATGAATACAAGAACACGATTGCGAATCACAAGATCCAGTTGGAGCAGTTGATCCGTGACGTCGAAAAGATCCGCGAAGAATCACACGAAGCCGTCGCTGAAGTCATCACGGCCAAGCAGGAGAAGGATTTGGCGGACACGTTGGCCGGGATCGCCACCGATGGATCCGCAGCCGAATTGCAATCGTTGCGGCAGATGCGTCAGGAATTGAAAGCGGAGGCTCGGATTTCAAAGGAACTCGCCGGGGTTGAGAACCAGGCGCAGGAGGCTGAATTCTTGGATTACGCGGCAAAGAGCACGGTTTCAGATGAATTCGATTCCTTGATAGGACTTGGCGAACAAGGATCTTCGGAACAATCCAAGGATAAGGATTCTGGTTCCGCACTCCCCGAATAGAGAAACGCATTCCCGCCACCTTCGGGATTGGGAACCGGGTTTACAGACAGGAATCCAACATGCCCGCCGAACATCAATCGTTTCTCAAACAAGCCGGGCGGATCCTGAACGCAGGACAATCGCGGACCCTGTTGTTGACCGGCAACGTGTACGATCTGTTTCGGAACGAACTATCCATGCAGGTGGACTACGTTCCGCTTCTCGAGTTTCTCAGCGGACAGTGGGGCCTCGATGAATACGTTCTCCTGACTTACGAACTGAACGGCGCGATCCGATTTGTTCGTGAGGGCGATGCCGCCAAGGTGAGGGATGCCTGGCTCCGCTGGAAAGTTGGGATGGACGCCAACGAGATCGACATCCGGCGAATGGCGGATCCTGAGAAATTTGATCACACCGTCAACAAAGCCCAAGTCGTTTACGACGAAAGTCTGCGGAACACGCTCAACAATCCCAGCCTGGCTTTGGAATTCCTGCGACAGGCGTGTGTGGCCGCACGAACGGAATTCAAGGGTGAGCGCAATCTGAAGGAAAAACTTCTCGTACTGGTGGAGAGTGCCGATCTCATCGTTCCCGAGACGGAGATTTCACGCCTGTCAGACGCCGAGCGCCAGCGAATCAGCATTTGTCATGACTGGTTTTCAGACCCTGGCTTTCTAAATGCGGATGACTCCGTCGTGTTGATCGCGGAATCTGCGAGCCTGCTGCATCATCGCATCGCCCGACTTCCGCAGATGCTAAACGTCGAAGCCCCCTCGCCCACCGCAAAGGAACGGGGCGAATTTATCCGCTGGTTCAAGGCGAACACCAATGCGAATCAGCAGATCGAACATTTCGGAACGGAAGCGGAACTCGCGGAATTGACTGCCGGGCTGAGCATTCACGCCCTGATGCAGTTGCTGAAAGGCGTGCGGCACGAGAAACGCAGGTTGGAGGTCGACGAAGTGGTCGCCAAGGTCGAAGAGTTCATCAAGAGTCAACTCGGCGATGAAACTGTGGAGTTCAAGAAGCCCTGGCACTCGTTGGACGACGTGGTCGGATTCTCACAGTTGAAGAAATTCCTGCGCGACGAACTCATTCCGCGCTTTCAGATGAGTGGTCCGGAAGCCCTGCCCGGCGCGGCCGTCAGCGGGCCTATCGGTGGGGGTAAGACTTATATCTTCGAAGCGGTGTCTGCAGAACTCGATATGGTGGTGCTCGTGATCAAGAACGTCCGCAGCAAATGGTTTGGCGAAACGGACATGATTTTCGAACGCCTTCGCCGCGTTCTCAACGCCTTGTCCAAGGTCCTCATTTTCATCGATGAAGCAGACACCCAGTTGGGCGGCGTCGATGCCGGCACGCATGACACCGAACGAAGGTTGACCGGAAAAATTCAGGCAATGATGTCTGACCCGACTTTGCGGGGGCGGGTTTTCTGGCTGCTGGCAACCGCTCGCATTCACCTCTTGTCTCCCGATATCCGCCGACCGGGCCGTGTGGGGGATCTGATCATCCCCATACTTGATCCCGCGGGCGAAGATCGGCGGGCATTTGTCGAGTGGATGATCAAACCGGCGTTAGGGCGAGAGCCCAGCGCCGAGCTGCTCACGCAGCTCGAATCGCTGACCAATGGCTATTCGGCCGCAGCGTTCGCTTCCATCCGTTCTGAATTAAAGGCTGCTTCCTCGATGCGAGACCGTGTCTTGTCGTCGGGAGAAATCGTCCGGATCATCGAAGATCATCTCACACCCACGATTGCCGATACGCGAAAGTATCAGACTTTGCAGGCGCTGTTGAACTGCACCCGCAGAAGTCTGCTGCCTGATCCAGGAGTCACCGAAGACGAGCGAGCACGCTGGGCCCGCGAACTCACTGAACTGGAATCCCGCGGGATTTCGTAGACCTCTACATTGTGCAGGCCAGATCCGCCTCGGGTTTGATCCCCCAGCGTTCAGCAACGTCCTTCAAATCGTTATTCAGAACCCACTGATCCGGCAGTTCCTCTCCATCGTAACTGGCGTTGCCGCCTTTGAGGTTCATGCAACCCTTGTTGTCGCCGATCTCAAGAATCGTCTGCACATCCTCTTCCGACAATTCGATGTCAGGAAGAGCGGCGAAATCGTCCACCTTGTCTTCATACGATTTGGCACCTTCGCCGGCTTCCTGAATGAACGTGGGGACAACGCCCTTCACGCCGGGTTGAGCCAAGGTCCACAACGACGCAAGGTGCAACATGCTCAATCCGTGCTTCTCCGCAATCGGGCGCATCTTTTCGAGCTTCTCATTACCAGCCTCCACCCAGCCTTCCGGGCGATAAGTCCGATGATCGCCGTCCCGGAATTCATGACCAGGCTTCAGATCATCATGGAAGATTCCGCCGTAATCGATCACGCGCGCGATGATATCGATATTCTCCTTCACCGCCGCCGGTTGTAGCAAATTACTGGGCCAAGGTTCGAAGGGCCCCTGAATCACCATTGCCCAATCGATGAGTGAGCCGAAACGCTCGAAGCACTGAATGATATCCAACGTGAAACCGTTTGCCGGGCCGGGAGCAACACCGATGAATCGGGTCAAATCAGATTCGCGCAATGAGTCCACCGCTTTCCACACGGATTCCTGACTGTAGCCACGAATGTCGGGATTGTGCAGCAGCACACCGTCAAAACGGTCGACTCCGATCCGTTCCAACGATTTCTCAGCAGCCTTCTGCATGTAATCCTTGTAGTCCGCCGGTTGGCGCAACCACTCCGCCGTGAATCGCGCATAACCCCGCGCACCGTCGCGCTTGCCATCGTAGATGTCGTGTCCAAGCAATGAGATCAGGCAATATGAATCGCGCGGAAAATCTGCCAAGGCCTTACCCAACATGGTATCGGCGTCGCCGCGACCATATACGTCGGACGTCATAAACGTGCGAATGCCCTTTTCATAGGCGCGTCGTATGCCATTGAGATAGCGTTCTTCGCTGATCGGTTCGCCGAAGTGCATGAAGCGTCCGCCGCTCCAAGTGCCGTAAACTGTTCGTGTCGGTTCCATTTCTAGATATTTGGACAATTTCAATCGACCGCTACTCAACCAATATTGGCGGCCAATGGTCTGCAAATGTGTCGAGCCGGCCTCTGGAAATCAAGCAAAGCCGCGTTCATTTGCCGACAATGCTCGGTCGGCTTGCGTTGGCTGTTGATTTCCGGCACAAATTGCCGCGCATGTCGACAGATGCGGAAAACAAGGCGCCGGATGGCGACGATAACCGACAGGATTTCATCCGGGAAATGATCAAGGCCGACTTGGCCACGGATAAACATCAAGGCGTCGTAACCCGCTTCCCTCCGGAGCCGAACGGTTATCTGCACATCGGCCATGCCAAATCAATCTGCCTGAACTTCGGCATCGCCGTGGAGTTCGGCGGTGTTTGCAATCTTCGCTTTGATGACACCAATCCGACCAAGGAGGAACAGGAATATGTCGATTCGATCCAAGCTGACCTGCATTGGCTGATCGGTGGTTGGGCCGATCACGTGAAATCCCCCACCCCGCTTTTCGCTTCGGATTATTTCGAGCAGATGTATGACTATGCGGTGGAACTGATCAACGCGGGCAAGGCATTCGTCTGTGATCAGAATGCCGAGGAAATGGCCCGGGATCGAGGAACCACCACCGTCCCCGGCACAGACAGTCCTCATCGCGATCGATCCGTGGCCGAGAATCTCAATCTGCTGGAACGCATGAGGAAGGGTGAATTTGCAGATGGCGACAAGATCCTCCGCGCGAAGATTGATATGGCAGCGCCGAACATTCACCTGCGCGACCCCGCCCTCTATCGCATTCGAAAATCGCACCACCATCGCACCGGCGACAAATGGTGTATTTATCCGACCTACGATTTTGCGCACTGCCTCGAAGATTCCATTGAACGCATCACCCATTCACTGTGCACGTTGGAGTTCGAAGTTCACCGACCACTCTACGACTGGATTCTGGACAATCTTGACGTACCTCAACCGCAGCCGCGTCAGACCGAGTTTGCCCGTTTGAACCTGAACTACACCGTCATGAGCAAGCGTAAGCTGCTCCATTTGGTAGAGGACGGGCATGTGGCGGGTTGGGATGACCCGCGCATGCCAACCATCTCCGGATTTCGTCGGCGAGGAATTCCGGCCGCCGCAGTCCGTGACTTCTGCATTGGCACTGGCGTCACAAAATTCAAGGCCCAGACCGATGTCGCCGTCTTGGAATACGCCATCCGCAGCTCATTGAACGAGCCCTCTCCAAGACGCCTGGCAGTTCTGAAGCCGATCAAATTGGTGATCACCAACTATCCGGCCGGCGAAAGCGAAGAATTGGATGCCACCAATAATCCAGCCGACGAAAATGCCGGCACTCGCAAGGTGAACTTCGGTCCCGAACTCTACATCGATCAGGATGATTTCGCCGAGGTGCCGCCACCTAAATTCTTTCGTCTGAAACCTGGCGGCGAAGTGCGACTCAAATACGCCTACATCGTGAAGTGCGAGGAAGTAGTGAAGGACGATTCCGGCAATATCACCGAACTGCGCTGCACTTACGACAAAGACACCAAACGTGGCGGGACCAATGCCGGCCGCAAGGTTAAGGGAACGATCCATTGGGTGAGCGCCCAGACCGCAATCGATGCGGAGGTCCGCCTGTATGATCGCCTTTTCAGCCACGAAGCTCCGGATTCTGGAGACGGCGAATTCACTGATCACCTTAATCCTAATTCTTTGGAAATCGTGCAGGCGAAACTCGAACCGGCGCTCGCGGATGCGGCGTCCGAGACTCCGGTGCAATTTGAGCGTCTCGGCTATTTTATGCCGGATCGTATCTCAACGCCGGAAAGGCTGGTCTTCAATCGCACAATCACGTTGCGGGATTCTTGGGGCAAGAAGAAGAAATAGCTTGGCTGCGTTCTGGATCTGCATTTGAAAAATACGAACGAAAAAGGCCGTCGCTAAAAAGCGACGGCCTTTTCGATAATTCGAATTGATCTAGGAGGCTGCAGCAGGCTCGGCATCGAGCACCTCACCGGTGATACCCAACTCGTCGGTATCAATGAAGCCCTGCAACTGACGCAAGCGCGTTGGGTGACGCATCTTGCGAAGCGCTTTGGCCTCGATCTGCCGAATACGTTCGCGGGTCACCTTGAATTGTTTGCCTACCTCTTCCAGCGTGCGGGAATAGCCATCCACCAAACCAAACCGGAGTTCCAGAACCTTCCGTTCACGCTCAGTCAAACTGTCGAGCACGTCCGCCAGCTTGTCCTTCAGAAGACTGTAGCTGGTCATTTCCGACGGATTCTCAGCGGACTTGTCCTCAATGAAGTCACCGAAGTTGGTGTCTTCGCTGTCACCGACGGGCGATTGCAGCGAGATCGGTTGTTGAGCCATCTTCATTATGGCTCGAACGCGCTCCACCGGGAGCTGCATTTCGTCCGCAATCTCCTCCGGCGTCGCCTCGCGGCCGAAATCTTGCACCAACTGCTTCTGCACCCGCATCAGCTTGTTGATGGTCTCGATCATGTGGACCGGAATACGAATGGTCCGCGCCTGATCGGCGATGGAACGGGTGATGGCCTGGCGAATCCACCACGTCGCATAGGTCGAGAACTTGTATCCCCGACGATACTCGAACTTCTCGACCGCTTTCATTAGCCCCATGTTGCCTTCCTGAATGAGATCCAAGAAGGAGAGACCGCGGTTCGTATATTTCTTGGCGATGGAAATCACGAGACGCAGATTGGCCTCGACCATCTCAGTCTTGGCCTGCAGTGCTTTGGCCGCAAAGTGTTGCAGTTCCTTGAACGCCTCCTCGTATTGAGGACTTGCCATGCGAACGAACTCTTCCAGAGCACCGATCTTCTGTTCCTCGCTCTCAATGATCTGTGCGGCCTGTGAAGACTTCTTATGGCGGCTCAATTCATCAATGGCGCGTAGACTGGTCTGGATCTTGTCGTGAATATTCTCCGCGACGAGAGTCATTTCCTCGATGACCTTCTGCTTGTAAAAATATTTCGGGAAATACTTCTGCAGCTTCGTGTCGCCCTTCTTGAACTTGGTCTCAGCAGTCTTCTTGGACTTCTCGCTCCCGGCCTTACGGACATTGTGGTAAAGCTTGTCCACATCCATGTCCTGATTGCGGACATCCTTGACCAGACGACGCAATGCGCGGAGGTGGTTCTCCCGGCTTTCGATCTTCTTATCGACGATCACCCGGTCAAATCGCTCTTTCGGGGGCTCAGAAATCAATTTCTCTGCCAGCGCAATGTGTTCCTTGCCGCAGAAACCGAAGCTATAAATGATCCGTTTGACCTGATTCTCGTTGTCCTCAATCCGCTTGGAAATCTCGACTTCCTGCTCGCGGGTCAGCAATTGGACCTGTCCCATCTGCTTGAGGTACATCCGCACCGGATCATCAAGGATGTCCAGACGTGACTTGTCTTCCTCTTCCTCAGGTTCCGGCTGTTTTACGCGGTCCACCTCGGCCTGATCAACGATCTCGATCTCAAGATTGCGCAGTTTGCTGTAGACCTCATCAAGATCATCCGCCGTGATAACCTCATCTGGCAGCGCATCATTGATATCGCTGTAAGTCAGGTAACCCTGCTCTTGGGCAAGTCGAACCAGTTCCTTGATCTTCTCGTTCAGACTGAATTCGGTTTTCGACGCGTCGTCGTTTTCCGCATCCGCCTTCGGAGCATCGCTGGCGGTCGCCTCTGCGGCCTTGGCTGCTTTCGTTGCCTTCTTGGGCTTGGTCGCAGCTGCCTTAGAAGTAGCAGCCTTCTTTTTCGCAGTTTTCTTTGGTGCCGTTTCCTTGACGACTTTCTTTTTGGCAACCGGCTTCGCAACGACTTTCTTCTTCGCTGCCTTGGTCTTGGCGCCGGTGGTTTTCTTGGCTGCGGCCTTCGCTTTGGGCTTGGCGGATTTGGTTGCGGCCTTCTTTTTGGCCGCTGCGACTGTCTTCTTGGCCGCCTTTGGTGCTGCCTTCTTCTTGGTCGCTTTTTTCTTCGTAACCTTCGGTTTTGCCATATGTGTCCAATTGCTGCGCGTTTATTGACGCAAAAGAGCGGCAAAATATGGTGATCGGTAAGAATGAAGTCAAGCGGCGTTTGGGGCATAAAACCCTTTATTCCCACCCTCTATCGGCCCTTTCACCTTCTCTTCATGAGAAAGTTTCTTTGAACAATTGCCCCGACCCCATTTCCAAGCCAGCAGACAACGTTCATACATCATGAAACTCACAACTCTGAAAAACTCATTACTGATCTTGGGACTCTGTGGCGCGATGACGCTGAGTCCCTTGACAAACACCACCCATGCCGCGCAATCGCCCATTGCGATTGCCAAGCAACTGAACGAGGCATTTGTTCAGGTTGTCCGGAAGGTTTCCCCCTCCGTGGTGGTCGTGAAGGTTACTCAAAAGACCGATACCGACAGCCAGATGCAGCGTTTCCGAAACAGCCCTTTCTTTGAACACTTTGGCGAGGAAATGGAAGAGCAGTTCCGCGACCGACTGGAACAACGCCAACGCCGCATGCCCGCCCCACAGGGCCAAGGCTCCGGGGTCATCATTCGCAAAGACGGCTACATCGTCACCAATCGCCACGTCGTGGAAAACGCCCAAACCGTGAAAGTCCTGCTCCAGGACGGCACTGAGTACAAGGCCACGATTCAGGGGCTAGATCCCGAATCCGATCTGGCGGTGATCAAGGTTGAGGCCAGCGACCTCCCGGCCACCGGTTTTGCCGACTCCGACAACACCCGCGTCGGGGAGTTCGCGATCGCCATTGGTGCCCCATTCGAACTCGACTACAGCGTCACCATCGGCCACGTCAGCGCCAAGGGCCGCTCCATCTACGCATCCCCCGATCAGTTCGACGCCGATTTCATTCAGACTGACGCCAGCATCAACCCCGGCAACTCCGGCGGTCCCCTCGTCAACCTTGATGGCAAGATTGTCGGCATCAACACCATGATTCGCGGAATCGGCACCGGCATCGGTTTTGCCATCCCCAGCAATCTCGTCCGCGAGATCAGCGAGAGTCTCATCGAACATGGCGAGGTCACCCGCGCGTGGCTGGGAATTCGCATCACCTCCCTCCGCGAAGACCCCGCCCTACGCCGCCAATACTCCGCAGTGAAAGACGGCGTACTCGTAACTGATATCGAAGCCCGAGGACCATCCGCCAAGTCAGACCTCGAAGTGGATGACATCATTGTCGCCGTTGCCGGCAAGAAGGTCGCCACGGTACAGCAGCTCAAGAATCAGATTCGATCGAAGAAGATCGGTGCCCCCTTAACCCTGACCGTAAACCGATCCGGTAAATCACAGGATGTCAAAGTGCGTCCCGGTGAATTGCCTTCAATGGACGAACTACGCCGTATGTCCATGCGCGGCAATCGCGGCCGTTCTGATGTGGGCGAAGAAATCGGCGTAAAGGTTGAGCAACTCAATGAGAGTCTGGCTCGCAAGAACGGCATCGAAAACGGAACCGCCGTCGTTGTGTCCGAAGTCGCGGAAGGCAGCCCGGCCGAGAACAACAACATTTCGGCCGGCGATATCATCACCCACGTCAATGGCGCCAGCACTGCCACTCTCAGTCAGTTACAGGAAGCGCTCAGCGATGCCGACTTGGAAGAAGGAATCGTGATCAAATTGATCAGCGAAGGCAGCAAGAAGCTTCGCATCCTTCGAAACCGCTGATTCTCCGAGAACTACGACGCAGCCATAATCGAGGGGCGGCCGC
>Ga0055584_100006935_pt1 | contig 11107 bp, 11 predicted proteins | sample OSDHelmetaG_FD_58716 | JGI IMG/M metagenome (GOLD analysis project Ga0055584, IMG submission 58716) | Pelagic marine sediment microbial communities from the LTER site Helgoland, North Sea, for post-phytoplankton bloom and carbon turnover... | ecosystem: Environmental > Aquatic > Marine >...
TCGCGGTGATTGGAGTCCTCCTCGGCAGCGCCTTCACCCCAGACCTTGCAGGACAGATCATTCAATGGGCTGTGAGCTTGTCAATTCTAGCGGGCTTCTTAGTACTCCTCGCCATCTTGGTGCCAATGTTTCTGAGAAGAGCTGGATACGACAGAGCGACGGCATTCTTTGCAGCTTTGCCGGCCGGACTAACCGAAATGACAGCGGTTGGCTCGGACAATGGGGGCAACCCGCAGACCATCGCGCTCACCCATACAGTCCGTGTTTTTATCGTGGCCTTCGCCATTCCGTTTCTTATGGTCACCTTTGCCGGTTATGACCGACCAGACACGGTGAACGCTATCACCCGTGACATGTCTTTTTTCGATATCAGCCTTCTCTCAGTCTGTTGCGTTGCCGGGCTTTGGTTCGGACTAAAGATGAAATTTCCAGCGGGAGCGCTGGCAGGACCACTTATCCTTAGCGCTTTGGTGCACGTCAGTGGATTGACCGCTTCATCGCCGCCTGAAGTTCTCATTGCATCCGCACAGGTCGTCTTGGGCGCGTCAGTCGGCTCGCGTTTTTCTGGCCTTACCCTAGCGACAACCGGAAAAACGCTGGGCTTAGCAGTTGTTGTAACCATTGGAATGATCACCTTAAGCGGCATTGGGGCGATCGTCTTAGGCCCTATTGTCGGTATCAATCCCATGGCGCTGCTCTTAGCGTTAGCGCCTGGTGGCGTCACAGAAATGAGCCTCATGGCATTGGCCTTAGATCAAGACATCGCTTTTGTGACGACGCACCACATTGTGCGCATTGCTCTAATCGTCATGATTGGGCCTGTCGTGTTTGCCGCTTTGGAGAAATGGCGCAGCAAAAATCCCAGAATTACCAGCGAAAGCCAGGAATAATCGCCCACGGTTCTCGGTCTTGATGCTTGGCGAGATCAGAGGCTTTTTCCAGATCAGCGGCCTCACCGTAAGCAACTCCAAGCGCTTCAGCATGGATACCACCGGTGCACCAGATCGCTTTTAGTCCGGATGCATTTGCGCCAGCGACGTCAGTCTCCAGCGCATCTCCGATAACGGCGATACGACTGAGGTCAGAGATACCCAATCGACCAGCAGCGAGGTGGTACACGGCAGGGTCTGGCTTGCCGCGGTACACAGCCTTCCCTCCCAGCGCCTCGTATCGACGGGCAATCGCTCCAGCGCAGACAACACGTTTGCCTTCACGCATTACGACGTCATCCGGATTCGCGCAGACCATTGGAAGGCTGTGCGCAAGGGCGTCAGCTAAAACCGTTTCATAGGTATCGAGGCTATGATCCAACTCTACCGGCCCCGTGTTTAAGACGAAATCTGCTTGCTCCATTACATTGAGCCGCTGAATACCAGTGTCTTCTAGTACACTGACATCGCGTTCAGGTCCGATATGGTAAGCTCGGCTCCCCAGAGCAGCGAAGAACGGATCCGTCCTGGATTTAAGTTCTTGCCACGTCGCCTCACCCGACGAAAAAACATCACCGTATAAATCAGCATCGACCCCCATCTTCGTCATGCCGTCGATCAGCAGGCGACTTCGACGCGGCGCATTCGAAAGTAAGATCGTCTTGATACCGCTCTCTTTGAGAGCGAGGAACGTCTCCACCACACCGGGGTAGGCCGTCACGCCATCGTGTATCAAGCCCCACAAATCGAGGATAAAGCCGTCGAAGTCTGCTGAAACTTCCGACAATCCCTTCAACGCTTTCATGCCTTGTTTCCTCATCGGTGGTCCGCACCTACAGCATCCTGTATGGAAGCAAAGCCATCAGCCTTCAGGCTCTCGACAAGTCCGTTCTTTATCTCGCCTACAAGAGCAGGGCCTTTAAAGACCAGCGCCGAATACAGCTGAATCAAACTCGCGCCAGCTTTGATTTTTTCATATGCCTCAGCGGCAGACGACACCCCCCCAACACCGACGAGAGGAATCTTTCCCTCAGTCCGAGCGTATATCTCTCTCAGCAGCGCGGTGGATTTGAAGAGCAATGGCCGACCACTTAATCCGCCGGTCTCCACCTGAGCGGAAGACAGCAACGTTTCTGGTCGGTCCACCGTGGTATTTGAAACCACTAATCCATCAAAACCTTCTTTGAGTGCCAGAGCACAGATATCTTCGATATCTTTCTGTTCCAGGTCTGGGGCTATTTTCACCAGCACTGCGGGCTTCAATGTATCAGGTGCTGACAGCGCAGCTGTTCTCACGGCCTCAACGATGGCAGTTAACTTGCTTGGATCCTGGAGTGCTCGAAGACCGGGTGTATTGGGAGAGGACACGTTTATTGTTAGAATTTCGGCCAGAGGGGACAAGGACCGTGCCAAGCCCGCATAGTCCGAAGGTGGATCATCAGAGTCTTTATTGAGACCTAGGTTGACCGCAAGTGGCCCTGGCAATGAAGACCTCCTCTGGTCAACCAGCGCCAATACAACCTTATCAACCCCCACACTGTTGAGGCCCATACGATTAATCACGGCCCCGTCTTCGGATAAACGGAATAATCTTGGCTTTGGATTTCCAGTTTGAGGCCGGAGCGTTACGCCCCCCACCTCCACAAACCCGAATCCAAGGCGATAAAGAGCGGAAACGGCCTCAGCGTGCTTATCAAAACCCGCCGCAAGACCGACTGGATTGGAAAAAACACGCCCCCAGACCTCCGTTGCCAGACCGACCGACATGCCGGGTGACGGCAGACTCCAGGCTGGCACCGTTTTAAGCGCTAAAAGCGCCAATCTATGTGATGTCTCAGCATCCAACCGCCACAAAATTGGCTTTATCCAGGGGTATAAATTAGGCATATGCGCTTACCCAGGGCTCAATATCGACCAATGCTTTAGAGCTCCAGTCCTTCCTCGGGAACATATTTAGAATAAGTAGTAGAAAAACCATGGGTTTTTTGTTCTTCTGCGTAGTGGCTTAAGGTTATAGTTGCCACGTTACCTGGGGGTTTAGCAAAGCGTTTTGTCTACTGTGCGTCCTGATCCAAAATTATCATCCCGCGGCCTAGCCCGACTTATCGAGCAAGTCGGCAAAGCTTGCTATAATCTTGGCTATACGCCGGGTCTCAACCCGGCGCAGTGGGCCGCTTTGCGCTATTTTAAAGAGACCACCACTGATCGGCGGACCGTGACTGGATTCGCTAATTTTCAAGGCACAACAAAGGGCACAGCCTCACAGACCGTCGCGGCCCTAGTTCGCAAAGGTTACCTGGAGCGGGTCGCCGATAAAAATGATCGCCGTGTCCATCGCCTTATGCTCACCGAGACTGGCGAAGAACTCTTAGTTAAGGACCCGCTGCAAGCGTTAGCAGGTGCCGTCGACAAACTTGAAGAACAAGATCGATGGGCTTTAGCTGTTAATATGGAAAAAGTCTTACGAGAATTGCTTCGCGCCTAAAGAGCAAAGCCGCAAAAACCAGTGACGGCCTTATATGGCCTCACCTGGAGCAATTGTTTCACCTGCCATAACGGCATCAATTGTCTTAAGAAGCTCTTCTTTTTCAAACGGTTTATAGATCACCGCATTCGCGCCAAAGGTAGGTGCTAAAGGCGCTGTATAAGTTAGCGGTGCATTTGGCGCACCGCCTGAAATGACGACCACAGGCATATCGTTGCCCGACCCTCGAATCTCTTTCAACAACGCAATGCCATCCATTTCAGGCATCCAGATGTCACTTACAACGAGGTCAAACGATGAAGAGGAGAGCTTCTTTAGAGCCTCCTTGCCATTCGTGGCATCCTCAACGGAATGACCTGCACCAGAAAGAATCTCCCGAACGGAGAGGCTAACTTCAGGGAAGTCTTCAACCAAAAGAACGTTCACGGTGATGTCTACCTACAGGTTCTGCGGCGCTATTATTCAATAAACTCAGGAATATATACCATTGCCGTCGTTCCCATATCAACTTCGCTCTCGATATTGATCGCGCCACCCCACCCGAGAACAATACTGTAAACAACTGATAGGCCTAAACCTGTGCCCTGTCCGACCGGTTTAGTTGTAAAAAAGGGCTCGAAAATTCTAGCGCGGCTCTCATCATCAATGCCGCACCCAGAATCTGAGACCGTCAGCGCCAGCCACCCACGATCTGGCCTCTTTAGGTGAACCTTAATGGCGTCAGATTCTGACAGCCTGACAAGACCGAGGCTTATCGCGCCCTGGCCATCCATCGCATCGCTGGCATTCCTGACCAGATTAATCACCACTTGAGACACTTGAGTGGGATTTACCAGCGCATGCGCCTCATCAATTTCCACGTGGGTCTTTAATTCAACACCTGGCAACAACCCACTTTTCGCAAGCTTCACTGCGTCCTCAACAATTGGCGCAACTTTATGAGACCCTATTAAGGGTGCATCCTGTCGTGAGAATGTGAGAATTTGACGAACGACTTCCCGCGCTTTTCTTCCGCTCCCGGTAATAACGTCAAAATACTTAAGCAGCTTTTCATCGTCTTCCTTGCACGCTTCTCGACCCAGATCAGACAACGTTATGATGGGCTGCAGTAGATTATTAATTTCATGAGCCACACCACCGGAAAGTTTTCCTAGGGCTTCCATTTTCTGAGCGTCCATCATCGCATCCGTTCGACGACGGTCGTCCGTGACGTCACGGACGATAAGGGTGTGAGCAACAACGCCGCTACCACCGGGGGCAACGACCGGAGCAAGTTCAACTTCGCTCAAAAAAGTCGAACCATCCTCACGGCTGAGCTGCAGCTCACAAGAAATAGATTGGCTGGTTTGAATCGCTTCAATCAGTGCCGTAAAAATTTCTGGATCGGTTTCTTCTCCCCGCAGGCTCTCAAGCGTCAGACCGATCAACCTGCCGTTTCGAAAACCCGTAATCTCTTCCAATGCCGGGTTAACATAGAATACATTTGAATTTGGACGATCGGGCGTGAGAACTGCAACACCGACTGGTGAAGCCTGAAGAGCCTCAGTAAGCACGGTATTGCGCGCTGCAAGGTCACGTAACGTCTCCTCGCGATTCCTCGCCTCCGTGACATCCTGAACCGTTCCAAAAGAGGCATAAGGCCGACCGTCCACATCAAAGAGGACCCGCCCTTCAAGGCGGACCCACCGAATTTTCTCGCCCTCAATTAGAATGCGGTATTCTGTACCGGTGATCTCTTTTCCGGATACAAGGTCTTTAATCGTAGCCTTCACAATTGGAAGGTCTTCCGGAAGGATAAGGTGATTATAGCCCATTGCCGATGGGTCTATGGAGCCGGGCGCAACACCGTGTATCTCATACATTTGATGAGACCAGATAACTTTAAAGGTATCCCAGTAAAGTTTGTAGGTTCCCATACTCGCGATGCGCGTCGCCTCTTCGAGGCGTGCTTCACTTTCGAGAAGCTGAAATTCAGCCGACTTTCTATCCGTGATGTCTGTGGCACGTAGAACTAGGAATTTTCCATCATCATCGTCACTCGACGGCTCCGTGGTGAAAACTTGCGCTTCAAACCACGCACCATCGTGCTGCAATTGAAAGCCCCGTCGCGCCCTCTCGTAACCAATAGCCCTAACCCGAACAAGTATTGCGTCAAAAACATGCGTGGGCTTTTTTCCTCGTAGCTCCGCAGCCGATTGACCTAGTAGTTTCTCACACCTGGCGTTGACATCGAAAATCATACCGCCAACATCGAGCAGCAGAACGTGAGCCGGAGAACTGTTGGCCAGGTCGATAGCCATATCTCGCGTCACGGCCTGCATCGGTCCGCCTGTGACCTGCCTTGTATTCGCGGCAGGCCCGCTCACACGCATTTCCAAATTAGCTTGTTCGTGAAAGGACGTACTGGCATCAAAGCGAAAGCCCTAAGTGTCATGAAAATTCGACTGATATCTAATTTACCGGGTTAACCGAACTTTGAATGGAGTGACCAGTTTTTCAATTTCACTCACTTGGGATTGTCGCCCGGGGGCAGCTGCAAGATCACCATCCAGTACTTCTTTTTGAAGTTCATCCTCAAAAATCATACTCTCAAGGTAATCGGCCACACTAATAAGTTCCGCCGCCCGCTTCTTATCTAGCTCAGACGCGCGACGCACCTCTCCTGCGGCTTTCATCACAAGAATAGACGCTTTTTCTTCAGACATCTCAGAGTCTCCGTCTTAAGCCCAGAATACCGACGATCTGAACTGAGGCCATGATCGACTCCCATAGAGTCATAGTCGATTCTTCACTTTCTAACAATCCAACCGGATTGGTTGTGAGACCCCCTACACGCCATTACTTTTCGCTGTAATGCGTAACAATCGATATGACGGACATTACGTAGGAGATGGCCCTGGTTTCGTTGAAATTTTGCACCAAAAAGGCGGGCTGTAGGATAGGCTGAACATCTAGGAGAAACCGATGCAAGCTGCAGCTATTTTACGACCAGAGAAGTTCCAGGACCCCGCACTCACCGCAGACGGCAAAGCGCGCGCGACCGTTACGTTAAATGGGCTGGAGACCCTTTGGATCAACACAGGCACCCTATGCAACCTGACGTGCCGTAACTGCTATATCGAGTCTTCACCAAAGAACGATGCTCTTGTCTATATGACGGCCGCTGAAGTCGCGACCTATCTCGATGAAATAAAAGAGCAAAACTTAGGGACCACTGAAATTGGCTTCACGGGCGGAGAACCGTTCATGAACCCAGACGCCCTTACAATGATTGAAGACGCTCTTCAGCGTGGCTTCAAAGTCATGACCCTCACAAACGCGATGAAACCCATGCTTAAGTCCGCAGATAAACTAAAGGACATTGGCTCGCGCTATGGAGATCAACTGACCATGCGCGTATCCCTTGACCATCACACGAAAGACGGACACGAGGCAGAGAGAGGTGCCCGAAATTGGCAACCCGCACTCGACGGGCTGTCGTGGTTAAGCGAAAACGGTTTCAACATCCATATTGCCGGTCGAACATTTATTGACGAGGCAGAATCGTCAGCGAGAGATGGCTACGCCGCGCTTTTCACATCCTTAAGCTTGTCAGTTGATGCATTTAACCCTGAAGAGTTAGTCTTATTCCCGGAAATGGACGCAACCCTGGATGTGGCCGAAATCACCACCGAATGTTGGGGCATACTAGATGTCCACCCAGACAGCATTATGTGCGCATCATCACGCATGATCGTCAAACGCAAGGGAGCCGAAGCACCATCAGTTATTGCGTGCACCTTACTTCCATACGACACTGAATTTGAACTTGGGCGAACCCTAAAAGACTCTACCCATGACGTTTCCCTCAATCATCCGCATTGCGCTAGATTCTGCGTTCTTGGCGGTGCTGCATGTTCGTAGGTGATCCATGATGAGCAATCCAACAACCCCTTCGGCGCTGCACCCCCTGTTCAGGGCGCCGTCTGTTCTCCTAGACTTAGTGCAGCAAGGTGAAACGATAAAGGTCGGTGCGCACGAGACGCTTTTTAGCGAAGGCGATCCGGTTCAGTACCTCTACTGCGTTGCTGAAGGAACGCTCGTGTTGAGCCGGTATAGCGTTTCCGGGGACCGCCAGATTATGACGTTCCTTTTCCCCGGTGACTTTATCGGTATCACGTTCGAAAAATCAGCCAGCTTAGGTGCCGAGACTCTCTCGAAGTGCACGCTTCTTCGCGTAGATCATTCCGTCTTGGAGGACCAAGCAGCGCGCGACCCAGACGTTTGGCGCGCCCTCAGTGAGGTAACTTGGCGTTTTCTGCGTGGATCAATGGAGCTCACTTTTACCATCGGCCGGAAAAGCGCGGTTAGCCGCATTGCATCGTTCTTATTGTACCTATCATTCAGGCAAGGCGGTTTCTCAACGCCCACGTTGGTGGTCCACCTCCCTATGGGCCGACAGGATATTGGCGACTTCCTCGGATTAACTATTGAGACTGTGAGTCGGTGCTTCACTAAACTCAAAGAGTCCGGGTGCGTTGCGCTGCCAAGCACGGATGAAGTTGCAATCTTAAACGTAGAAGAATTGCGGATGGCAGCCGACGTCATAGACTGACTGGCGGCACAGATACTGTAAGGAAAACACTGGGGCCCTCACACCCGAAGAGAGCGCGGCCATGCTTTTTGACACTGTGACAAATCTAAAGCCTAAAGCCGGTGGAAAATTTTTTGACCCGGACGGCAGCTCGCTACAAATGGTGACTCAACAATTTGACCGAAACCTTACGGCATGACCTAAGCAGACACGGTGAAATTAGTTACGAACCCACGCCAACGCGCGCTCCTGGCGCCCATCGACAAAAAACTCATACGCCTCTTCTGGCAACGAGTCGCGGAGCATCAGAGCTAGGCCAGCCCATGACGGCCCGCCAACGACAGCCGCCTTCTCACATTTCTGGCGATTGGCAGCGAGGAGTTCCCCGTCACCCCATTGACTGGTCTCATCCAACTCTTCGAGTTCAGACAAATCAGCGTAAAAACGAAACGTGTTATGTGCGTCTAGCACCGTTGTCATCGCAACTGCGAAAACGTCGCGATAGTCTTCTTCGTTAAGTGTCCCTGAAGCCTTAAAGCAAACGAGGTTGCCACCACTACTATCAAGCAATTTTAACATTTCGCCTCTTCAAAGTTCAGCATCAAGAAAGGATCTCAGGTGCCGGCCAAGCACTGGCGCGCCCACATCAAATATACCATGCGTCAGGCCTGGCTCTTCTATAATGCGTCCGTTCCTAAGGTGCGGAAGAACAGCGCGCGTTTCCTCTCTCAAACCACCGTGCGTATTGAGAAGAAGAACTGGCTGGGTGATATCTTCAAAACGAGACTCTGCATCAAAACCGAGGACAGCGTTGTACGCCCATGCAACATCAGAGCCACTCTGTAACGATTCGATAAAGAGATCAAAGGCACGGTCCAGCGGAATCAATGGATTACGGCCCATAACCGCAAATCGCCACTTCTCCTCTACCAGTGCGCCAGCCTCATCAATCGGTTTTGGCTTCGTGAGTTCCACACGCTGCTTTTCAAGCTCTTCACCCTGCCAAAATGGCACGCCAATGAGGACGACCCGTCGCACAAGGTCCGGTCGCGCGGCTGCAAGCTCTGTCGCGATGTAGGCTCCCGTGTGGTAGCCAGAAACGTCCACCTTACCCTTGCCCCCCGGGCCGTAGCCTAAATTCTCAAGAGCCATCGCCATAACCTCACCCAGTTCTGCCATCGTCAGAGGAGCTTTTGGTTTGGTTGAATTACCGTAGCCTGGGGTATCAGGCGCCAAGGCGGCACGATCATTCCCCAACTCCTCGAGCAGATAAGAGAAGTAGAGACCTGAGTATGGGTTTGGATGAAAAATAACGAACGGCGTCTTGTCGGCTTTGTCATTAGGCTCTGAGACTTGAAAATGAACTTGCCCCGTCGACGCATCCGCATAGACACCCCGCGTAAGTCCTTTAAGCCGCTCGGGAACCGTCGCAAGCGCGCCATGCTCTCGGTCCTCAGCGCTAGCGCTGAACGTGACGAACGCAAGGACGACAACTCCAGCAGCAAGACCATACATCCGCATTAGGATATCCTTTTCTTGAGAAGACGGTGGTCAGGGCTTCGAGCGTGCTGCATGCGATCACGCCTTAGAGCTGATAAATTTAGTGTCGCGACGACGCCATACCCCCACTCACCTGTCGCCTGGGTCAATGACTCCGAATCTGGACCGTAGATAACGGCACCCCGTCGGAGACCAGCCACAGATGGCGATAGCGCAGCAACGAAAGCCCCTGTGGCCTGACTGTAATCAGCGCCGTCATCAATAATAATGTCCGTGCTAAATTGGCTAGAACCGGCACCGTCATTGGTGTTTGACCGATGAGCACCAACAGTAACCGTCCCTAAATCGGTCACAAAGACCCTAGCGCCGTTGGAAGACTCATAAGCGTCACACTCACCATTCGGGCCAAGCAGCCTTGGTTGTTTCCCCGCCACGGCAACATACTTAGATTTTAGATGTGCCCAATCGGCGACATCATTCATGCCAGCGAGAGAGGCATCGAAATTCCACCCCAGGCAGGAAATTAGATCGCATTCGCCGACTCGTCGATCGGCCCACTCCAACGCCTTCGATAAATCTGAGAATCCCGCCGAGCCCTGAGAAGCCTGAACAACCACCATCCGCACGCCGGACTTTGCTGTATCAACTAACGATGGCACCGAAAATGCCGACACCGGGTTAGCGCTCGCAACAACACTGCCTGCGGCCAAGATCAGCGCCGAGCGTCGCGACACCGGACCACATTGGCTTACGGAGCTTTGCATAAACACATCCTTGCTTATCTTCGCCTTCAATTCAGCGACATGAGCGACACCACGCAAGGCCTTGCGCTTATTCTGCTGGCGGTTGACCTGATGCAATGCTGGCGTAGCCGACCTTCTTGTTCATCGCCGCAGCCACAAAGTAGATGATGGCATATGCAACCATTGAAACCACCAAGCCCAGAAGAGATGGAATAAGAATCTCTGGTAAGTCCAATACGCCGTACGTCACGCCATACGCAACGTACGCGCCGATTGCGTAGGACAGGACAGCTGCCCAGTTCCAGGTATGCAGCCGCTTGAGATCGTTGGTGTTATATTGCTTTTTATGCACGACGTAATAGTCGACAACGAGTGGTCCGATCAGCGGTGGCACCAGAGCGGCCAATAGATTGATCCAATCAAGGAAGTATTGGTAAAGACCAAGACCGAGAATCGTGCCGAGCACACCCCAGATGACGACCATCACCCGTTTCGGGCGCTTGAAAACAGCGGACGTCTGAATAACTGGCAGGTAGAGGTTCGCGTCGCCGGTCGTCCAGAGCGCCAAGCTCATACCGATAAGCCCGATACCGCCTATGACCATGCCTTGTTGTAACAAGTACGTTGTAAAATCAGCGGATCCAGACACAACACCGCCAAGAGCCCCAACGATTTGCAGGAACCATTGGGCGATAATCATCACGATAAAAGGTATCGCGAGCGCGACCCAAACCTTCTTGGCGAAGCGCGTGTACTCAGCCATCACGACAGCACCAACAATCCATGACCCCACGACAAGATTAACGGCAGTCACAAACGAAATTGGGTTCTGCGCCGCAGTGTCCTGTGACATGGCCAGGAACGCCGCACCGCCACC
>Ga0055584_100006936_pt1 | contig 11107 bp, 16 predicted proteins | sample OSDHelmetaG_FD_58716 | JGI IMG/M metagenome (GOLD analysis project Ga0055584, IMG submission 58716) | Pelagic marine sediment microbial communities from the LTER site Helgoland, North Sea, for post-phytoplankton bloom and carbon turnover... | ecosystem: Environmental > Aquatic > Marine >...
AGTCACTGTAAATATTGGTTGCGGGGGTAGGATTCGAACCTACGACCTTCAGGTTATGAGCCACAAAGCCAGTTACATTATATAACTTAATAAAACCAATAGAACCTTTACAATACTTATGTTTTGTCGTATCTATAACTTAATGAAATATACTCAAAACAACCTAAATTTACTCTATTATGCGGCAATGGTGCGGCAATGAAAACATTCAATTTTACAAAGACCGAAATATTAAAGTTACCACGCCCCTCAAAGGGCATGGCGACCTATAAAGATACAAAAGAAAAGGGTTTGAGCCTTTATATAACTGCAACGGGTACAATCACGTTTTTTATTCGTAAGCGTATCAACGGGCAAGACCAAAGAATAACACTTGGTTCATTTCCTGAATTAACCGTTGATAATGCGCGTAAGAAAGCCTTAAAAGCCAAGGCAAGCATTGCTGATGGAAACAATCCAAATCATGAAAAAAATAAGATGCGTGAGGAAATAACTTTCAAAGCGTTATTCAACCAATATATGGATCGGTATAGCCGAAAAGAAAAAAAATCTTGGAAATATGATGAACGCGAGGTGAATAGGTTTTTATCACATTGGTTCAAACGTAAAATATCCACCATTACCAAATATGAAGTCCAAAATATTCATGAAAAAATAAGAAATGAGAATGGCTTGTACCAAGCCAACAGGATACTTGAACGTATCCGCGCCATATTCAACAAAGCAATTGAATGGGGTTGGGAAGGTAAAAATCCAGCGCAAGGTATTAAAAAGTTTAAAGAAAGATCACGGGATCGATTTATCCAACCAAACGAATTGCCATGCTTATTCCAAGCTATTGAGCATGAACAGAATGAAGTGGCTCGTGATTATATTTGGCTGTCACTTTTAACAGGCGCACGCAAATCAAATGTTTTGGCTATGCGTTGGGATCAGATAGTTTGGGAACGCAACGAATGGCGCATACCAGACACGAAGAATGATGATCCAGCGCATATTCCATTGACGGAAAGAGCCATGGAAATTCTTAAAGACAGAAGGCAAAAAACCAATTCAGAATGGGTTTTACCAACATCCGTTGCATCATCAAAAACAGGCCATTTGGCAGACCCTAAAAAAGCATGGCAACGTATTTTGAAACGGGCAACCATATATCTGTGGCAAGCCATCCCCGATTATCAAACGCTTATTAGTGATGCGAATAAAAAATTTAGCAATTCAAATTCAATCGATTATCAATTTGATATGATAGTTGCGCTGGCAAAAGACCGTAAAGTTGTATTGCCAACAGGATTGATTGATATTCGCCTTCATGATATTCGCCGTACATTAGGCAGTTATCAGGCTATCGGTGGTTCAAGCCTCCCTATTATTGGCAAATCTTTGGGGCATAAGTCACAACAAGCAACACAGATTTATTCACGCCTTCATCTCGACCCTGTACGCGAATCTATGGAACGTGCAACTGATGATATTTTCAAGGCAGGACAAAAGATTAGTCAATAAGTTTGGCAAAGAGCCGTAAAAGATAGTAAAAACATTATTTAGAAACGAAAGATAGATAATGGCGGCTTTTATACATGAATTTGAACCTTTAAATTGGTTGGTATCCAGCCTTTTTACCGATGAATTTTATGATTATCGATCCATGACGCCAAGTATTGCGGCCATGCTTTGTGATGCAAACGATAGCCCATATCAAAACCAAGATGAGTTAGACGCCGCTATTGATGGTTTTATAATTGGCCATGCGGATGCTTCCAACTGTTTGGTTAAAGCAAAGTTAGCTATTGAAAATAATGTCATAGAAACACCAGAGATTAAGATTAATGAATGGGGCGAAACAATCGGTATAGATCGCTCTAATCATGTTCACAGTTTTGATTTTTTTATATGGGCAGAAAATGAAGGGTATCCAATACGTTCTGTTTACCAACCCCTTATTGAACCAATGGTACAAATGGCGTTAAGTCACAGGGAACATGAAAAGAATAAAGCCCATTTTTATCCGCCGATAACCCGTGAGCAATTCGATAATAAAATGAAAGAACCGCTTTGGAAGTTGGGAAGTGGTATTTTATATTTAATGGGCAAGCGTTATAGACTTGCTGAATATAATCGTGATCCTGTATTTAATCACCCTAAAATGATTGATTACATCAAAAGTTCAGATTTTGGTGAGGCTGTTTTAAAATACGCCTTTGACGCATATAAAAGCCATCAGTTAAATTTGATCGTAGATATTGATAGTGACAGTAATTTAGAAAATATTTTATTTGCAACCATAAAGCCTTTGGAATTTATTGATTGGTTCAAGACACTGCCGCTAATGGCACCGATTTTTGCAGAAGATGCAATCATTGAAAATATAGCCTATATAACACCCGATATGCGTCTAATGTATGATGCTGTTGAAAAATTTTGGTCTAATTATGATCTGACCAACCCAAATCCAAATATTGCTCCGTTCAAAAAAGATGTTGTTGCATGGCTGATGAGTGAGGCAGAAAAGCGCAATATTCAAGATTTTAGTGAAAGTCGTGCAAAAATCATGGATACGATCATCCGATGCCCTAAATCTCGCGGAGGCGGAAGCACTTTGTAAATCAAAGGCTTGCACCCCTCTGACCCCACCCCCTTGAACCGCTGTATGGCGACAGGGTGTATCACTTTATGACAGTTTTTCTCCATTACTTGATTTTAACAAAACAAATGGAGAATGAACCATGCTTAACGAAAATGATCGTTTACTGTCACGAGATGAGGCCGCCAAATTTTTAGGGGTAACAAAAGGAACTTTGGAAGTTTGGGCATGTACCAAACGATATGATCTTCCATATATCAAGGTTGGCCGATTGGTCAAATATTGGCTATCTGATTTGATAGCCTTTGCACAAAGCCGCAGGGTTGTGAATCCAACGGATATTCAAGAATAATTATATTTGGATTATCTGCTATGGCGAAAAGAATATACCCTCATGGAAGTATAAAATACTGGCTCACTTATGATATTGACGACGTATGTGATTTATATTCTGATCGTGGTTTGCATCCTCAAACTGTCCGCACATGGATAAGAAAAGGATTAAAAACGATTGATAATAGCAGACCAACGCTATTCTACGGTTATGACTTAATTGCATTTATAAAATCTCAAAACCTGAAAAATAAATGTAAAACTTCATTCGATGAGATGTTTTGTATGTCATGCAAGGATGCTCGTAATATATTCAAGCGTAATATTACCATGAATCAAAAAAACAATTTTTTACAGGTTTCGGGGTTATGCCGTAGCTGTAAAAAACCAATGTTTAAAAATTATAAAATGGACGATTTTCAAAAACTAAAGCGCATCTTTCATAAGGTTGATGTTTTGGAATTATATGATTGTGATAAATCCTCCTGTAAGACTCACTTATCAGCATCACTGGACACCCCTGCAAGTGAGTCAAATATTTGGACGCCTTACGGGGATTTATTTAAATGAAAAAAGAAAAAAGTCATGCAATTTATAATGCTATAAATGAGCGCATAAAATATAAATATCGAACACATTTAAAGCGTATTGGCCAACGGGATTATAAAACGATCATTGATGCTTTGAAACATATCCGTGAATTTGAATTATTTAACGATTTTGTAGGTTTTGAAAAGTATAGTGCCGATGTTGCGGACAAATACATCGAATCACTTTTCCGCAGAAAATTATCGGCATCTTATATTTCTAATAACATTCGCGTGATTAAAGATTTTTTACGATGGTTAGAACGCCAGCGGGGATACCGAAGTAAAATTGATTATAACGATATTGATTATTTAAACATTTCACGCAATCAACAAAATACGGCCAAGGCGGTCGAGTATCAAAAATCTTACAAATACGAACATATACTTAAAACAATACGTCTTATGCCCATGAGTACAGAAAAAGACAAACGTGATAAAGCAATCATATCATTGCAGGCATTGTGTGGTTTACGCATATCAGAATTGCGAAGTATAAGAATGAAAAACCTTATTGAAGAAAATGGACAATATTTTGTTTATGTTAGTCCAAAAAGTATGGCGAATGTAAAATTTGCTAAAACCAGAGAAGCCAATTTTGCGGCTTTACCTGATGATATTATCAACAATGTTCTAACGTGGTTTAATTATCTAAAATCACTTGATTTTAGAGATAGTGATCCATTATTTCCTGTGGTTGATAATCGTTTTACTGAAACCAATTTGTTGCAACAAACTATGCGTAAAGATGGTATCAAGTCTGACACGACTATCCGCGATATTTTTAAGAAGACATTTGAAGCAGCTGGATTTGAATATATCAAACCTCATTCATTCCGTAAGACGGTTGCACGACACGCGGAATATCAAACACCAGCTTATCTCAATGCGGTACGACAAAATCTTGGCCATAAAAATATTGATACGACCTTGTCCAGCTACGGCCAACTTTCATCGGCTGAACAGCGTCGCATAATTTCCGAAGTTAAAATTGAATGACCTGTATTGCGATTTAATGCTAATCGCGCTACAAATATAGCAGATTGTCCATATATGGCGATTTGGGGCTTAATATCCTCTCCAACGCGGCCTAAGACAACATCAGGCCGTTATCAATGATGTTGCTTTCTCGACTTTGGTTGGGGAGGCAACGGAATACAATAGCGTTCGCGTGAATACGTTGCGCCGTTCGTTGGACGGATATTAACTCTCCCAATCACCAGAGCATATGGATGTTTTGGTGATTTTTTTATTAAGGAGAGAATAAGCATGAATTTTTTAAATCGATTGTTGGGTTCAAAAATACCCAATGAAAACAAAACCCTTTCATGCGAACAAAAGCAATGATGAAAGACGTGATTGGTTTTCAAGAACACGTCCTTGGCATGAGATTGACCCACAATTAATCCATGAGTTGGTTGAGAAGTTTGATGATGATCCCTTATTTGAGGTTTTTGTTATTACTTCTATGAAATTAAAGTTAGTGGGCTCTTATAATAATATTTGTAAGCAAGGATATATTGAGGGAGTGGGATGCACTCAAATTTCAGGAATACTTTGTAAAATAGGCACATCATCCGTAAATGAAATGTCAAAACTTTTGCAGACGAGAGAACTTAATGAACGGAAAATCTCTCATCACTATCAAATAATATTGGATACTTTGGAGCCAGCAATATGTTTAGATGATAAGCAATTATTGGCTTATTTAGGGTTATCAAGTACATATGCAATGATTAATAAAGCTAATGATTGTCAGCGCATCGCAAAACAGGGATACAAGGTTGCAACAGAAATAGAAGAAATGGGGTTACCATTCCACATGAGTAGTGTCGTGCCTGATGCAGAACAAGACATTGCAAATATAAAACAAGCATTTTTAGACTTAATAGAAGAAACTAATTAATAAGATTATGAAAGATTTGGATATTCCAGCGCATGTTTATTTTATGGTTGGCCTGCTAACGCTTATAGCAATTACGCCTCTACCGTATGGCTACTATACGTTCATGCGTTTTATTGTTTGCGGGTGTAGTGGGTACATCGCTTATAATCTATATCAAAACAATGATAAGAGCGCATGGCTATGGCTATTTGGTACAATCGCGATTCTTTTTAACCCAATCGCCCCAATCCACATGACCAAAGAAATTTGGATGATTGTTGATGCGTTGGTTGGCGGCTTATTTTTATTGTTGAGTTATAGGTCATACAAAACAGATAAATAACCGCCCCATTGATGCCATCATCTATTCATACACTATAACCATGCGAATATTTGGTTTTGCATTTTTGATTGCGGTGTTTCTTGCCAATACGGTTATTGTATCGGCGTGGGCAAAGCCATGTTTGAATGGCGGGGCGATGGATACACCAGCGCAATCTCAATCAATGATGGATTATGGTGATATGGACATGTCCAACATGCCGTGTGAAGATATGCAACAAAATCAAGACCAACAAGACACGCAACATTGCGATGGTGTTTGTTTATGTTTGCATGTATCCACGCATCAATCCCCTACGTTGAGTAATCCGCTGTCGCTTTCAATGCCCACATTGGTATCCATGAAACATAATTTTATTGATGACCGTTTCACAGGCATATCAACCTCCACCCTCAAACGCCCTCCACGCGCCTAACCCTTAAATAATCGTTTAAGTTTTAAACCTATTTAAAGGAGGCGTTATGATACGCATTTTTACAACCCTGATTGTGGCGGGGGTTATGATGACAGCCACAGCAGAGGCACGTCCTGTATCCTATCCAGACGGGTGGACGGGTATGCTTATGAATGATGGTGAGGCAAACACGGCTCATATCCATTATTCACCGACTGCCAAAATATCCATTGGGTATAAGTATGAACATTGGCGCGACAAGGAATATGACATTCACGCGGTGCAGATGAACAATTTGCTCAAACGCTGGAACGAAAAAGACTCCCAAGCCAATCTTTATCTTAAATCTGGCCTTGGTGTCGTTGATGGCAAGGGTTTGGATTATGACGGCGAAACCGACGCGGCAGGCTTTACAGGTATTGCCGCCGATTGGGAAACACGCCGTTATTTCACATCCTATGAAAACCGATACACAAAGGCAGGCGATTTGGATGACTTTTTCCAACAATCCGCTCGTATCGGTATCGCACCCTATGTCGGGGATTACGGTGATCTTCACACATGGTTGATGGTTGAGGCCAAACACATGCCAGAAAATGAGGATCAATTTACGGTCACACCCCTTGTCCGCCTGTTCAAAGGCGCACATCTTGCCGAATTAGGCATGAGTACGGGCGGTGAGGCTCTCTTTAACTACGTTTACCGTTACTAATCAAAACAAACACATGAAAAGGAAAAATATCATGAAAACACTTACACTATTATCAACTATCGCCGTTTTAACATTCGCCAATCCTGCCTTTGCAGAGATGGATAAAATGGATCACGCAACCATGGATCATTCCACCCATGCCGAAATGGTTATGGATGGCAAAGCCGATGGTGCAGTGATTGCCAAGTCAGGTGATGCCCATGTCAGCGTCAATGGCCTTGTCTGTGACTTTTGCGCCCGTGCGCTGGAAAAAACATTTGGCAAGCGTGATGAAGTCAAAGGCATTGATGTGAATTTGGAAACAAAGATCGTTACTGTCAATTTCAACGATGGTCAGACATTGGATAACGATACGCTAACACAAATCATCACTGACTCTGGCTATAACGTGGAGGGTATTCACCGTGTCGAATAATCCTGAAAACTCATTATGGCGGCAAACCATATTGCCGTCATTAAGCCTGTTTACAAGCACGGGCACGCTCATTTGTTGTGCGTTGCCTGCATTGCTTGTGACATTGGGCATGGGGGCATCGCTGGCAGGGTTTGTGGGTGTTTTCCCATGGATCACGGCAATATCGGAATATAAGGTCGCTGTGTTCATTATGGCAGGCATTATGTTGTCACTATCGGCATGGATGCAATGGCGTGCTCGTCATGCCCCATGTCCAGCAGACGCACGCAAAGCCAAGGCATGTATGCGCCTTCGCAAAATTAGTTGGGGCATATTGATATTCTCAATTCTGATTTACATTGTGGGTGTATTCTTTGCCTTTTTTGCGGCAGATATATTCTATGGATAGATAAAGCAAAAGGCCGATGAGGTGAACTTTATCGGCCTTTTATTTGTATAAAAATTAAGGAGATAACTATGAAACATGATAAAAAAGCGGTTCTTTACCGCATGGTGACGGATAAACATATTTGCCCATACGGTATTAAATCAAAGGATTTATTGGAACGTGAAGGATATGAGGTTGAAGATCATCATTTAATCACACGGGATGAAACTGATGCCTTTAAGAAAAAGCATGATGTTGAAACCACACCCCAAACATTTATTGATGATAAGCGCATTGGTGGATATGACGATTTGAAAGCATTTTTTGGCAAAGCAGATGATAAGGGTGGAACAACATATGCCCCTGTAATTGCGATATTCGCCACAACATTCCTAATGGCGCTGGTTAGCCACTTTGCAGGATTCACCATGGTGCCATCTATGATTGGTAATATCATTGGGCTATTTGTGGCGTATTCTATGTGTATGTTGGCGGTGCAAAAACTGCGTGATTTAGACGCGTTCTCAATGCAATTCATTACATACGACATTTTGGCCATGCGATGGGTGCGATATTCATATATTTATCCCTATGCAGAAGCCTTTGCAGGGATTGGTATGTTAGCGGGGCTAATGCTTGCGCCTATTACAGCACCCGTTGCACTGGTCATTGGGTCAATCGGTGCAATATCAGTCATCAAGGCCGTCTACATCGATAAGCGTGATTTAAAATGCGCCTGTGTTGGTGGTGACAGTAATGTACCATTAGGAGCAATATCACTGACCGAAAATGTGATGATGGTTGGTCTGGCGATTTGGATGCTGATTTAATTAAAATTCATACATGGATTGACTTGCGATGCTTGTTTCGATTATGCTTTTAAAATGCGATGTTTAACATTTTCATTAATGATATTTTCACTGATATTTTCTGTAACGATCTGTGCATCGCATGTCGCTCATGCAAGTGTTGATACATCGTCAGAAATATCTATGCCCATCGATATTGATAATTCAATAGATGGCGAAGCTTGTGATATGGCCTGTGGTGGATGTTGCATCCATCATGCTATGGATGCAATAAATAGCGTAAAAGAAATTGATTCGCTTAAAGCCAAAGCTATTTCAACATATCCGTCAGTTTTTGTTTCGCAAACTACATACGGCTTAAAACGACCCCCCAAATCCTAATTTTGTAAGGCGTAATGTATCTGCATCTTGGTGAAGCCATAAGCAGATATATAATTCACGACCTTATTTATCTTATACAAGCTGCGCTTGATTTGTTGTGCTGGCTTGCGCTCTTTTCAATTCAATTAGGAACATACTATGAAAAAACTACTCTACACGTCCGCTTTGGTTATGGTGTTTTTACAACCATATATTCCAGCGGGATATTGGGTTGATTACGACGGTACGTTTGAACAGCTTATCTCTGCGAAAGAACGATTAATGATTGTTGTGCCTATTTCGCTTTTGCTGATTTTTGGATTATTGTTCATGGCCTTTAACTCTACCAGAGCCGCTTTATTGGTATTCTCTGGTGTTCCTTTGGCTTTAACAGGTGGGATAGCCGCACTATGGCTACGCGATATACCGCTTTCAATATCTGCGGGGGTTGGTTTCATCGCCTTGTCTGGTGTGGCCGTATTAAATGGCGTTGTAATGCTGTCCTTTATTCGTGATTTAGAAAAACAAGGTAAACCATTACAAGAGGCCATTATTGAAGGAGCATTAACACGATTACGTCCTGTTTTGATGACAGCTTTGGTCGCAAGCCTTGGGTTTGTTCCTATGGCCTTTAATATTGGTGCTGGATCAGAGGTTCAAAGACCATTGGCCACTGTGGTTATTGGTGGGATTATATCGTCCACCATCTTAACTTTGCTTGTATTACCAGCATTATATAAATGGTTTCCAAGTCGTATTAATATTCGACGTAAAAAATCTGAAACAATCACTTAGAAAGGATTAATAGTGGAAAAATTAAAACTTCCGATTATAGGAATTGTTTTAGCCTTATTAGTTATAATAATTGATCGCGTGACTGACCATATTGTTTATATAAATCTGATAAATTCAGATAGCATTATAGCAGTCACGCCATTCTTTAATTTTGTATGGGGAAAGAATGACGGTGTTAGTTTTGGTATGTTACAAGGGTTGCCGTATGGAAAATGGTGGCTCTCGTTGCTTGCTCTGATTATTGTTGTTTTCTTTTTTGTTTGGCTATTGCGAACGCAATCACTATTAACATCCTGTGCCTTGGGCTTAATTATCGGTGGTGCTTTGGGAAATACATTTGAACGAATTTATTACGGTTATGTAATAGATATATTAGACTTTCATTTTTTTGGTTATCATTGGCCTGCTTTTAATTTGACGGATAGTGCAATATTTATTGGAGTGTCGTTACTTTTATTTATAGAGTTTATTAGGGAACCAATGCACAAAAATAAAGGAATATAATATGGGGCACGGACATTCACATGGTAATCCATCGGAAATAGGTGAAAAACGGCTTTGGTGGGCTGTTGGGGCAAATATGCTTTTGACAGTGGCACAAGTTATAGGGGGGCTGGTTTCAGGCAGCTTATCACTTGTTGCGGACGCCTTGCATAATTTTAGTGATGCAGCATCTTTGCTTATCGCACTTGTGGGCATACGTATAGGCCGTAAGCCACCAGATCAATTTAAAACCTTTGGGTATAAACGCGCTGAAACGGTTGCGGCACTTATCAATTTAACAACATTGATCATTATTGGGCTGTATTTATGCTATGAGGCGGTAACGCGATTTATAACGCCAGAGCCTATTGCTGGTTGGGTAATTATCATTGTTGCTGGAATTGCGTTGATTATTGATATTTTCACTGCACTCTTGACGTATCGCCAATCCAAATCAAGCATGAATATAAGAGCCGCGTTTTTACACAATGTAACGGATGCTTTGGCCTCCGTGGGGGTGATCATCGCAGGAAGTCTGATCTTGTTGTATGGATGGGTATGGGTGGATGCTGTCATAACTCTATTAATTGCAGGATATATTCTTTACCAAGGCTTTACTGAAATGCCAAAAGTTATTCATTTATTGATGGAAGGCGCACCAGAAGACATTGAAATGGCGACTATCATCAAATCAATGGAAAACGTCAAAGGTGTAAAGGGCGTTCATCACATGCACGTATGGCAATTGGATGAACATCGTAATGCGCTGGAATGTCATGTTGTGCTGGATGAAAATGAAGATATGGACGATTTAAAACATCGATTAAAAAAGATGCTGCATGATGAATATCACATTGAACATTCAACATTAGAATTTGAAGAAAATGCCTGTGAATGAAAAATAAATCAGTAAAAATGCGGCAACAGTGCGGCAATAGATTTTATTTGGGAGTTTTAAATTAACGTGAAACCGTTATCTATCTTGGTTGCGGGGGTAGGATTTGAACCTACGACCTTCAGGTTATGAGCCTGACGAGCTA
>Ga0055584_100006937_pt1 | contig 11106 bp, 14 predicted proteins | sample OSDHelmetaG_FD_58716 | JGI IMG/M metagenome (GOLD analysis project Ga0055584, IMG submission 58716) | Pelagic marine sediment microbial communities from the LTER site Helgoland, North Sea, for post-phytoplankton bloom and carbon turnover... | ecosystem: Environmental > Aquatic > Marine >...
AACAAACTGGCCTACTTTTGCTCCGCCCCAATGGCAGACTTTTACTCCGCCGTTGACAGATTGAAGGTAAGTTGGTTGATGGCCTGCGGGCTGTGGCCGCGCAAATGACCATGGACGAGCTTCATGAAAATCGTGCAAGCTTCGTACAGGAAGTGCAAAACGCCATCTCTGAGGATTTGCTAAAGAATGGTTTGGAACTTGAGGCCGTGTCGTTGACGGCACTGGATCAGACGCCGTTTGAATCTCTTGATGAAAACAACGCCTTTAACGCGGTTGGTATGCAAAAGCTCGCAGCTGTTATCGCAACGTCTCGCAAGCAACGCGCAGAGATCACGGCTGAGGCTGATGTGTCGGTCGCGCGATCGGAAATGGAAGCAGAGAAACTGAAGTACCAGATCGAGCGAGATCAGAAGGAAGCCTCAATCGAGCAAATTCGTGAAATTCAAACCTTGCAAGCTCAGCAAGAAGCGGAGATAGCCCGCAACCAAGAGGCCTCGGATCAGGCTAAAGAGCAAGCCCGTATTGAGCGTGAGCGGGCTGTTAGAGCATCCGAGATCGAACGTGAGCGCATGATCCGTGAAGCGGAAATCAACAAAGAACGTGAGCTGGAAGTTGCCGATCAAGAGCGCCAGATTATCATCGCGAGAAAATCGGAGGAAGAAAGCCAAGCTCGCGCTTCCGCTGATGCCGCCCGTGCTGATGCTATGAAGGCATCTGAAGCCATTGAGACCGCCAGAGCGGTAGCCGAGGCAGAACGTTTGAAGCAGATCGCTTTAATCGAAGCGCAAAAACAGGCTGAGCGTGAAGCGACGGCTATCCGGTTGGCTGCACTAGCAGAGAAAGATGCCGCAGCAGACCGTGCATCAGCTAAGATGGAAGAAGCACAAGCAGACGCCAATGCAACCAAAATTCGAGCAGAAGCCAAGAAAGCAGACATGCTTGCCACGGCGGAAGGCCAAACTGCGATCGCGAACTCTGAAAACGAACTGAGTGAAGAAATCATTGCGATGAAGGTTCGCCTAGCCAGTCTTGAGGCTATGCCAGGAATCATTGCTGAGATGGTTAAACCTGCTGAGAAGATTGACTCGATCAAGATCCATCAGGTTACGGGTCTTGCCCAGCCCAGTGGTGGCGCAGGCTCAGGAACGGGCGCTGGTAACAACGGCACCCCTGTTAACCAAGCAATGGACTCAATCCTAGGCATGGCTTTGCAAATGCCAGCGATAAAATCACTCGGTAAAGAGCTGGGTATCAGCATGGAAGATGGTTTGGCTGGTGTTGTGGCTGAGAACATCGTCTCTGGTGCGCCAAAGGTGAGCGGACCAGCCGCGAAAGAAGCCGTTGATGCAGCCAGTGCAGTGAAGAAGGCAGGCGGTGGAGCTTCAACCAAGGCCTAACACCAAAGGCCATCATTCAATTTGGTGAAACGGGATCCCGGGCCTTCGCCTGTGGGTCCTGTTTTTGTTTGAGCAGGGATAGGCACAACCAGATGAGCCGAGTGAATAGCTGCGTCTCATAACGTATCGTAATTTGGTCCGGCAAATAGGCTACCGCTCTTGATCACATTCATCCGCCAACAAAAATACCCGCCGGAAAATCATTCAGGCGGGTACAATCGTTCTTTTGGAAAGAAGTAGGGGCTTTCTAGTAGCCCTCACGCTCCATACGCTTGCGAAGCACTTTACGGTAGCGGCGGACGGCTTCAGCTTTTTCGCGCTTACGCTTTTGAGAAGGCTTCTCAAAGTGGCGGCGCAGCTTCATTTCACGGAACACGCCTTCACGCTGGAGTTTCTTCTTAAGGGCGCGGAGGGCCTGGTCTACATTATTGTCGCGAACGCTTACTTCCACTGGGGTACAATCCTAGTTAACTTCAGTTCCAAAAACAAACGGCTCAAAGCGCACCAGATGGTGCCGACTGCTGAGCCGATCAATTGCGGGGCTTCTACCACCCTCATTTCCCTTTGTGAAGCTTAGAATCAGGGAAAACTCCAGAAAATCACCGTCTTTGATGCCGCAATGATGTAACAGGGTGTAGCAGACTTGGATTCTTCCGCGAAAGCCATTATTTGAGAGCTATGAAGATAACAGAGAACCACAAAACACTGATAACTGCTGCGATTCCAGAGATTGCTTTCGACGGCTGGACTTTCAAAGCTTTGGATAGAGCGGCAGAATCGATTGGGATGAACCCACTGTTGGCGCGGGATTATTTTCCGCGTGGCGCTGAAGATATGATTCGCGTTCATTCCACGCTGGCTGATGAGGCTATGGTGACGGCAGTTGCCGCTGACCAACTCTCGGCAATGGGTGTCAAGGAAGGCATTGCGGCTCTATTGATGACACGGTTCAGAGCGCATCAGGACTCTCGGGAAGCTGTCAGAAGGGCGATTGCTATCCTTGCGACGCCAACGAAGACTGTTCTGGCGAGTAAACTGGTATTCAAAACAGTTGATGCCGTTTGGGAGGCCGTGGGTGACGTTTCTCAGGACTACAACTATTACAGCAAGAGAGCTTTGCTGGCGGCAGTGTATAACGCAACGCTGTTGATCTGGTTGGATGATCAAAGCGAAGACTTGAGAGACACAAAGGCCTTCCTGGACCGTCGTTTGTCTGGTGTTGTTTCAACTTTTGGGCGGATCGGCAACTTGCGCTCAGGGCTCCAGAAGCATTTTCCTAATTTGCCCGACCCATTGGCATGGATCAGAGCGCCGCGTTGAAGTCGGTCGCATTAAGAGGAGTCAACCTTTGAGAGCTATTGGAACAATCTGCGTTCTTCTCGTGATGTGGGCCAATACAGCGGTTGCTCACGACATCGACACAGGTTTCTATTTTCGCCTGTCGACCCAGTTTCGTGGGCCAAGCATGAACCTCGATGTTTACAATGGCGGGCCGAAGAACAATCTCACGCATCTGGTACCTGCAGCGAATGTTTCTGGTCAGTACTGGCGTTTGATTGATGCTGGGAATGAAAACTATCGCTTCACGACCATGTTCCGAGGCAAGAACATGTGCCTCGATGTTTTCAACGGTGGCGCGCGCAACAACCAGGTGCATTTGGCCCCTTGCGCCAATTACTCAGGCCAGTTGTGGCACCTGGACCCCAAAGGGCGCTGGTACAAGCTTTCATCTCAGTTACGAGGCGCTAAGTTCTGCCTCGACATTTTCAATGGCGGACGAGACAACAACCAGCCACACCTGACGAACTGTGCGAATTATTCCGGCCAGTTCTGGCTGTTGAAACCCACGAGCAAAAGGGTACCGTGAGTTGTTCTGAGTGAGTTACACCAACGCCAAGGGCTTTTGACTCATTGGGGTTTGTGGACGCGGAATTCACTAAATTTGATAAAATTTAATGAATTCAAGGACTAGCGACCAAGTGGGAGCGCAGCCTGCGCGGCGCTTGAGCGCAAACTAAAGGCAAGCTTTCAGTTTGCATTGGTATTAGTCCTCGTTATTTAGTCTCTTTTGGGCAGCAAATAGTTCACATGGCCCATTTTACGGCCCGGGCGTGATTCAGCTTTGCCGTAGAGGTGGAGCTTTGCATTTGGTTCTGCCAAGTAAGCTGCCCAATCATCTGCTTCGTCACCAATCAGGTTTTTCATTTTGGTTGGCGTGATAATGGAAGTATCACCGAGCGGCAGGTTACAGACCGCACGCACGGCCTGTTCGAACTGGTCCGTCTGACAACCATCCATCGACCAATGGCCCGAGTTGTGCGGGCGGGGGGCGATCTCGTTAATTATAACGCGGTCATCGTTTGTGACGAACATCTCAACTGCCAACAAACCTTCCAGTTTTAAGGCAGCGGCGATCTTCTTTGCGGCGTCGAGGGCGCGGTCGACCACTTTCTGTGAAGCAGAAGTTGGAACCGTGCTGGTGTCGAGAATATGGTTCTTGTGAACGTTCTCTGCTATCGGGAAGAGGGATTGTTCACCCGCTGGACTCTGCGCTATCAGCACGGAGATCTCAGACTCAAATGACACAAAGCCTTCCAGGATCACAGGCGCACCGGCCATATCTGCAAAGGCTTGCTCGATCTGGCTTTCGTCTGTGATCTTCACCTGGCCTTTGCCGTCATAGCCAAAGCGGCGAGTTTTTAGAATAGCTGGTAAGCCGATGTCACTAACAGCAGACTTCAGATCGTCGAGTGTCGCGATATCCGCAAAAGGCGCGGTCTCCAAGCCGAGATCCAGAAACAGCTTCTTTTCAAACAGACGGTCTTGTGAGGTATGCAGAACTTCTGCATTGGGGCGAACAGGGCTCTTGGCGTTCAGCAATTCGACGGTGGCATCGGGGATGTTCTCGAACTCATAAGTCACAACGTCAACAGCCTCAGCAAAGGAAGCCAGCGCCGTTTGGTTGTCGTAGGCCTCAATGGTAGCTTGATCCGTGACTTGCGACGTGGGGCAGCCGGCCTCCGGACAATAGACGTGTGTCTTGTATCCCAACCTGGACGCCGCCAGCGCGAACATGCGGCCCAGTTGACCACCGCCTAAAATGCCAATGGTTGAGCCAGGGGCAAATCTCTTGCTGGATGACATCTGGCTCTATTCCTCGTCTGGCGCTTCGCCAACGCTCTCGGTTTGATTGGTTCTGAAAGCATCGTAGCGCGCGGCCAATTCGGCGTCCTGCAGCGCTAGGATCTCTACCGCGAGGATGCCCGCGTTTTTGGCGCCAGCGTTGCCAATCGCTAGAGTTGCGACCGGAACGCCGCCGGGCATCTGTACAATGGAAAGCAGACTGTCCATGCCTTTTAAGGCCTTACTCTCAACCGGAACACCCAGCACTGGCAAAGGGGTCATAGCCGCCGCCATCCCGGGCAGGTGAGCCGCTCCACCTGCGCCAGCGATGATCAGTTGCAGTCCGCGTTCTTTGGCAGAGTTCGCATAGCTGTACAGCCGGTCCGGAGTGCGGTGAGCCGAGACGACCTTGGTCTCAAAAGGCACAGCCAATTCTGTCAAAACGTCGGCGGCGTGTTGCATGGTGGGCCAGTCAGACTTGCTGCCCATGATGATCCCGACTTTGGGGGTGACTTCAGTGCTCATGCGGTGCTTTCATTGAATGCGCTTAGGCGAGGGTTAAGCGATGATATCGGGCCTGAGTTCCATCTCGATCTTTGAAATCTTGTCTTTCAAACCCAGCTTTCGCTTCTTCATGCGATTGGCTTGTAACTGGTCAAAGGGGACTTCCTCGGTCAGGCGCTCGATGATGTCGTTGAGGTCTTTGTGTTCTTCTTTCAACTGCGCGAGCTTGGCCTCGAGCACCCGTTTGTGGGTCTGCTCTGCACTCAAGAAATGCTTATCGTCGCCGATATCAGGCATGGTCGCCAAAGACAGTTGTTCCTGGAAAGGCGGTCTTCTACCTCAGTTTCCCCGTGGGGTCATTCAAAATTCACCTCAATCAAAGATAAAATTCCCCCAAATTAGGGTGTTTTACTTGATAAGACCCCCAATAATCACAATTTCTACTTGGCAGGACGATGAAAATCGATTTACCATTAAATCAGGGGAAATCAGATCGTACGAGAAAAAGCGACTTATTTAGTTGGATTTAATCAAATTGTTTATTGTTAACCTATCGTAAAAGGAGATGTCTATGTCGATAGCAGCCCATGCAGAAGCCCTGAAAAGCAAACATATCCAGCTAGAAGGAGAAATCGAAAATGAGCTCAAACGACCGCATCCCGACGATATACAGATACAATCGTTAAAACGAAAAAAGCTACAGATTAAGCAAGAACTGGCGTCCATGAGCGCCTAAGTTCAGCTCGGCTGAATAGCCTGAGACAGAAAGAAAGGGGTGCCAAGCGTGCCCCTTTTTTTGGTTTTGGTTGGGGGGCTCTGCGGCGCGTTTTCACTGGATTGAAACCTGATAAAGAAACTCAGTAAGCTGAAAATGAAAAATGACACAACTAGTTATCATTCGCGGGAATTCAGGGTCTGGTAAAAGCACGGTAGCCCGAGAAGTTCGAGAGAAACTGCCAGGCAAAATTGCTTTGATTGAGCAGGACTATTTTCGACGAATTGTGCTCAAAGAAAAAGATAGCGCAGAAAACACGGATATTATTGTCTTGTTAGATCAAACGGTTCGCTTTGCAATTGCGCGAGGATACACTGTCATACTCGAAGGCATCCTCTCATCTAAGAAGTATGGTGAAATGTTGCGTCATCTAGCAAATAAATTCGAAACAGCAGTGCTCTATATGGATGTGTCGCTTGAAGAGACGCTGATCCGCCATCAATCAAAATCCAACGCACACGAGTTTGGTGATCAGAAAATGAGGGAATGGTACCTTGAGAGAGATTTTCTCGGTGTTGTTGGAGAAGTGGTTATTCCTGAACAATCGAGTTTGAAAACAACTATCGACCGAATTGTCGGTAAGTTGAAAGCTTTCGAATAGTTCTGTCCGAAACATGACCGCGGGAGGACTGGAAAGATAGTGTAAGCGCCACAAAAAAGGGCCCCAAACAGAGCCCTTTTCAAATTCAGATACTAAGAAAGTTCTCTTAGTTGTCGCCGCCGAATAGGCCTTCGGGCAGCGTGAAGGCAGCGTGCTTTTCTTCCTCTTGGACTGGGGCTTTGACGCCGCCATTGTCTTTCACTGCTTTCTCAACGGAAGCAGCGAGATCTGATTGCTGGCAAAGACCGAGCAAGACAGGATCACGAGGGCGGATTTTGGAGGAGTTCCAGTGCGTTCTGTCACGGATCGCGGCAATCGTTGTTTTGGTTGTACCGATCAGCTTGATCACCTGGCTGTCTTTGAGCTCTGGGTGATTGCGCAGCAACCAAGCGATGGCGTCCGGCTTTTCCTGACGTTTCGCGATAGGTGTGTAGCGTGGACCCTTAGAGCGCTTTTTCGGTGCAGGGATGTCGCTCTTGGCGAGCTTCAAACGAGCCGTTGGATCAGCCGAACAACGGTCAATTTCTTCACGTGTCAGCTGGCCATTGATGATTGGGTCACGGCCAACGATTCCCATGGAGACATCACCGTCTGCAATACCCTTAACCTCTAGCGGGTGGGCACCACAGAATTCCGCAATTTGGTCGAATGTGAGAGCGGTATTTTCCACCAACCAAACGGCGGTGGCTTTTGGCATTAAGGGTTTGTCCATGGATTCCTCTGACAATCAGGAGATATGTGTAGCGGCCAGGGCTTGTGGTTAACAGCGGCACCTGACGACGTTTGGCTGTATATAAGCAAAGCGACGGTCGATGCCAAGCTTTTGTCTGGGATTTATCCTGTGATCGTGAATTATCCGGTGTCAGGGGCTAGATCGCTGCTCGACGAGGGAAGGGATGTTCTTCCACGTCTGGCAAATCTGCATAGGGAGAAGGGACTTCCCTGGTTAGACTACCGATCTGGTCAGGCATGCTGTGGCTTTCGACTCTATCATAATGCTCCTGCCTTTCTTCGGCAAAGACCGGATCGCAAACCGTTTTCAAGGATTGGACAACAGCCTGTGTTGAGGCGTCCTGTTCAATCGGCAGGGAAGGCAAGGACACCTCGAGCAGCAGAGCAACAGTTTTGAGTGTCGAAACAACCGCTTGGTCCATATCTCCGGACTTTGCTTGCTTCTCAAAACCCTCTGAGATCGTGCCCCACAGCTTGCCTGGGACGATTGATGCCACGTGCTCGCCGACGATGAAGAAAAGGCGTTTCTGGTTTTCACAAAGATAGAGCAGCACATTGAGGCGACGGTCCTCATCTCTGTCGGACAGGCCTCGAAATTGCTGCACGGCTTCCGACTGCAGGCTTTCCTGTTGATCACCACCGATTTCGCGCTGGTAATGCCAAAAAGTTAGACCGGTAAAAGTCAGGATAGCCGTTCCGATCTGAGCCAGGGCAACGATCCAAATCGGCAAACCGGCCAATATTGCAATCGTTCCTGTCAACAAAGTAATGAGCGCAAGGGCCATAAAGCTGTATCGCTTGCTTCGATCCTTCACGTGATCAGTAGGCTTTGTCATCAATCTCAAGCGGACAACCGTCTTCTCAGCGGTTTGCTGGCAGATTGAACGAATTTCTTGGATAGCGTCATTTGAGAACTGTGTCATTTTCTCTCTCCTATCACCACGAAGTGGAGGCTAAGCGACCGCCGAAGCCGACAGGTCGAAGATCTGATTTCTCGGCTTGGCGTCTGCGGTTCACGAGGCTGTTTGACAAGCTTGGTATCGCAAAGCCCAAAAGCGCCAGTGAAAGCCCGAGCAAAACAATGAGAAGCCATTCCCAACGGGCAAGAGTGAACTGTGCCAGATTGTTGGTCAGGCTGGCCTCAGCGCCAGAGGTTGTCTTGGCAAAGCCGGGCAGCAAACTGTCACTGGCTGGCATTGCCGCTCTGTCGGCCAGCACGTTTGCCGCTGCATCTAAACCGCGGGAAAGGCCAGCAGAGAAGTCGGCCTTGCTGAAATATGGGAGCATGACTTCTCTTAAGATCCGGTCTTGCTTTTCAACGGTGAACAGAGGCTTGGCTTTTGGATTTAGCTGCCAACGCACTTTGCCCGCGCTGGGTGACAAAATGAGGAGCACTGTCGCCGGATCGTTGGCAGCATTCATGTGCCAGTGCGCCAGCAGCTCACGCCCGTAATCCTCGATCTTCTGCTCTCCCAGTCCATTGGTGGTGTGAACCAAGAAGCGGATGTTGGTCAGGCCTTCGTAGTCCAACAACCGGAGCCCCAAAATGGCTTCGTCATTGGGGTCGATGACGCGGGCCTCGTCAGAGACCACACCTGAATAGTTAGGAAAAGCAAGCGCGTTGAGAGGCGCAGCTACGAGAATAGCAAAGGCCGACATTAAAATAGCCGGCAGAGCAAGAAGCTTCATTTGAATAACTTAAGAATAAATTAAATAATAATTTCAAAGCCATATACCAATTCTTTAAACAATTCTAGTAAAAGATTCGCATCTGATGAATCTAGGGGGGTTCATTTGCACAGGAAAAGGCCTTAGATTGGCTTCTTGAGAAGGCTGTTGTCAGGAATGTTCCGGTATTTCATCGGACCGTTAGCTAAGATCTAGCCTCAGATTGAGCGGCGAAAGGGTACATCATGAATGAAGCGGACAAATTACGAGAAATAACCTCCGCCAATCGCGAAGCCTGGGAGGAGGCCGCGCCGATTCATGCCAAACATAACCAGGAGAGCTTGGTCAAGATTTTCTCTGAACCCGGCCATTCCTGCCTGAACGAGATCGAAATGGTGCGATTGGAAGCGCTGGATTTTCGTGGGAAGTCAGTCGCTCAAGTCTGCTGTAACAATGGTCGAGAGATCATCTCGGTCAAAAATATGGGTGCTGGGCGCTGTGTTGGCTTTGATGGAGCCAAGAGTTTCCTGGAGCAAGCCCGTGAATTGGCGAGTGCTGCTGGTCAGGACGTTGAATTTGTTTGTTGTGATATCTATGACATCGACGAAAGCTATTATGCGGCTTTTGATATCGTGACCATTACAATTGGTGTTGTGAGCTGGATGCCCGATGTTGACCGTTTTTTTGCCGTTGTAGCGAACTTGATTAAATCCGGTGGCGCGTTGTTCATTTACGAGCAACACCCGATCCTGGACATGGTTGAACCCGCCGGCCCAGATGAGCCACTGGATTGGAACACATCCTATTTCTCCAAGGAATCGTTTGTCGAGTATGGTCTCGATTACTTCAAAGGGGAGAGCTATGACGCTAAACCTGCAACCTCCTTCATCCACCGAATGTCGGAAGTTATCATGGCTGGGGTGAAATCAGGGTTGAGCTTGGAGCACTTCGAAGAGCTGCCTCACCACATTTCCAATACTTGGTGGAACATAGAGAAAGCCGATATTGGTTTGCCGATGAGCTATACTTTGGTTCTACGGAAGGGCTGTAAACCGGAATACAACAACAAAAAAAGGAAGTGAGATTGAACCCACTTCCTTTCCGTTGAACTGGCTCAGGACAGGGAGGAAAACCGTGCCTTGTTCATGTTTGTCGTTGTTTAGAGCATGTCGAGTTCGAATGAATTGATTGGACATGCTCTAAGTTTTTGATGTTTCGCGTATCTTTATCCCAAAACCGGTACCCACTTTTGGGAGATAGGCTATAGTTAAGCCGCTTGGCTTTCGATTGCTTTCGGTTTCGCTTTTTTCCCAGCGGTCGCCGATGTGATTTCAATCGTGCGCGGCTTTAGGTATTCTGGAACCTCGCGGACCATCTCGATATAGAGCAAGCCGTTTTCCATGGAGGCACCGGCGATGCGAATATGCTCGGCAATCTGGAAGCGGCGCTCGAACGCGCGGTTAGCAATGCCACGGTGCAGATAGACGGTCTCGTCTTCACCTCCGCCTTGCTTGTTGCCGCGAACAATCAGGTTTTGTTCCTGAGCTGTGATCTCAATATCTTCGATCCCGTATCCGGCAACGGCCATAGTGATCTTGTATTGATCTTCGCCTTGCTTCTCGATGTTATAGGGCGGGAAGGAGGTTGAACCATCGTCGAGGCGGCTCGCGGTGTCCATCATTTGGGACAAGCGGTCAAAACCGACGCTGGAACGAAAGAGGGGAGTTAAATCAAATGTACGCATTTCCATATCCTTGTTAAGCAACATGAAGTGATGGGCTCCAACTGGACACCCAGAACCAGGCAACTAACCCGTTTTGGCGAAAGTCTTGTTGGTTCATAGAAGAAATGGGGATGGAATTTTCTGCTTTCAAGAGGGGTGAGGGAAGAAAATGTGTTTTGTCAGGTGCTAAAGCAATGCCCAATAATTTAGTACAAGCTTCGATGCTTTTGGACGTGCCCCACAGAGGCCTATGAGTTTACTGTAGGCTTGGTACTTTGCGGTCAAGAAGTTGAGCCGCACGGTTTTAGAGATAATCGAGTGGACTTGTTGTGGGTGACTAGCGCGTCGACAGACCTCTAGCACAAGACGAGAAATCACGGTTTTAGCAGGTGGCGTGCGATCCAAGACTGAACAGGAACAAAACGGGAAAAGTACGCGTCAGCCGCTTGAAACCGGTGCCTTTGATGATTTTGTGTCGATTCTCTGTTCCTCTTGGTCGCCATAAGTACATTTCCCGGTCAGCTAAGGTGTAGAAGTTCAGACCTGATCTGACAGTTTCCGGATTTTGATGCGGTGTCTGTCG
>Ga0055584_100006938_pt1 | contig 11106 bp, 8 predicted proteins | sample OSDHelmetaG_FD_58716 | JGI IMG/M metagenome (GOLD analysis project Ga0055584, IMG submission 58716) | Pelagic marine sediment microbial communities from the LTER site Helgoland, North Sea, for post-phytoplankton bloom and carbon turnover... | ecosystem: Environmental > Aquatic > Marine >...
AAGACACATGACTCTACTTCAAATTATCATCTGCGTCATTCAGAGCGTAGCGAAGAATCTATTTTCTATGCTCTCAGAACCCTAACCCCTAATGCCTAATCCCTAATGCCTCTCAAGCGGTCTGTTGGTTGACTCAAGACTCATGACGCATGACTCTACCTCAAATTATCATCCGCGTCATTCAGAGCGTAGCGAAGAATCTATTTTCTCTGTTCTAGGAACCCTAACTCCTAATGCCTAAACCCTAATGCCTCTCAAGGGGATTTGGATTGACTCAGGACTCATGACCCAAGACACATGAATCCAATCCATGCCCAATCAAGTCTATTTTCTATACTCTTTTCTCTATGCTCTAAATAAAAGCTAATTCCTGTCCCCTAAATCCTAGTGCCTAACTCCTAATGCCTCTCAAGAGGATTTGGATTGACCCAGGACACAAGACACATGACTCTAACTAAAATTATCATCGGCGTCATTCAGAGCGAAGCGAAGAATCTTTTATCTATACTCTCATAAACCCTTTATCACACCATCACCAACCTACAAAAAACCCATATTCTCCAAAAAAGAATAACACTATTATACGCTCGATGAAAAAATTGTATTTTTGCCGCCTTTAAAAATCAGATAAAGAGATGAGCGAAAATTTAATCTATTTATTACCACTATTCGGTGTTATCGGACTAATAGTCATGTTTGTAAAATCGAAATGGGTAAACAAACAAGACGCAGGAGATCAAAAAATGCAAGACTTAGCGAGTCACATTCGCGAAGGTGCATTGGCTTTCTTAAAGGCAGAGTACAGAATACTTGCCATCTTCGTTGTTGTTGCAGGTATTTTACTGGGTATTCTTTCTCAATTTGTTGAGTCTACCAGTATTTTCATTGTTGTGGCGTTTGTACTTGGTGCAATCTTCTCAGCAGTTGCAGGTAACATCGGAATGCGTATTGCTACAGCAGCTAACGTAAGAACAACTCAAGCTGCTCGTACAAGTCTACCTCATGCACTTAAGGTGTCGTTTACAGGTGGTACTGTTATGGGTCTTGGTGTTGCTGGATTGGCAGTGTTAGGACTTAGCGTTTTGTTCGTCATATTGGTTTCTAGCTTCGTAACTGAAGGTGGTGACTTCTATAAAGAAATGACCTTAGTACTTGAAACCCTTGCAGGTTTCTCTCTTGGTGCTGAGTCAATTGCTTTATTCGCCCGTGTTGGTGGCGGTATTTATACCAAAGCAGCTGACGTTGGAGCTGACCTTGTAGGTAAGGTTGAAGCAGGTATTCCTGAAGATGATCCTCGTAACCCAGCAACTATTGCTGACAACGTTGGAGATAACGTAGGTGACGTAGCAGGTATGGGTGCGGATTTATTCGGTTCATACGTGGCAACGGTACTAGCGTCTATGGTGTTAGGTAACTACCTTATTAAGGACATGAGTTTCGAAGGTGGCTTTATCGACAACTTTGGAAACATGGGCCCAATCTTATTGCCAATGTTAATCGCTGGTTTGGGAATCATTTTCTCAATCGTTGGTACTTTATTTATTAAGATCAATAACAACGACGCAAAAGAACCTGAAGTTCAAAGAGCGTTGAATATGGGTAACTGGTCGTCAATCATCTTGACAGGTGTGGCGTCTTTCTTTGTTATCAAATGGATGTTGCCTGAAACATTAACCATGAAATTCTTCCAAGAAGGAATGGTGACGATGTCTTCAATGAATATTTTCTATTCTGTATTGGTTGGACTTGCAGTAGGAGGTTTAATCTCTTACTTCACTGAATACTATACAGGTTTAGGTAAAAAGCCAGTATTGGATATCGTAAGAAACTCAAGTACAGGTGCAGGAACAAACATCATCTCAGGTTTATCTGTAGGGATGATTTCAACGTTTGCACCAGTATTGTTATTCGCAGCAGCGATCTGGGCAGCATATGCTTTTGCAGGATTCTACGGGGTTGCGATTGCAGCGTCTGCCATGATGGCAACCACGGCAATGCAATTGGCTATTGATGCATTCGGACCAATTGCTGATAACGCAGGTGGTATTGCAGAAATGAGTGAATTACCTGATGAGGTTCGTGAAAGAACGGATATCCTTGATTCAGTGGGTAACACTACTGCAGCGATTGGAAAAGGTTTTGCAATTGCTTCTGCTGCATTAACAGCATTGGCATTGTTCGCAGCATACGTAACTTTTACAGGTATCGAAGGTATCAACATCTTTAAAGCACCAGTATTGTCTGCTTTATTTGTTGGAGCAATGATTCCTGTTGTTTTCTCAGCATTGGCTATGAAGTCGGTAGGGAAAGCAGCTATGGAAATGGTAAAAGAAGTAAGACGTCAGTTCAAAGAGATTCCAGGTATTATGGAAGGAACTGGTAAGCCAGAATATGCGAAGTGTGTAGATATCTCAACCAAAGCGGCTTTGAAGGAAATGATGTTGCCTGGTGCAATTACCATCCTTACACCGTTATTGGTAGGTTTCTTGACAGGTTTGTTTACAGGTGACTGGATGTTGGCTGCCGAAGTACTTGGTGGTTATATGGCTGGTGTTTGTGTGAGTGGTGTTCTTTGGGCAATCTTCCAAAACAACGCTGGTGGTGCATGGGACAATGCTAAGAAGTCGTTTGAAGCAGGTGTTATGATTGATGGTGAAATGACGTATAAAGGTTCTGAAGCACACAAAGCGGCGGTTACTGGAGATACAGTTGGAGATCCGTTTAAAGATACTTCTGGTCCTTCAATGAACATCTTAATTAAGTTGACTTGTTTGATTGGTTTGGTAATTGCTCCAATCTTGGCGCAGTTAGCTGGTGGCCATGGTGAAGACAATGGTAAGTCTGCATGTTGCAAGGAGCAAAAAGCACATTGCAAAAAAGACAAAAAAGCTTGTGCGGATTATAAAGACCACTGCAAGTCTGACAAGCAATGCAAAGACGGTGAGAAAAAATGTTGCAAGTCGGACAAGAAGTGTACTGACGCAGAAAGAGAAGCTTGCAAGAAAAAATGCGAAGGCAAAGATGCTAAGCAGTGTAAAAAAGAATGTAAGAAAGATTCAAGCGCTTCAAATGAAGTGAAAGTTGAAGGAGAAAGCTACGACGCAGATCCTGCTTTAACAGGTGAATCTAAATAGTCTATAAAAACGTATAATGTAAAGCGCTGCTCTAATGAGTAGCGCTTTTTTTGTGCCGACTATATTGGTAATCAGTCACATGAAAATTGTGGATTTATATGTCAAACTTTCTATTAATTTTGCACCTTTAATGGCAAAGAGACGTCTTTTCATTTCAGCACTGTGCTTCCTGTTTATCGGGCTGCAGTCGTTTCATTCTATCCCAACAAGTCCTAATGATTTTGCTTACGAGGTAAGTGTATCTCCGGATGGTGTAGATTTCAACAAAGTATCAAATAAACTCTATACAGATTTAGGGTTGACAGAGTCTGCTTTAAGTAGCGAGGTGTTCAAAAAAGCACTTAAAGGATATGTGTATTTGAAATACACTAACGAACTCAGCAATGAGCAGTATTTAACTGTCTTGGACTTTTCGAAACAAAGCAATGAAAAGCGGATGTGGATTTTTGATTTAAAAGGCAAACAAATCTTGTTCAATGAATTGGTTGCTCATGGCAAATATTCTGGTGATAAATACGCCCAGTCTTTTTCAAACAAATCAAATTCAAAAAAATCTTCGTTAGGCTTTTATGTAACAGGTGAACCGTACAACGGTAAACATCGGTATTCAATGAAGCTACGAGGTTTAGAGCCAGGATTTAACAGCAACGCATTTGCAAGAGGCATTGTGGTGCATGGTGCTAATTACGTGAGTGAAGAAATTGCTGAAAAGCAACAATCTGTTGGAAGAAGCTTTGGCTGTCCCGCTGTTTCACAAGACGTGAACAACCAAATCGTGGACCTTATTCAAGGTGGAAGCTGTATGTTTATCTACCACCCACAAGCGTATTACAACGGAAAATCAAAAATCCTTAACAATAAACAGTTCATCCCGCTCGAATTATTAAAAGAGCTGGTTGAGTAATATCCGCAACTTACATTTGATGTTGTGAAACCGATCCTGTATATATCAGCACTTACTGTGCTGTTGGTTGTATCCTGCAAACAACCCAACCAAGATAAGCTCGACGAGCTGGTTGAAAGAGGGAATTTTGAAAAATCAGAACTCATTGAAAACATCAAGTCTAAGGTTTTAGATACCACTTACATGAAGGGATTTCGTTTTAACGACACCCTCACGTATTTCTACAAAGACCATAATTTTAAACCCGTGTGGGCCATGTATATGGTCAACGATTCAATGGCGAAACCTATCTTAGATCGATTGTTCCAATCGCGTGAAGAAGGTTTAAAACCATCGTATTACAGACTCGATTCCATCAAATCTATGTTGGAACGCCTTAAAACGGGCGAGATCAAATCTCTATACGGTGAACTGGCCCATTTAGAGTTGTTGTTGGCAGACAACATGTTGTCACTACACCACGACCGAGTTATTGGTAGAGTGGATCCTGAAAAGGCGCTACAAGGCACCTATCATTTACCACGACGTAAGCACGAAGACTTCGAATTACTTGAAGTGTTGGATTATGCCGATTACAATAAAGTCTTGACCGAAGCCACGATTATTGATACGGCATATGTATATCTCCAAGAATTGCTTCATGGGTATATCGAACGTATCGACGCGGGAGAACAGTGGACCATCATTGATACGGTTGGAGTGCGAAAGCTAGAACCTGGTGATACCACCGAGCTTTTGCCAGCCATTGCTAAGAAACTTGCCCAGATTCAAGTCATCACCGAAAACGAAATGTTGGAGGCTGACAGTCACACCTACAATAAAAGTTTTGCGAAGTACGTACGACGATTTCAACAACGATATGGTTTGTACGACGATGCCATTTTTGGGCGTAATACGTTTGGATTGTTAAATGAGTCGATGGACGACCGCATCGATCAAATTGCCGCCAATCTTGAGCGTATTCGATGGTTTGAGTTTCCAGAGGAAAAGCCCTACATATCTGTCAACTTGCCAGCCTTTGAATTGACTTTACACTATGAAGATAGTATTAAGACCATGGCTGTATGTATCGGCAAACCGCGTCCATACAATTACGATGCAAGGTTAAAGAAGTCCATTGAACACAAGTCGTTAAAACCTGCTGATCACGAAACGCCTCAAATCTATAGTAAGGTCGCTTACATGGTAATCAACCCAACATGGAATGTACCCAGAAGCATCATTACACGTGAAATGTGGTGGAAGATGAAAACCGATATTCATTACCTGGAAGATGCTGGTTACGGCGTTTTCTATAAAAAGAAGGAAGTACGTTCTGATACCATCAACTGGCGGTTATACACGCCAAGTAAGATACCTTTTGAAATCATTCAACGTTCCGGTGACGACAACGCCTTAGGTAAAGTCAAGTTCATTTTTCCGAACAAGTACAGTATCTATTTACATGATACACCTCAAAAATCAAAGTTCAAATGGTCGGGAAGAGCAGTAAGTCATGGATGCGTGCGTGTACAAGACCCCATTTTGTTAGGAGAATTTTTGACCCAAAAAATTGATACGTTGGATTCAGATGATTTTAGAATACATATGGGGTATGCCCCTCGTGATGAAGAGCGACTAGAAGAATATGATCCGTTAGATTCAACGGCTAGAATTCAACCTTTGGCAGATACTAGACTCATCCGACTTAATGAACAGTTACCCGTTTTCTTTTTGTACAACACGATTTACTTCGACGAAGAATGGAAGGTTCATTACAGAAATGATGTTTATGACAAAAATAAGTTCATAATTGAAGCGATGAATTTCTGAATAATCGATATTTGAACTTCCATGGACCTATTAGCTAGAAGATCAAATACCAGAGCAATTACATTCATCCTGATTCTGGGCTCTTTGATTTTCATGTCCAGTCTGTCAACTCAAGCCCAACCACCTATCCGTAAAACGCAGCAGTTTTCCAGCGTTTATTATCAATACCCGAATCAGTTTTTTAGAAACGGTGTGAAATCGATGATTGAATTGAACATGAATGAACGATTTAATATTGGGTTTCAGGCCAATTGCAATTTTAGTTATTATCCAAATTTTTATGATAGTCCTGGGAATAACGGAGGCACTTCGGGAATCAATGTTGAAATATCACCGAATTACGTAAACGACAATAGTGTTAAGGTACTCTTCAAAAACTATGTGTTCGACTATTCACATAGTTTTCATGGTTATTACTTAGGCCTGTCGGCACAAGCCGGATTGGTTCGAGAATCGTACTTCAGTACTCTTGGTGCAGGCTTCCCAAAATACCTATTGACAAATGCGTATACCTACAATCGGTTTACCTTTACTACTGGCCGGCAGTGGACCATGTACAACCAAGGTGTAGTCGACTTTAATATTGGCGTTGGTTTTAATAAAATGGACAACGAGGCGGTTATGAAGTTTACGCCAGTATCACCGTTTAATATTCATAAAAACACGGCATTTTTTATGACTGAGTTGGCTTTTGGCATTGGCAAACCGACGGAAGATCAATCATTGCCACAAAAGCCACAATTAAGGGATTCATTAGAACTTGATCACGCTATTTTGTTGGATTTTAACGCCATATTGAATTCTGGAATAGAATTGAATTTGTACCACAACAACCGCGGTAAAAGTATGTGGCGTAGTTATGTGCGGGTAAGACAACTTAGGGATGAAAGTCTTAATATCACTTCGGCAGACAGTTTTAGGTCGTTCATGTTGGGTACACAGTATCGATATTACCCAATGGCATCCACCTATCGAAACGGGGTGTACTTTGGATACGGATATTCTTACGAACACAGTGTGGCCTTTTATAGTACACGCGTTCAAACAGGTCCAAATGATTTTATCGATTTGGTAAAAAAAGTTCATTACGATCCACATAACTTTGACGTGACTGTGGGTTTTACAACCATCATAAGTCATAAGTATATTTTAGACGCCTACGTGTCTAATATTCTCACGTTGTCGAAAGGACAAGGTGGAATAGAATTTCCAAGAATAAACGACGCCACAGGTTTTAGAACAGAGTTAGGAATTAAAATGGGGGCAGCACGATTTAGAAGAAAATGAATTTAGAATCTAAGGTTTGTATAATTACAGGAGTGAGTAAAGGCATTGGCCTTGCATTATGTGAAGCACTTCTTGCAAAAAATGCCATAGTCATTGGTTTTGGTCGAACAAAGCCAACTATCGACAACGATCGATTTCACTTTTATAAAGCAGATGTCAGAAGCTTTGAGTCCGTTGAATCTGCTTATGCCAAGGTGTTCGAGGATTTAGGTAAAGACGTCGATGTACTCATCAATAACGCAGGACTTGGCTATTTTGCCTATTTAGAAGACCACACCATTGAGCAGTGGCAAGAAATGTTTGAAACGAACGTGAATGGCGTTTTCTACATGAGTAAAATCGCAACGCCAATTATGAAGGAGACGGGGAGAGGGCATATCATTAATATTGCTTCTACGGCTGGTGTTGAGGGCTATCCTCAGGTGTCTGGTTATTGCGGAACGAAGTTCGCGGTTAAAGGCATGTCTCAATCGATGTACAAAGAAATGCGGGACTTTGGTATCAAGGTGACTTGTGTATTCCCTGGCTCTGTGAAAACGGATTTCTTTAGAAATTCAGCCATCGAACCACATGATTATATGTTGATGCCGTCAGATGTTGCAGATATGATTGTGTATAGCTTAGAGACTCCTGATAACTTCCATCAAGTCAATTTAGAAGTTAGGCCGTTACAGCCCAAAGGACCAAAGAAGTGATTTAAAACAATTCAATTACTTCGGTAATATTCTTTAACGGTATTCCTGTTTCCCCAACATCAAAGCCAATACCAGTTGGCTCCGTTACCATATACGCTTCGTCTTTGTATTTAAATGAGTAAGAATTCGAACGATTTGGAATTTTAACCCCTAAGCAAACGTGTTTTTCCTTTTCGAAGTGTAACATAACACTGTCGAAACCGAGTAACTTCTTATACAAATACGCCAATAACAAAGTGCGGTCTTCACAGTCTGAAAAAGTGGTGGTCACTGTTTCTTCCGGGAAGTTGTATTTCTCTCGGCCGTATTGATCACCGTCGGTTTTATACTTAAATGCCGACTGAACAAATTTTAATAAGAAGTTACACTTCTGGGTATTAGACGACATCTCCGCCATGTAGTTTTCTAATGGTAATAACACTGAGCTTTGGAACTCACTCGAATGGTCCATTTTAACATAGTCTGATCCTAAGCTAAACTGAGGCAAATCGTTGAGGTATTCATTAAACGATATGTTACGAATGGCCTTCAAATGATATAGCTTTCCTTGGAATGCCCAGGTCAGGTATTTGTACGTTTGTTTGGCTGATATGGCTGGCGCTTTTCCAGTGTAATCAAATGCTTTGAAGTTGTCTTCGACATCGGTATCATCATATACATATCGTGTGCCTTGGGTACGTAAATCAGTGAAATTGAGATTGGTGTACCTTTTGTTTTTATATAAGATGTAAACTGAGGAGGCAGGTGTTTGTGATAACCGCCCGAAACAAGTAATGGTGGTTTTCGTATACGTCAGCTGAACATCGTATGCCAATTCTTTAAGCAAATTGTACTTCAGAATGTTCTGCGTGTTTTTAGATTGAGTAACACTTTTTACCAATTTGTCGGTTAAGAGAACGACGCCCAATCCATCTAGTTTGTACGTTTCTTTGGCCTCTGTTATTTCGTTAGCAATAGTGGTTAAACTCGCCTTTTTCGTTTGAGCAAGGGCGTGATGCACACTTTGCTTGTTAATGGTGTAAGGTGCTTTGGTATTGGCTATTTGGTCAGTGGTAAAATGCAACGCATGTCCGTAAAAGTCGATACTCAAACCAAAGCTCACTGTTGCGAGTGAACAGAGAAGCAAAGTGAAGATATGTCGAACTACGGATGTCATGGATGCCTATAAAGAACAGAACAACTTGTGTTTTTAGTGTTCAGCCTTTTTCCATAAAGAGGCAATTACCATTCCGTTAACAAAGGATTTCTTTTTAACTAGTTGAAAATTAGAGCGTTTAGCTGGGTCAACTATGTTGAAAATTTTCGAAACAGGGTGCTTCGTTGTGATAGTAAAAAAGACAATGACTGTCTTTAATAATAGTTTTTGCCACCAGTTGGTCAACTGATAAACAGGAACAAAGTCTGTGATTATTACTGAACCAGTTGGAGAAAGTAGGTTGTAACTCTTTGACAAGATAATGGCTATTTGACCGTCATTAAACTGATCGAGAAAGAAAGGAAAACAAATGAGGTCGAAACTTTCATCGGTTTCGAAACTGTCGAATTCACAGTGATGGAAGTAAACGGTACAACGTACTTTACGTTTTTTGGCTTTGTCAATCATGACCGAACTGGTATCAACGTAATGAACTGTATGAGCAGGGCCAAACTGTTCTAATATTTTCCCTGTACCTCCACCAACAATAAGGATATTCAGGTGGTCTGTGGGATTTGGTAAATGATGGTGACTGGCCTTTTCAAGGGAATTACCAAAAACGATACGCTTTAAAAAGTCATACGCTGGAGCAATGAAATTGTATCGATTCAAATTGGTATAAAATCAGTGAAATGGAAGGTCTTTTTCAAGTATTTTTGTTTCTATATTAACATGACAAAAGTATCTTTCGATAATACAGAAGTTGCGTTCAAACATAAATCGGATGCTGAACTGAAACAAGCCAAATGGTTGTTTTCATTGTTCAATCACAATTGGATTGTCAAGTTTGGTCCTGGATTAACAGCGTTTGGGTTAAAAATAGGTTTGCCAATAAAGCCCCTGGTGAAGAAAACCATCTTCCATCAGTTTTGTGGGGGAGAAACCATTCAGGAGTGCAGTGATTCGGGAGATCAACTGTATCAGAGTGGAATAGGATCCATTCTCGATTATTCGGTCGAAGGCGTGGAAGATGAAGCCACATTCCAACACAACTTGGAAGAAATTAAGCGCACCATAATCGCCGCCAAGGTCGATGTTAAATTCCCATTTGCTGTGTTTAAATGTACAGGCATCGGACGCTTCGATATTCTTGAAAAAGCAAGTAAAGGGCAGTTATCTGCCGAAGATCAATCCAAATTCGAAAGACTAAAAGGTCGGTTAAGCGAATTATGCCAATTGGCAGTAGACAATAAAGTGCGTCTACTCATTGACGCAGAAGAAACTTGGATACAGAACATCATTGATGAAATAGTGTTTGAACTCATGCGCAAGCATAACACAACGAAGGTTTGGATTTATAATACCTTACAAATGTATCGTACGGATCGTTTGACGTATTTAGAAAAAACGATTGCCACAGCGAAAGCCGAGGGATTTCAACTTGGGTATAAACTGGTTCGCGGTGCTTATATGGAAAAGGAAAGAGAACGCGCCGAAGAAATGGGGTATAGGAGTCCGATTCAACCCGACAAAGAAAGTACGGACCGCGATTTTGATGCGGCACTTACGATGTGTTTCGAAAACAGAGACGTTGTGGCTACCTGCTTAGGAACACACAATGAGGCCAGTTCTCAATTACTTTCTGAACTTATGGCTAAAGAAGGCGTGGCGTTGGACGATGAACGGTTTTGGTTTGCACAGCTGTATGGCATGAGTGACAACATTTCATTCAACCTTGCCAGTGCTGGCTATAACGTGGCCAAATACCTGCCTTACGGACCCGTGAAGGCTGTTTTGCCATATTTAGGCAGACGTGCCCAAGAAAATAGTTCGGTGGCCGGACAAGTCGGCAGAGAGATGTCGTTGATTGTGAAGGAGCTGGAGAGACGAAGCAGGATTTAGCCACTAGCCATCAGGAATTAGGGGACTTGCTTAATTTTCTCCTTAGCACTCCATGCCCTACGCGTCATTCAGAACGTAGTGAAGAATCTCTTTTAAGTTGAAGTTGAAGATGAAGTTGAAACTGTCGGCCTGTGGCCGAAATGATGAATGATGAATGAAAAATGTATAAGTGTATATTGTATATCCCTAAATAGCGTTGACCACTTTTTAGTTATTGATATTCAAAAATAGTTAAGA
>Ga0055584_100006939_pt1 | contig 11102 bp, 7 predicted proteins | sample OSDHelmetaG_FD_58716 | JGI IMG/M metagenome (GOLD analysis project Ga0055584, IMG submission 58716) | Pelagic marine sediment microbial communities from the LTER site Helgoland, North Sea, for post-phytoplankton bloom and carbon turnover... | ecosystem: Environmental > Aquatic > Marine >...
CCCCCCCTGATCTACCCCGAGCCTAGGGTCTGGTTTCAGTCCTAACGATCGCCTACGCTATATCCTTCGTCGATCGACAAATCATTATTGTTGCTGCTTGCCATTCCGGTGTTGGGTTATGATGATGAGGGTTATGAGTAGGAGTCAGCGATGTTGATTCAAATCAAGTTGGGCTTGAGCCTCTAGGCAAGAATTATTGATTAGAAATTCTTCTATAACTTTAGGAATTTTGCACATAGAGAATGAAATATTCGGCCCTTAATCTCGCCTGGCATGCACTCCGAAATCATAGTGGGTGGCCTCCAGCATGGCGCCACGCACATCCGAAGCCAAGTTACGACGTGATTATCATTGGTGGTGGCGGACACGGTCTGGGTGCTGCCTTTTACCTCGCCAGTCAGCACAACATCAACAATGTTGCTGTACTTGAGAAAGGCTGGCTTGGCGGCGGTAATACTGCACGCAACACAATGACCATTCGCGATAATTTCCTGTACCCGGAAAACGCACGCTTTCATCGCGCGGCTGTCGAAAGCTGGCACACGCTGAGTAATGACTTGAACTTTAACATCATGCTGTCAAAGCGCGGCATGACCACAGTACTCATGAGCGATCGCGATCTATCCGATGCTAAGCGCATGGTGAATACAACTTCACTTTTTGGTGCCGAGCATCGCATCATCACTTTGGAAGAATTACAGCAACGACTACCGTTAGTCGAGAGTCCGAAACGCTTGCCAATCGTTGGTGGCATCCATCACCCGGATGTCGTCATCGCACGTCATGACGCAGTGTCCTGGGGATACGCAAGAGCCGCCAGTAAGCTTGGCGTCGACATTATTGAAAACTGTGAAGTTACTGATATTCTTCGCGATGCACAGGGCGTGACTGGTGTACAAACTTCGCAAGGAAAAATCACAACACGCAAAATCGGCATGGCAGTTTCTGGCCATGGTAAGCAAGTCGCAGCAATGGCAGACGTTTGTCTGCCGATTGAAACAGTGCCATTACAGGCAATAGTATCAACCCCAGTTAAGCCCATACTGGACAACGTGGTCGTGTTGCGCGGGCTTAATACTTACTTTATGCAATCGGATAAAGGTGAGTTGGTTATGGGCTCCATCGCAGAGCCCTACCCCAGCTACTCACAGCGCGGCACGCCACAGATACCTGAAGCAACGATTGCCGCAATACTGCAAGTCTTTCCAGTATTCGAGCGCATGCAATTCATGCGGCAATGGGCTGGCGCTCTGGATATCACCTACGACAATTCACCCATCATCTCGAAAACTGAAGTCGACGGATTTTACGTCGACGTTGCCGGTTCTGGCGGCTTTAAGACCACGCCCCTGGCAGCAATGATGCATGCCGATCTCATAGCAAATAATCGTCCAGACCCCCTCATCGAAGCTTATGGTCTTGAGCGATTCTCCAGTGGCCGTCTAATTCTCGAACGCGCCAGTTATGGAAACCGTTAGTGGGTAGCGTCCTATGATATTCATTCATTGTCCGCATTGCGGCGATCGCAACGAAGATGAGTTCACGTACGGTGGCGACGTCGAGCATCGCCGTCCGGACAAACCCAATACAATGAGTGACGCCCAATGGTGTGAATATATTTACTGCGTACCAAACACCAAGGGCTGGGCCAAGGAACACTGGTGGCACGTGCGTGGCTGCAGTCGCTGGATCTTGGTTGAACGCAACTCCATTAACAATGAGCTGCGAAAACCTGATGAGGATAGCGACCGTGAGTAAGCAGGCTTTTCGTGCGAACTCCGGCGGGCGCATCGATCGCGACCGGCCGCTGACATTTACGTTCAATGGTAAACGACTTAGTGGGTACGCTGGCGACACGCTCTCCTCCGCCTTAATCGCCAATGGCATCTCGATCGTCGGGCGTAGCTTTAAATACCATCGACCTCGCGGCATCATGAGTGCCGGTGCTGAGGAAACCAATGCGTTCGTACAGCTTCTCGGTCACAATGAGGAGCCAAATGTCCTGGCGACGACACTGCCGCTCCATGAAGGACTCGAAGCCCACAGCGTAAACGCATGGCCTTCAGTGCATTTCGACCTCGGTGGGATGAATAATTTTTTGCATCGGCTCTTCCCTGTAGGGTTTTACTACAAAACATTTATGTGGCCCCGCGATCGTTGGGACTGGTATAGCTGGTTTATTCGAAGAGTCGCTGGATGGGGAACTGCACCGAAAAAATCGGTCCGAAATCGCTACGAGCATCGATTTCACCACTGCGATGTAATGGTTATTGGCGCAGGCCCTGCCGGCTTATCCGCAGCCTTGGTGGCAGGTCGCAGTGGCGCGCGCGTGCTGTTGGTCGATAATCAGCCAGAAGTGGGTGGCTACTTGCTTGGCGACAGCGTGGAGATTAATTCACGTCCCGCCCTTTCGTGGGTATCCGAAGTCGTCGCTGAAATAGACGCTCTACCCGATGTAGTTCGCCTCAAAGAAACAAGCGCTATCGGCTATTACGACCAGAACTTCATCACCGCACTCGAACGACGTCCAGACAAGAGCTGGGTAAAGGAGCGTCTATGGAAGATTCGGGCTCGCCAGGTGATTCTCGCAACGGGTGCGATCGAACGACCGATCACTTTTGCTGACAATGACCGACCAGGAGTCATGCTGGCTTCTTCCGCAAGCCACTATTGTCTGCGCTATGGTGCGAGACCGGGCCGAGACGCAGTACTGTTCACAAACAACAATGGCAGCTACCAACATGCTATCGACCTAAAGGACAATGGCATCAATATTGTAGCCATTATTGATCTAAGATCGGAGCCTGATGCCAGCCTTGTCGTAGCAGCAACTGCCAAAGGAATCGACGTCTTACTCGCAAGCCAGATATCCAAAGTTATCGGTGTGCGTCGTGTTTCTGCTGTCGAAATCTGCGCATCAAACGGCGCTGGCGACCGACGAAGAATCGCATGCGACTTGCTGTTAATGTCAGGTGGATGGAATCCGACAATTCATCTGCATTCTCAGTCCGGTGCCAGACCAGCATATGATGCAGACCTTGCAACGTTCATTCCTGGAATGTCAGTCCAAAACGAGATATCAGCCGGCGCGTGTCGCGGACAATTCGCACTTTCGGCGTGTCTTAGCGATGGCCTAACAGCGGGCTACAATGCCGCTAAGGCTTGTGGCTTCGACGCTGAGCCGAAAAACGGTCCCATCTGTGCGGCCGAACCAAGTATTAGTCCCATGCCAATGTGGGAAGTTCCTCTACCGAAGAAGAGTAGTCGAGCGTTCCTGGATTTTAATAATGACGTTACGAGCAAAGACATTCGATTGGCGGAACGCGAAGGTTACCGCTCGATCGAACTCGTCAAACGATACACCACTGCAGGAATGGGTATTGATCAAGGCAAAACGGGCAACGTCAATATCATTGGCCTGATGGCACAAATCACGTCGACGACCCCCGGTGCCATTGGCACTACGACCTATCGACCTGCTTACAGTCCAGTGAGTTTCGGCGCGATGGCCGGCGCCAATAGCAGCGACTTGATCATCCCCTGGCGACGTACACCGATCACCGATTGGTTTATCGATAATGGCGGTCATCTTGATGAAACTGGTGCGCTTTTTCGTCGACCGTTATTTATCGCAAAATCGGGTGAGACCGCTAATGATGCAATCAATCGGGAGGCATTGGCGGTTCGCAATGGTGTGGGTATCTACGATGGTACGCCACTGGGTAAGATTTCGATCAAAGGAGCGGATGCAGTTACCTTCCTGGACCGAGTTTATACAAACTCGTGGGGTAAATTACCCGTTGGACGCTGCAAGTTTGGTTACATGCTGCACGAAGATGGTCGCTTACTCGATGATGGAGTCACCTTTCGCCTCTCAGAGGATCACTACTTGATGTCAACCGGTTCGGGTGTTGCCTCGGTCATACAAAAGCATCTTGAGAGGTTACTACATTGTGACTGGCCAGACCTCGATGTATATCTAACACCGGTCTCTGATCAGTGGGCGGTGATTTGTGTTTGTGGCCCACTCGCACGTGACGTGATGCGAGCTGCCACAACCAGTATTGACGTCAGTTCGGACGCATTCAAATTTCTTGATACAAAGAATTGCCAGATTGCCAATATCAATGCCCGAGTATCACGCGTTACGTATACGGGTGAACTGAGCTTTGAAATAGTCGTTGCTACACGTCATGGTCGGGAATTGTGGGATGCATTGCTTGCCGCTGGCAAAGACTTTGACATTACACCAGTAGGATCAGATACCAGCATGCTATTGCGTACTGAAAAAGCGTTTATCGCTGCGGGTCTTGAGGGCGACGGTTATGCCAACATATATGACGTTGGTATGGGCTGGGTGGTTCCAAAGAAAAAAGGTGACTTCGTCGGCAAGCGTTCAACCACTCGCGACCTGAATAAGGGTGGACCTCGGCCCGAAGTCGTCGGCCTGCTGCCAGAAGACGGTAGCTTTGTTCCGCCAAAAGGCACACCACTCATCGATGCCGATCGGAACATGATCGGAATGGTCACCATCGGCTTTCATAGCCCCAACCTAAAGCGCTCGATCGCGCTGGCACAACTTTCAGATGGGCACTCTCGATTAGGTGAGACTGTCACCCTGTTCACCAAGGAAAAAACGGCGCTCGCCAAAGTATGCGAACCGGTTTTTATTGATCCGGACGGCCTGAAGATGCGAGACTGATATGGCCGGCTATGATGTATCAATTAAAGCTTTAGCAAACTGTGGGTTTCTCGATCTGCGTGGCGGTAACGATGCCCGTCAAGCTTGTAGTGAATACCTAGACGTCGTCCTACCGACGTGCGCCAACACACTGGTGAAAACTGCAAATGGCCGCATCGCCTTCTGCATTAGTTCGAATCATTGGTTATTGCAGGTAGCAGACGGCAACCAGATGGATGTCCTGCGATCTCTGGAGCGTTCGAGTGCTGATATTTCGCATTCCTTTGTCGATGTGTCGGATCTGTACGCGCGCATACAACTATCCGGCCCTGAATCACGAGATGTGTTGGCTCAAGGCGTGAGTATCGATATTCATCCTCGGGTATTTCCTCCGGGCTCGACCGCACGTACGGGTATAGCAAAAACAACAACACAAATTCATTACGTAAATGAGTCACCCACATATGACATTTTAGTGTTCAGTTCGTTTCGGCAATATATGCTGGATTGGCTGGCCATGGCGGCTGCAAAATCGTAGCGGTGTATGACACTTTCATGGGCAATAGCCGTGCCGGTTGCGCTGGCCTCCAAGAGAGTAAATGTCATGCTCGGCTCTATCTCGTCACGAATGGCTGAAGAAAAAATCGCTCAACGCACATACTCCATGCGTATGTACAGCTCCCTGCCTCTACCCGGGAAATATCGGTAATTACCGAACGCAAAATCGGCCCGATCCGCATACTCGATATCGACCAAGTTTTTCAGCGCAGCGACCACGGACCAATTGTCAGTCGCTCTATAGGCCAATCTCAAATTGACCAAATCGTGACCTGGGTACGAGCGCTGATTTTCGGCATCAAGGAAGTAGGATCCGAGCGACGTCCACTGCAGCTCGCCGTCGATCCGTCCGGGGCCATTATATTGAATCGCTGCAGCGCCCTGCCATCGCGGTGCCGTATCGATCTCTCGCCCAGAGGTGAATGTCTCGCCCCGAGCAGCAACAACGTCGAAGTCATAAGTGTGTCTTGCGTAAGTACCATTCAACGAGAAGGTCCAGTAATCATGTAGTGGCATTTCCCAGTCCAGCTCGACTCCGAGGTGCCGGCTCTGGCCGCCACTGACGTTGAAGCCGTTAGAGTCCTTATAGACACTGTTCTTTTTCTTCATTGCGAAGGCAGATGCCTCCACGAACACGTCATCTTTACCACTACGGATCCCGACCTCAAATGAGTCAATGGTCTCCGCTTTTAAGTCACTGACCTGCTGACCACTTTGCAGGCGATACAATTCCGCTATTTGTGGGGCACGAAAACCTCGAGCGATATTCGAATACAGTGTCATAGCATCCGATAAACTAAACGCCACGCCGAGTTTCGGTGCGATACCAGCAAAATCGTCGCTACGGTCCTCCGGTCTGGTGTAAAGGCAGCCACCAAATCCACATGGCGTACCGTCATCCTTCGTATTGCCATTCAACATCTGGTTGTCGTAGTCGTAACGTGCAAATTCGGCGCGCAGTCCAGTGCTGATAGCGAGCTTATCTGTCGGCCGAAACTCCGCTTGAACGTACGCAGCCCCAACCAGGCCCTGTACATCATAGTCGTAGTGCTTGCCGTCCGGTCGGGTCGCTATCAAAAAATTAGAACCCTGCGTTAAGCCTACTTGAGTCTCACGCAAATAGGCCTCTGACGCATCGACATCAACCCCGAACTCAATCGACTTGCTATCGGTCTCATATCGCGTATTCGCCAGAAAACCCAGGCTGACATGTCCGTTCTCTTCGAGGGGCTTACCCGGTAGATAGTGCTGCAAGAAAACCATTTCCGATCGTCTCACGTAAGGGCGTATATCGATCTCATACCGACCGCGCTGGCCTTTCCAGTGCAGCGACAGACGCTGGCTGCTTGCGTCCCGGTAAGCTTCTGGATTGAGATTCTGACGATTCAGTGCTGGATCCTTGTAGGAGTTTTCGCCGAGAATGAAACCGGCGGTTTCCTGATCGAGATCGCTAACAGAGAAACTTCCGACCAGATTTCCATTCTTCGTCGCCCAGGCTTTTTTCACATAAGCCTTAGCTTGACGATAGCCCGAGTCCTCTCGAAAACCACCGTCATCAGCGACAACAGCGCCAAAAACGATCGGTGACGGACCAGCCAGACCCATCGCTGCTTTCGCCCTTACCATCTCATTTGGGCCCAGCTCGAGACTCGCGCTCGTGAACTCCGAATCCTGTGGCTCGGGTAGCAACATATTGATGGTCCCGTGGAGCGCGTTCGAGCCATACAGCGCGTTACCTGGGCCACGAATAACCTCTATTCGTTCAGCCAACTCCGTTGGTAATTCGAAGAGTTGATTTACATTACAAAATCCGCTCGGCCGCGTCGGTATGCCATCTTCGAGTGTCAGGATCGCACCGCAGGATCCAGCTCCAGTCAAAACTGGCGAGCGAATCGATGGCAGGCTTTCCTGCCCACTACCTCGCCCCACCCAGACTCCAGCAACATGCGTCATGAGTTCATGGATATGTGCGTGCGCCAAGTCCTGCACCTCTTTTTTGTTCAGGACGGCGATGTTTCCTTGGTGCTCTATGAGACTGGTGGGTGCTCGCGAACTCGTGACAACGATTTCATCAATTTGATCAGATGCCTGCGCCATAACTGAAAATACGGATATGGCGATGATTGATACGAGGCACTGAATAATGCTTTTGCTTTTCATCTCTCTACTCTTTGGGTGGGTGTTGCTGATAAAGGATTACCGACATAATGGTCGCGGCACCATTTGCCAAATATAAAAAATATTAACTTGCTACTATGCTGGATCAAACGGGCCGCATGATAACTCATGATATTGATTCTCACCATTCAAAATGTCGGATACAGCACTGGCGAAAGCATCTAGGGAGGCCGTATAATAAGTAATTGGTTGCTTATGAAAACGGCTCCTTCGCAGCCGAACACACCAAAAACTGTTCGTTATCAAAGTATCCTGCTGGTCAAGAATTCCATATCGATACTATAAAATAATAATTAAATTACAATGAGTGACGATGAATACACTTGATCCCATTGATTGGCTTGTCATTGTTATCTATTTCGGGGTGCTGCTTGGTATTGTCATCTCGACGACACGCCGGCATCAAACATCGACGGACTATTTTCTGGCCGGGCGCAATGTCGGATTTTTTGCTATCGGTGCATCAATCTTTGCATCGAATATTGGCTCTGAGCACATCGTTGGCCTGGCAGGTCAAGGTGCCGCGACCGGTCTGGCGATGGCGCACTATGAATTGCATGCATGGATCGTTGTTCTGCTCGCCTGGGTTTTCGTACCCTTCTATTATCAGTCTGGCGTATTCACTATGCCGGAGTTTCTGGAGAAGCGCTTCGGTCCGCGGCCGCGCTGGATATTATCACTGGTTTCGCTGGCCGCGTACGTGCTTACCAAAGTGTCGGTTACTGTTTACGCTGGTGCTCTGGTATTCAAAACCTTATTGCCAGAAACATTCGGCAGTCCCGAGAACGCGTTCTGGGTCGGTGCCGTCGCAACAGTGATCCTGACCGGCCTGTACACGGTTGCTGGCGGGTTGCGGGCAGTACTATACACTGACTCGATACAGGCGATTATTCTGCTCATCGGTTCCGCCGCGATCACCTGGATCGGTCTCGATCTCCTGGGGGGGTGGAGCGAATTGCAATCCTTCGCCAGCAAAAACGTGGTTGACTATGCATTGTGGAGACCGTTATCGGACCCGGATTTCCCGTGGCTCGGTATTCTGATCGCGTCCCCCATTGTCGGCATCTGGTACTGGTGCACGGACCAATACATTGTGCAACGCACGCTGGCCGCGAAAGATCTGAGAACCGCTCGACGCGGCGCCTTGTTGGGCGCACTCCTGAAAGTCTCGCCAGTGATTATCTTCCTGATTCCTGGCCTCATCGGTGCAGCGTTACATCAGAAAGGCCTCCTGATGATACCTAGCGATGGGTCCGGTGGATTTGTCGGCGACCAGGTTTTTCCAACGATGGTGACGTCGCTGTTGCCCACTGGATTGCGTGGTTTGGTAGTCGCTGGATTACTGGCCGCGCTAATGAGTTCCCTGTCATCTCTTTTCAATTCCATTGCAACGCTTTTTACGGTTGATGTCTATGAAAAGATACACCCAGGCGCTTCCGAGCAAAAACTGGTTACCGTTGGGCGACTCGCGACCGGTGTCGTCATTATTCTCGGCCTGCTGTGGATTCCAATCATGCCGGCAATATCGAAGGGGGGGCTCTATCAATACCTGCAAAATGTTCAGGGTTATCTAGCACCACCAATTACTGCGGTCTTTCTCCTCGGATTATTTAACCAGCGAATCAACTCACGTGGTGCGACATGGGGTCTGAGTCTGGGATTTATCCTCGGCATGGCCAAGCTCGTTTTACAAGGAATTTTTGGTGCTGGAAAAATCGAAAGTCCCGCGTTCCTCGCGGCAATTGCAGATTTCAATTTCCTATATTTTTCAGGTGTCTTGTTTCTGATTAGTGTCACGACCATCATTGTCGCTTCCTATACGTCAGCTGCTCCGCGAATAGAGCAATTGAAAGGACTGACTTACGCCATGATGGATCGTAAAGCAGTGCGAGATAGTTGGGACAAACGCGAAGTGATTGCCACTGTTTTCATACTCGGTCTGGTCGTCGCAATTTATAGCTACTTTTCATTCTGGATATAGCAATGAAATTAATAAATAAATATTCCAGAAGAAAATTCATCGGGACAGCATCGATTAGTGGTATATCCGTTCTTTTAGGTTCTTCCTACTTTCTTTCTGTATGCAGTCAGAAAGAAAAAATAACAGATCAAGTTATACCCTCCATTGACAATGAGGTCATTCACAAAATCTCATGCCAGTTATATACCTTTCGAAATCAGATGAAGGAAGACCTCCCGGGAACCATTCAAAAAATAGCCCAAACTGGGTTGAAGTATGTGGAGACTTTTGATTTCTCTGACGCACTATCGAAGGATGAAGGGACTTCTAAATCAAATCCTAAATCTTTAAACAAGCTCCTAAAGAGTGCTGGGTTATCTGTGAGCTCTATGCATGGTGAAATTCCTGTGGGAGACATGCAAGAAAAAGCACTTGAAATGGCGGAGGCATACGATTGCACAAAGTTGATCTGGCATGGCTGGCCAGAAGATGAGCGATACCAAACGGTAGATGGAATCAAAGAGCTAGCAGACATTTACAATGAAGCCAGTCAGTTTCTGAAATCAAATGGACTTGAATTCGGACTGCACAATCACTGGTGGGAAGTGATGTTAGATGCAGAGGGAGGATATCCACTTCAGACATTAATTGAATATTTGGATAAAGATATTTTTCTTGAAATTGATACGTATTGGGCAAAAACCGCTCAACGAGATCCTGCAGAAATAATAAAGAAATTTGGCGATCGTGTGCAGTTTATGCACGTTAAAGATGGCCCAGCTCCATGGCATGATGATTTTGCGGCGCAACCACACGAGCCAATGGTAGCATTGGGCAATGGTGTTCAGGACTTTGATGCCATTGCAAAGGCTTGTGGAGATAATCCAAAATGGATGGTCATTGAATTCGATGAATGCGCGACAGATATATTTGTTGCGGTGAAAGAAAGTATTGACTATCTAGTGACAAAAAAAATGGCTAAAATATAAAAATGGATGACTTTTCTGCATACACTCAAAGCGCGCAGCAAATCTCACTGAGATCCGACACCACAGCAGTACTGATTGTGGATATGCTGCATGACTTTTGCGATCCGGCAGGGGCCATGTGCTTGCCGGGAGCTGAACGACTCTACCCCATTCAAAACGACCTTATCCAAAGTGCTCGAGCATCGGGCATGATGATTGGCTGGATTGTGGACGCCCACCGCCCGGGCCTCAGGCGTGATCGAGAGTTTTTGAAGCGAGCGACACATTGCCTAGAAGGTACGAGCGGCATCAATGTCATGCCACAGCTTGATAAACAAAACGACGATTTTGTGTTTATCAAGCGACGCTATAGCGCATTTTTCGGCACTGATCTGGATTTGACGCTAAAAGATAACCTCATTGATACACTGATCGTGTTCGGCGTTGTTACCAATATTTGCGTGCGCTCAACCGTTCATGATGCCTTTTTTAATGGCTATCAGGTGGTGGTGCCGAGTGATGCTTGTGCAGCAACAGGTCCACGCGAGCAGGAATCGTCGCTTTATGATATTGCAACGCATTTTGGTGTCGTTACTGAGTCGCAGGACGTGCTTGACCATCTTGCTGGCAAGGGACCGCTCAAAATCTGGGAGCCAAAAGAATGAGACTTGAAAACCGTGCCGCTGTATTAACGGGTGCCGCAAATGGGATTGGGGCTGCCACTGCCCGCCGCTTTTCAGAGGAAGGCGCCAGTGTT
>Ga0055584_100006940_pt1 | contig 11102 bp, 6 predicted proteins | sample OSDHelmetaG_FD_58716 | JGI IMG/M metagenome (GOLD analysis project Ga0055584, IMG submission 58716) | Pelagic marine sediment microbial communities from the LTER site Helgoland, North Sea, for post-phytoplankton bloom and carbon turnover... | ecosystem: Environmental > Aquatic > Marine >...
GATTAAACGACCAAAGTAACCGTGTGCAGCTACGATGTTGTAAGTTTCTTCTTCTTGACCAAATTTGTAACCTGCGTTAGCAGACTCGTTTTCAGTAGTTTCACGAATTAACGATGAAGTTACTAATGAACCATGCATTGCTGAGAGTCGGGTAGGATTTGATTCACATCGTTTTCCTCCCTAAGAACCGTACTTGCGCCTCTCGACGCATACGGCTCAAGCCAAATGTCTTTAAAAGGCTAAGTAACGATATTACGATGTAGTAAGCTTGTCCATCTTTTTCTCAATAGTAGTTTTTGTTAAATCATCCCGGTGAGCTTCGTGGTGACATTCTTGGTGCAGCAGTATCAAATTTGATATTTCGTCCGTTCCCCCGTTTTTTTTGTGTACCATATGATGGATATGTAGCGGTTCGTCCCAGTCGTTTTCTACTAAACCCCCAAGACAAATAGGGCAAATGCCTTTTTGTTTTTCTGCTAATGACTTTTTTTTACTTGATTGGTCCAGTACATTCTTAGTCTTACGATCGATAAAGTACTGGCGATCTTTTGGGTGAAATGGATTGACTCCATACTGTATTGATGAATAATTGGCCAGTGAAGTCGATCGAACCTGGTGAAGTTTCTCCCGTCCATCATGAAAAGTCCAGTTAGATTGGGCTTCTGATTCGACACCGGTTTTTCTTGTTTTCTTTGTAACCCCTTCAGTGAAATAACGTTCTTTGATCCAAGACCAAGATTTATTATTATGGCTACGTTTGGCGTAACGCACCTCTTGGAGGTACAATAAGTGATCGATTTTTCTGAAGACGCTATTGCTGTTTGCAAATCTATGATAGTTCGCCCACCCTTTTAAGATAGGGTTTAGTTTCCATATCAATAGTCTTGTTTCTTTACCTATATAGCTTCGAAAATTAGCTTTGACCGTGGTGATTAAAGCTGATATAGAGCTTTTACTAGGGTAAACTAATGCAACGATTTTGTTTTTCGATCTGTGCCATGCTTTTTTTCTGTTGTTGCTTTTGTTAGTATTCTTATTGTGATGAAGCCTAAAAGTCCATCCCAAGAAGTCAAATCCATCCATCATACTTCGTATTGAGGTCTTTGTTTCCGAAATTTCCATGCCTCTTTTTGCGAGCCATAATACTACGTCATCCAGTGCTACCTGACAATCTTCCTTTGTGTTTGCAAATATTAAGAAATCATCCGCATATCTTACCGGAATCCAGCGACATTCTGACCGTACGTACCCCTCTTTGTGATATTTAACTTTTAGAGCTGTTTCCATGCCATGTAGTGCAATATTGGCCAGAAGGGGACTAATGACCCCTCCTTGGGGTGTTCCTGTTAGCGTCATATGAAATACTTGATCTTTGAAATACCCAGCTTTTAGCCACCGTGCCACTAACGCTTGACCAGGAAAGTCCGAGAGTTTTTCTATTAATGGTTCGTGGGCTATATTATTGAAACAGCCCTTAATATCCGCGTCTAGAACCCAGAGTCTCTTTTTACTGGAGATAATACGCCAGATACGAGACATTGCATCATGACATGATCGTCTAGGCCTAAACCCATATGATCCATGTTCAAAAATTGCCTCCCATTCGGGCTCTAAAGCATTTTTTATTACTGCTTGAACGACTCTATCTTGTATGGTGGGAATACCCAATGGACGAGGCTCTTTATTTGGACGTGGTATTTCTACGCGACGGACAGGGTTAGGAACCCAGGTTGTTAAGTCAATTTGAACTAAATATTTGTACAGTAGCCATCGCCGTTCTGGCGTTAAGTAGACTTGTTTGTCAATCCCTGCTGTTTTCTTACCCCTATTTACTGATGTAACCCTTCTGACGCACCAGAGAAGATTACTTTTACTATTGATTATTTTCCGTTGAAGCTTCCGTAATTTTATCGTGTCCCCGCGAAGTTTAGCCAGGAAAATTTGGATACGAAGTTTCTCCACTCGCTTTTCAATCCTTACCCATTGAACATCAGTCCAGCAAGAAGGTTGAAGTGTTTTTGAGCCTCGATTAAACAACCGATGACTGTTACGTTTAAATTTTAATTTATTGTTTTGCATAATTGTTTGTATAACTTTGTCTAATTTCCCGCATTGGACCTTTTCACCCTTCTGATAGCACGTTATACTATACTAACACCTGCCGGCTCTAAGGTATAGTTTTCCGTTTGGTTTTAGCTTCGCACTTTTACTAGCTATTAAAAAGGAGTGACTATCCTGTCCGACCTAATCCATGTAGGACATATTGCTACGCCCCTACTTTACATTCGTATAAGACCAGCATTTGGTGGTCTTTCTGCCCTGTAGAGAGGGTTTGGCCAGTTACACGTTTTTCTGTGATTAGAAACGACGCAGAGTTTTGCTGTGGGCATCAGCCCGTTCTACTCATGGATCTTTTCCCCGGATCGCTCATGTATCCTTGGCCATGATATCATCACTGATATGAGAAATTGTTTCTTACCGTAGTAAAGAAATTGACTAGGGGGTCACGAGCCCATCCACAGCCTCTCTGAGTCTCGGTCTTGCCTAGCACCTAGTCTAATGTTTTAAGCTTTTATCCTCTTGCTTCACTCTACAAGAATGCCTATTACTAGCCATCGAGCGAGGATACGACCGCAGGCTAAAGATAAGCCTGGTTGGTATTTGCATGTACCAACACTAATACCAGAAACATAGGGGGGCATGCCAGTGTCCAATCGGAAAGCCGATTAGTTTCTAAACAGAGCTCCTCCTCGTGTCGCACATAAGCTGCCTCCGAAAACTCCGGCAACACCTAACATGTGGAAGGGATGCATTAAAATGTTCTTTGTTGTTTTATATCGATTCTTATTCGAGAATCTTCTTATTTCTAAAAAGGTTCGGGCTATATCTTGAGAAGTATGACATTAATCACTACTTTTAGTCCTTGGCATTCGTGGAATTTATTTTAAAAATTATTTATAAAAAATTCGAGTCTCTGAACCTTAATATTGTGTAAAGGCTTCTAGTTAGTATCAACTTTTTTTTGAGTCGTTTTTGAACTTCTTTTGGCAGGCCTCCCCTTTTGACTTTTTTTTGACTTTTTTTTTGACTTTCTTTTGGCAGGTCTTCCGTCAGGTAATTTTTCGTCATTGTTTTCATCTTCAAACTTGATATCATTCTCGTTTGTTAAACCTACCACACAAAGTCCTGTTTTATTATTTAAGGGTTTTACACGATGGATATGATCTTGATAAATTTCAAACAAGATGCGACCCTGTGCAGTCAAATGCTTTTTTTTAATACGAACTTTGTACGCCTCATAGAAAAAAAGCATTTTAACCCCTTTTGTGCCTTGTAGAGGAAACTTGTCAAAATGATCAAAAAAAAGTCTTAGTTTTTCTTTTCCTGAAGTCGCCACAGTACTTTGTAGTTTTCTCTTACTACTTCTTTTACATGGAGCACGCGTACAAACATTTAAACGAAATTTCGACGCTACTAGTTCAAGTATCTCCAGACTACTTTGACCTATTCCAAGGTGACAACTACGATTACTATTGATACAAATAGTACCATCACCCTCGATAAAACCAGTTAACCAAAATCCTGTATAGTTCGATAATGAAGCATTTTTTACAGATATATTAAGGTATGTGTCATAACCAAATTTTTTTATTTGGGCAACTTTATAAGGTGCAACAAACTTTCCATTAGTAGCTTTCAAAATGGAACCACACGAACCTCTAGCAACGAGAAAGCGATAACAGTTTCTTTTATTTTTGCGAGCGTCTCTAACATGCTTTTCTGGATCTAAGCCTAGCCGTTTGCAAATGGCCACGGCTAATGCAAAATCAGTGTACTGAAAAACAATTTCGCAGCAACCTCTATCAAAACACCCATCAGCTTCAATCAAACCCGCAAGATATTCTCCAAATTCGTCGTTTGTCATATTGCTAATCGTTTTTTTTTGAGTTGTTTTCAAATAAAAACGAAGCTCTTTTCCTTTGCCCGTATGACAAATTGGCAACGCAATTTCTTCCTGATTCAAAAGGTCTACGCGATAAGTTTTTAGTTTCATGGTTATTAAGGGGGTTAAAAAATATAAACGTGTAAGTACGTTGGCGTGGCGATAAAAAATACAATTTGAATAACTACCTTTAAAGTCAAAGGTTTAAAAGTTCTTAACCTCCTAGTTAAGTGAACCATGTTTAATGAGCACAACGTTTTATGCTCTGCTTGGAATACAATCATGAAGTTGAAAGTTCCTGAAATACCTAAAGGCATACCATCTGAAAATGATCCTTGTCCGATTGGGTATACGATGAAAACAGCGGCAGCGGCAGCTACTGGAGCTGAGTATGCAACTGCGATCCATGGACGCATTCCTAAACGGAAAGATAATTCCCACTCACGACCCATGTAGCAACAAATTCCAATGAAGAAATGGCAAACTACCATTTGGTAAGGTCCACCGTTGTATAACCATTCGTCTACACTCGCAGCTTCCCAGATAGGGTAGAAGTGTAAACCGATTGCGTTAGAAGTCGGAACAACCGCACCTGAAATGATGTTGTTTCCGTATAATAATGAACCAGATACTGGCTCACGGATACCGTCGATGTCAACTGGAGGTGCTGCAACGAATGCGATGATGTAAACACTTACTGCTGTTAAAAGAGTTGGGATCATTAATACACCAAACCAACCTACGTATAAGCGGTTTTCTGTAGAAGTTACCCAGTCACAAAAGCGAGCCCATAAAGATGAGCTTTCGCGGCGTTCGATAATTGCTGTCATATTGATTAAAAAGGAGTTAAAGGAAGAAAGAGAACCTTCTTCCCTAACATTCCCTCGATTTGATAGACCAAGTTACTGTAAAAGTCTACATTGCTGAATTTTCAGTTTTATTGCAAAAATGGCCTAAAAAATCACGTATATGAAAATTTGCTCAAGAAGTCCTGTCATGTCAACCTTCGTAAAATTTAGGTTTTGATAAATTTTGTTTGCTAGTCTCGGTTTGGAGTAACTCAGATTAAACCATTATTTCATAAATATACGTTCGTTTTTTAGAGAACTAATAACAATATCATATTTTTTATCAGTAACGATTTGTTTATAAAAAAGTCTGGACCATTTCTAGAAACAAAACGTTAACCAATCAATTTAAATGTGTTTAACTGCTCTAAAAGTTGCACAAAGGTTCTTAATAAAGTTTTAAAAATGAGGCGAAGCGTTTAATAAAATATCAAAAATGATCTATTATAGTATACACAAACAAACTTTCTTTTGAAAAACTAAACTATGATAACTAAATTATAATACTCTATAATACTCAAAAGTAACTTTAAAAAAAAATTAACCTATTAAAAACATTATTGCAATATGAATGTTTTAAAAAGGTGTATTCCTGAAACCAATGGACCCTACGACTATCAAAGATGATCCGTCAGACCTGTTTAATAATATGCCATAATCTTTTTCTATCAAAACTATAGTTAAATGGATCAAGAAAGTGAAGTAAATTGATAAATTGAATTCCCAAACTAATACTTGCCCTATAGCAAATCTTGGCCCTAATTAGAAATCGAAATGAAAGCAGTCATGACAAGCATACCTTAAATTGAGCCATGTAAATAAAATACTTAGTGATACTTTATGGGGTCAAAAGTTGCCTTTGTGTTTGCTCCGCCATTAAAGCTTGTATTAACAAAGAATAAGCAAACAGGGCATCCCTGTTTATAAAATAACGTTTAAATACTTTATGGGGTAAGAAACTGCCTACAAAGGGACTATTCGATTTTAAAAAGACTGTATTCAAAAGGTTTATTAACTTTGATTTATTCTTTTTGGGACCACCCCTCAAAAAGACCGGGCCAGAAAAAGAAGGGTTTTATATCATATCAATTTTAAAGATTTAATAAAAAAGAAAACATTGAGGCGAAGCTTTTGGGCTTCAAAAGGCCTTTTGAGGCCCCCCAAATATTTTAGAACTTTCTTTGCTAAATAAACGTTTCTACAACCCAATCTAAGGCCCAAGTAAAATTCTAAACGAGCCCTTGGAAGGTTTGTTATTGGTTTATACAGTTTTGTTTTACAAAGACAAGACGTTGTTTTACGATTGTTTTATTAAGTTTTACGAAATAATTGGTTTGTTTCAGAAGGATTGATCTTGGTTACGACGATAGTGCATTTTGTAAGTCAAAGTTCCGCCAAAATCTATGTTGCAAAAACGATAAGCCGATGGTTTTGTTACAAAAATAGTTTAAAGACGCCAACCATGGCAAATGTGCCTTCGAGGGGCAAAGCCGAGTTTGATGTGACGGTTTTGAGAAGTCGTGTGCCTACAAAAGAACATTTTTGTCTAACCAGTCATAAAAGGAACGAACGTTTTACACTTCCAAACCTTCGGAGGGCAAATATGGGTAACGTTGAATTTCGAATTGAATCAAGCATTTAATTAATTAATCTTCTTTAACCTTGTCAAAGACAGCCTCTTTCGGAGCCAGCCTGATTAAATCTGGAACTAAGCAAACCAATACCGCCCCACGCTGAACGACCAGCCCAGTTGAATAAAACCCAGCGCCCCGTAGGGACCTTGCGGCAAAGGCCACTGGCGCCGGAATTTCTGGCTGGTTAGTGTTGATAACTGCCTGTGTAGTAACACCCATGATCGATTGCTTAAAAAAAAACCAATAATACTCATATAGATTTGTCTATAAAATGATATGTTTTATTTTCTTTTTAAAACGTAGCCCCGAGTAGGGTGTTAAACCTTTTAGGCTGATAAATCATACGTGTCAACTTGTCACGTTTATACCATGAACCAACAGTAATATCTTGATTTAAAATTAAGGAAAATTGTTACTGGCCTGCTGGTTTCGTTGATAGTGATGGTTTTATTCAACTGTATTTAGACAAACCTTCGGCCAACCAAATTCAGAAAAATATAAGCATGACCCAAAATGAACTGGATTTAGTGCAAAAAATGGGCCTACAAACCTTCGGAGACCCGCGGTCAAATAAGCTTTAAAGCTTCGCCTCACTGTACTTACGCGTTGGCCCACGGAAGTTCATCCCACTTTTTTTACCTCAAGGGGGACTGAATGTTTAAATCAAGGCTCCTGTTTTCCGAAGGACCGAGGGAGTCTTTGCGTAAGTATGTTCAACTTGAACGCCTCAAAAAAATGTTGTGTTTTTTAATTGATATGCAATATAACAACGTTTTTTTTATGTCCAACGAGGCCATAATCAAGCCATTAAACTACTTAGTTATTTTCGTGGTGGGGCTCTGTACCAAGGAGGCTCTTTTTGAGTCAAAGGGACAAGAAAAAAGGTCCTTTTTTGTACAGCTATAATTTTTATCATGGACTAATAACTTTTGAAGTTATGACCGCTATTGGTATAGCTACTAAGTAAAGGGCCAAAAAAAATTTTGGGTTAAGTAAAAGTTTCATCACAAACAGTTTATAACAACTTTACTTTAATAACCGAACAAAATAACATTGGTGGGAACTTTTGAATGACATAGTAAATTTTAAAGAAGACATCTCAAAAAAATTGTTCCAATATGAAAAATACCAATTAAGTTTACGTATGATGGTCTTTTCCGTCCCTTTCGGTGCTCTCTTTCTCCCTTTGCGCCAGAACAAGAAACTTTTTTTAGGCAAGAAGCAGAAGCACCATTGATGGTTATTTAGGGTTATTTAGGCGCAACGAAATTGTATGTAAACCGTAGAACAGTTAACTACTATGGCTATAACCAAGAATTTTATAAAAACGAAAATCTTGTCAAAGGCTACCGGGAAAGAAAAAAAGGCATAACGGTAAGTTTTTATAATCGATCTTATTAAATTATCAACGTGGGCCTAAAAAAAGGCTGTGCTCCAAAGGGTGTCAATAAATAAAAGACTTATTCGGATGACATTACGTGAACTTTCTTTGAAGCTTAAATTATTTTAGGACGTTAAACAGTTTTCCTTAACCAGTCGTTCTTTGCTAGTGGTTTTGAGGCGAAGCTTTTGGGTGTCCAAAGATTTGACTCGAAGGTTTTTCTATTTAGGCCATATATATATATTTTTTTAGACCGAAGGTTTTTACTTTTTAACGTTTCTTTAGGCGTTTTAGTAATAAACATTGTTATAAACTCGAATAAAAGCCCATGCTCTGAAAGAGAAGGAAAAATGTAGTGTTTAGCTCTAATTTTTATGTAATTCGTAATGGCATTTGAGAAGCGGACATAGACATTGTGGTGTCATTTATCACGTCTTGTAGGACTTGAACCCACGACATTAGATTTTGGAAATCTACGTTCTACCAACTGAACTAAAGACGTTTTTGTTAATTCGGACCGTTTTGTGGGCGACTGACGGGACTTGAACCCGCGAATGACAGAGTCACAATCTGTTGCCTTACCACTTGGCTACAGCCGCCTTTTGTATAGCTTTAATTGGCTATTTCGTTTTTGGTCATTTCACTTTAAAAGCCTTCGGTCTAAAAACACGATTGATTTACAAACGATTGTGATAATTCTTTTGAAAACCTATTCGGAAAGAGAGGGATTCGAACCCCCGGTACTTTGCAGTACACCAATTTTCAAAATTGGAACATTCAACCGCTCTGACATCTTTCCTTGATTTTGCATACCCTTAGGGGAATTCGAATCCCCGTCTTCTCCGTGAAAAGGAGATGTCCTTGGCCTCTAGACGATAAGGGCTTCGCTTTACTTTAAAACAGTTTATTTCATGCTTTTTAGTGTTATAAATATATAGTATAATGTTTTAATATCAAGTGTCAAATTTCAGCTATGAAAGACGGTCAATGGTGTAAGGTTGAAAAATCTTTTAAGTAAAAAACTTTGAAATCATTGCTTTTTATATCTTACTGAATTTATTTTGTTCATTTTCGTTTTAAAATAAAAACAACCGAAAATAAAAAGGTTTCGAACCTAGTCTTTTTAGAATCGAAAGTTACAAGGTAGTTTTTTACCCTCTAAAGTATAAAGTGGCCTTTGACAATTATATATTTTGTATTGCTTGTCAATTTAGGGTATAATAGCAAAATAGGGCCTTTGGGTAACTTTTAAACCCATAGAGCGTCAATAAGTATTTTATTTACAGCATTCAATTTAAAACATGCCAAAGAAGTGCTGACAACTTTTATTAAAATTTATAATCCCCTTTGGAGGAAGGTTTGCTATAGGGTAAGTATCAGTTTGAAAATTCCTTTTGATTATGAGGCGAAGCTTTTAAAAGGACTTTTAACATAACCTTTAATGATACAATACATCAAAACCTTCATGTTTAATGTGATCAATTTTAACAGAGCTTAAAAAATGACCGTTAGTCCCCGAAGGGCTAAAAGATGTTTTAATGCATCTTTTCTACAAATAAATTTTACTTGATTTGCTACCCTTGAATCGTTCCAGACGCTCCTTCGGTTGCCATAATTTCTAGCCTCTTTTTGACTATACACGATATTGAATTTCGTTTTTATAACAACGTAAATAATAGTATCCAAATACGATATCGCGGATCATATGAAACTTTAGGAGGGCACGTCTTTTGAGAAAAATGTTTATCTGCTTCAATAAGACCCCCTTTGACGGACCGAGTTGAATGTAACGAAAATATGTTAAACGAAGATATTTTTGATAATGAACAATTGGTATTATGACTGATTTGTATGGCTTAGCTAGTGTTGGTTTGAAAACCATTGCTGGTCGATGGATCACTAAGAGGTGTTTTGTATTTCTTCTGTGTATACAAGTAATTTGAAAAGACTAAATGGTTTCTAATGTTAACAAATTTTGACTTGGTGTCCCGAAAATGGACCTGAGTGGCAACAAGTGCTCTTTGATGACAAATGGCACGTGGAAACTTTTTAAATGCTATACAAAGCTCGTAACGCGTGTCTATAGTCAATATATAGGTGTTACAAAGAAAAATGAAATAAGCAATTTTGGCTATACATTGTTGTATCTTCAGTGCTATAATTAAAATAACTTTGACTAATTTCATTTATTGTGTTTAAACCATCAAATATAGTTAACAGGTGTTGGTTTATAACGTTAGCCTTTGGTCTTAATTGCTAAAATAATTTTTATGGTTATCGTAAGTGTATCCAAGCAGGTAATCGCTCACGTGTCAAGTTTTATCTATTATAAGACACAAGCAGAAGTTTACGCAGTGGTCTCCGAAGGTTTGTAGGCCCCAAACCTATTTATTTAAATTATTTTATAACACAACAAACATTATGACATTAAGTTTCCAAGAAAAATTAGAGAAAGTCCACAGTAGTTAAGTTTACAAGGGCCATTTGATAAGATTTTCGAAAAATGATATTCTAACGGCCACATTTCATTAGTCCATGACTCAATTCAGAACTACACATCATCAATTTACATTGCGCATGATAGTTAATGATACTGATGAGATGTCGTTACATGATCTGAAAGAAAGTTTCACATCTATTATTATCACTGATTTGTTGGAGGCGAAGCTTTTGTAACACGGTTGACCAGCGTCAAGTTTTCTAGTGTTAATAAGCCGCTACAAACCAATAAGATCCTCTTAAACCGGTTGTATGGCCTCAAAAGGCAGACGACTTCTGACAAGCCTATCAAATTTGATAGAACACTTGTTGCGCAGTCAAAACATTACACTTTACGGTCCCAAGAGTTTATGACATGGGACAAGCCTGACCAAGGCTTAATCGATAAGTATTCGGCCTTTTGTAGTCTCTTCCAAAATTCTAGCAACAAAGTGTATGTCAAGACGATAGAAGCCCACCAGTCCCTTTGTAGGCACAAAAGACCATTCAGAATCTGATAATGTAGCGACAATCTTGCCTACATCTATTGTTCAGCCGGAAGAAAAACCTTCTTCGGCCCCCATGAAAAAGTCAATTGAAGAATGTCTGGTTCTTGGCCTTTGAGTACTCCAGCTGGGCCTACAAAGGGACTGATGAAAGCGTCAGAAAGAGAAAATCTGGAAGCCTCAAAGGCCGTAGAGGGCTTATTTTTCCTACTTATCAAGCATGGCCTTTAACGTATGGTTCTGAAGTGTTGGATCACAATCAATTTGGTCATAGTCTAGTTCGAAATTGTTCTTTCTACGCTAAGAAAACCC
>Ga0055584_100006941_pt1 | contig 11102 bp, 1 predicted proteins | sample OSDHelmetaG_FD_58716 | JGI IMG/M metagenome (GOLD analysis project Ga0055584, IMG submission 58716) | Pelagic marine sediment microbial communities from the LTER site Helgoland, North Sea, for post-phytoplankton bloom and carbon turnover... | ecosystem: Environmental > Aquatic > Marine >...
GATCGACAGCTTTGACATGCTGGAGCAGTTGGTGGTTGCCACTGCGCGCAGCACCGACGGGAGTATCAACAGCTTCTATACCATTGATGTCAGTGATCCCGCGAACCCGGCGATACTCGCTGAGCGGAAACTGAATTTCAGCATTGAAGGGGGTGTCAGGGCTGTCAAGGCGATGGGCGATGTCCGTCTTGAGTTGCGTGATGGCAGCTTACTGGAAGGTGATCTGGCGATTGTATCTGCAGGGTCGCCGGATACGTTCAGCACCGTGCAGATTTATGAAATTAGTGACCCGGAACAGCCGGTATTTATCTCCGGTACGCTGGTCGGTACGCCGGTTGACACAATTTTGCAGTCTGCAGAGGTCGTGGTGATCCCCAATTTCGATGACTTCACGGACACTGAAGTATTTGATCCCAACGAGGGCCTGCTGGATGGCATCCCCGATTTCCCAAGCATTCCCTGGATGATCGATACCAATGGTATCGATACCCTGTACTTCATCAATCAGGGACTTGGTGTGATGTCGATTAATGCCGGGCAGGCAATACCACCGCCGGGTGGAGATCAGCGTGGCAGTCAACTGGGTCCATCCTACCCGCCACGACACAAGGCGGGCGGAATCATCATTACAGATGATCCGGCGCTGGTTAAAGATAATGGAGATTTTAATTTCACACGTCCTGCAGCCCTGCAAATACTCACGGGGTCGGCAACAAAGCTGGATGTGCAGGGAGATATCACAAACACGAGTATCGACCGCATTCTGGTTAATGGCTTTGAGGCAGAGATAACCACAGTGACTAATACAGAAGGCAAGGAGGAGCCGGTCAGTTTTAAGCTCATGCTGCCTTTGCATGAGGGTTACAACATCATCACAGCAACTGCATTTGATGGCCAGGGCGTGGAACTCGGATTCATCCAGGCAGCTGCCGGCCGTGAGTTCTCGGTTAATCCGCTGGCGGGAACTGGAAAAGTTACCCTGAATATCCCGGGGATTGTCATCGGTCAGCAGACCGCAATTATCGAGGCCACGGTCGCGGACGTCCTTAAATTCGACTTGCTGACCATAAATGGAAACCAGGTGGGTATCAAAGCCTGTCCCATAAATGTGCCGCAAAAGATTAATGACTGTAATTGGAGTGGCAAGGGTTCGACGTCGATTGCCTTGCAGCCGGGTCCGAATGTTGTTTCAGCGACTGCAGTGGATGTCGATGAGGACCTTTTCGAATTTCAGGGAATCAGCCTGCATGACCTGCGTATCCAGGAAGGCGTGGCGGCTGCAGTCCGCGATGACCTGTTCCTTTATGACCCGGCCTCGGTTGCTCTCATCAAGCAGCTTGAAATGGATAATGCCTTCCGTGTTTCACTGGCGAGTTCGGTGCTGACAGACAAGGATAAAGATGGCAGACGGGGAATCCCGGAAAATGATGACGGGGATCTAGTTACGGTATTTGACGAACTGCGCAGCCTGGCGCTTGTCGGGACCGGAAGAGCAGGGAAACTCGTATTTGCGGATATTACCGAGCCGCAGAACGCGGAGATCGTTGGCAGTATCGACCTGACAGTAAATGATGGGCCCCTGAAGGCGAATTCAGCTTATCGAGCCTGGGCGGTACCTGAGGATAATGTGGCCTACCTCGCGGCAGGTGATCGCATCCTGCAGATTGATATCTCTCGTCCGGATGGTGATAGCGATTCCTCGGGCGACATGCGTGTCACCGGTGCCTTGCCCGTCGATGCGCAGGGTGCGCTTGTGCTGTTGCCGGGAGCACAGGATATCCAGGTCAACCGGGACCTTGGTCTGGCCTACGTTATGCAGAAGGATATCGGTCTTGCAATTGTCAGGATCGATGCCTGCTTCCGTGATGTTGGTGTGGATGCAACACGGGTGCCGGCTGCGCGTGCGATCATCAATTCCAGCCTGGCTGCCGAGCGAAAAGCCCTGCAGGATGGCATTGCTGCCGGACTTTCCAGTTCTGATTGCGCTTCCGTTACATCGTCACAGGATGGGTTTGGCCTGTTATCCCAGGGCAGCAGTGCCTGTCTCTGGCGTGATGACAATCTTTGCAGTTCTGCGTACCAGCCTGGACTGAGTGACCATGATTTTGAACTGTTTGTTTCCGACAGTCTCATTGCAGGTGGATCGGTTTCCGGTTGTGTGGAGAAGATAAAAGAAAAGCTTAAGGAAGAAGTGCTGTTGAAGGGGCGTGAAATTGATGTTTTTGTAGAGCCGCTGGGTGCTCTATCTCTTGGGTATCGTAATGTTGTGCCGAACATCATAACCATGCCGGATGGTTCGCAAGTGGAGGGCTGCGGGGGAAGCGATGATACGGCCGGTGACTTGTGTCTTGGGCGCAATGGCCTGATTCTCAAATGGGCGCTGGAAGGTGAGTGGGTCAAGGATGCAAACGGGTCGCGCTATGACGCCGGTATTGATCTCAACGATGTTGTCAATGTGTTGAGATCGCCCATGGATGAAAACAGCATGAGGCTCTCTGACAACGGGCAGACCCCGATACTGCTCGCTGGTAGTAACGAGCCTTCGCATGTGCCACGCCTGGAAGGCCAGGAATGGGCCTGCCTGCAGGATTATGCACTAAATGCGTCCGGTGCGCGGATTCGAATCAAGAATTCTGGTCTGGGCGATGTGCCTATACAGGTGCCGGCCTTCCAGAAACAGATCCAGAAGACTGGCAAGGCGGGTATACGTGCCGTATTCGGAAGGCTTCTGTCAACAGAGGCCGGCAACAAATGGATGCTGTCAAGTTCAAGGAGATCATATAACGCTGCAGATGGCTGTTTCACAGCAATTGATAATCCTGACAAGGAGCCGAAATCGATTAGCGATTTCTGGTACAAGCGCTGTGAGAGCTTCGAGGAATATATCGCCTCCAGGGCGCTGCTCAGCGTTGAGAAGAGCACGGGACTTATGACGGAACAGGAGGCGATTGATGCCTACGAGTTCTTTCGTCGCAAGTCTGATATCGGATCGCAGATTATGGATGAGACAGAGGCTAATGAGTTTGTCGCCCGCGTCATGCAGACCATCAGTGATGTCAGGAATGATCAGGCTGTAAAAGATATCTATACCGACACGTTTGCAAATTACACCGATTCCGCAGACCGGGTGCAGAATTACAACAACTGCGCTATGCAGGAGTTAAAAAAGGTCAAGCCGGGCGGCGAGAAGTTCAGGCTAAAAATTCCCGTTCGAATCTTCAATGGTGGCTATCGCGCGATCTCCAACATACCGTTTACCTTCTACCATGACGGTACAGAAGACTCGGATTTTTCTGAAATCTTGCCACCACTGGCACCAGGTGAGAGCGTATTTCGCGAACTCAAGCTGGAGCCAATATCTCAAGGGGCACACTCTGTTCAACTGGTGCTCGATACGGAGAACCAGATTGTCGAATATAACAAGGAAAATAATTTCGACGGCTTCTGGTACTACTACCTGCAGGATCCGCCGACAGATACCAGTGTTCCCGTAACAAACCCGGATGAACCGCGCCCGGATATGCCGGCTGCCTCGAAACTGCCGGATCCACCGGTTTCCGAGGTATGTGTCGCAGATGGCGAAGAGCCCTCCAGGCCTGCCATCGAACTGATCGCCACGGTGGATGGGCAGTATGACCTAGCCGGTGACGCGGGCACCACGGTCATCGTGGAATGGACGGTCAGAAATGATGGTAACGAGAAGATCAGTAATCTGACGATAGAGGACTCTCTGCTTGGCACTATCACTGTCGGGGATCTGGATGCCGGCGCGGAAACAACAGTATCCAGAGAGGTGGAGATACCTGATGAAGACAGCACTATACCAGTGAGTACACTGACCGGTGATGACCTGGACAACAACAGTATAGGTGCCATATCGACTTCGGTGCGTATTCGCAGGATCAAGGAAGGAGGTCCTGTTGATGTTCTGATATTTTTACCAGGTATGGCAGCATCGAAGCTGAATAACCGAATTAATGGCAATGAACTCTGGCCTGCGCCGGGTATCCTGAACAGCAAACTGCCGTTGACCCTTGATCCTGGTAACCCGGCTTACCTTGGCGGTGAAAACGTCTATGCATCGGATGTTATCGATCGTGATTCGGTATACGGAGTGTTGCTCGATGAACTGACCAGTGGCATGGGGTATGTCCGGTACGACGACAAAAAAGACCCCGGTCTGCGAGGAGATCCAGGCTGTGATGTTAGTCAGGATGATGCGATGCTGTTCGTATTCCCCTACGACTGGAGAAAGGCTAGCCTTAACTCGGCGCTGGGCCTGCGTAAATTTATCGATAATTGTATCCGCAAGATTCACCCTGACCGACAGATCAATATACTTGCGCATAGTATGGGGGGGCTGATTGCGCGACGGTATATGCTGGAAAATCCCAGTGAGATCGCCAAGCTCATGTCTGTCGGTAGTCCATGGTTGGGTGCTCCCAAGGCGATTAACGTCATGGGAACCGGGGGATTCTTCGAGGATTCGGCATGGGAGCCAATATTACGAATAGGGCTAATAGGACGGAATACCCTAAAGCGCCTGGTCGAATACTTCCCTGGCGTGCATGAACTCCTGCCCAGTAAGCAGTATTACAACCTTAGCAGTCTGACCAGTGCATTTCCCGCCCCATTTGAGAACAGGGCAACTTTCTCCGCGCCACCGGTAGGTGGAACAGGTACACCTTCTCCCGCTTCCTACGAGGAATTCCAGGCGGTATTCGATAATGCCCTGTTCCCGGCAACGGAACCAGTCGCGACGAACGAGGTATTCCACGAGTTCGAACGACCAGGCAACGGCAGGCAAGACGACTGGACGGACGATGCCTTGCCGTCGCGCTACTACCATGTGATCGGTGATGGCATTAACAGGACAATAGGCAAGATCACGACCTTGCAGGAAATTGTCACCAGCCTGCCACCAGTTACGGCCGCGAGTCTTGGGCTGGGCTCTGGCGCAGGTCTGAATTCCGGTGGCGTGCCGATAGTAACTTCTAATGGATTTGCTGTTACAGCTGATGTCAGGTTTATGGTGGAAACCCGGGTTACGGGCGACAGGACCGTGCCCCTTCTCAGTGCAGAACGCAGGGTTGCGCGTTCCAACAATCTGAATGCACCAACAGGTGAACTGAAGATCTTTACCGCCACCTCTGCCGGTACCGAGGACGCCGTGGAGCATACCGGTCTGGTTTCGTTCCCGCAGGTTCATCAGTACATGCGGTGTGTGCTTGCGCCTGCGAATGAGTCGGCACAGCTGTGCAGAAGTATACAGGGCGTACCAGCGAGGTAGTCATGGATACGTTGTCTACATATCGGAGATATATACCCATAGAAGCGGTTTGTGCTGCTTGCATCCTGGTTTGTCTGATTTCAGCGCAGGCTGCATCTGCCAATGAAAATTGCGCATTGGTGCTTAACAATATCGTAGACCGTTCGCTTCTGATAACGGATTCCCAGGGCAATACATCTGAACCCCTGCCGATGGATGGACACCTGCTGCTTGGCAACCTGTCAGATATAGAGGGCGTGGCGGTATCGGACACGGCTTACCAGTTCACCTTTGCCGGTGATGCGGCGTATTCGCTTGAATGGAAATCGACAGGGCAGCCATTTGCTGTCTCGCTTGAGTGCCGGCTGGAGGATGCCAACACCAGGGTCTATCGATACTATACCGTACCTGGTGACGGTATAAATATTGCCTTGGATGTTCTGGCGGGTGATGCGCCGGTTCTGATGCGGGATACCACGGGAGACGGTACTCCGGATGTCGTAGTAAATCCGGATGTATCAGTTTCTGGTGCTGCGGCAGATGACCGAGCCCCGCCGCTGATCGAGCATCAGCGGCTGGCGAATGGCAGTCATGTGCTCAGCCTGATTGATAATGAAACAGATATAACAAGCGGTGCGAACCTGTTCTATTCGCTCGACCGGGGTGAACACTATATCCCCTATGACGGGCCGGTGGTGCTGGACCCGGAGCGCAGTCCGCTTATCCTTTCCATCGGGCGTGATGTCGTTGGAAATCCATCCCGGGTTCATGCATTCCTGACCCGTGGTGAGCAGCAGGATTTCTGTGTCCGTGTCCAGGCAGACCGGGCAAACGTACAAACCATTATCGAAATCGCGCTAGGTGAAGCGACCACCTCCGGTGTTCTGCCGGAAAATCACGGTATCAATATTCTTTCGGTGGGAAGGGGGGCATGCCTGTGGCGCAAGGGGGAAGGGGGAGAAGACCTTTCATGCACCTCCTGCACAGGAAGCTATCAACCGGGTATTGATCAGCAGCAACTCACTGTGTATTTCCCGGCAACGATCAGTAGCACGAACCGTGGTCAGTTTCTTGATCTTCTGGGGCAGGAAGCCAGTGTGTCCCGCTTCAATAACAGCAGGATTTCGTTTCGGCAAGCAGATATGTCGATTCTTGAGACTTCTCGTGAGGCCGTCTCATCGGAGCTGGCGCCACAGGCAGGTCTGTTGTCCATGTTTCTGGAAGGGGAATACGTGGAGCTGACTGGCGATGTGGATGTATCAGGTATCTCCCTGGATACTGCGCTGGAGAATCTGAAATCGGTGGCGATGATACCCCGCCTGGAAGGCTACGAGGTGGCGCTACTGAGCGAGCGTGAGCTGTATCACACCGACCACCTGATACGTATAGCTGGTATGAGTCAGGGAATGAATGCAGGCCTGCCCCAGCTCGATTCCTGGTTGAATCATCGTTTAAGAACACAATTACTCATGGCGGCGGGAAGTGCCCTGGATGCTGCGCTTGGTGTCATGCTTGCGGATAGCTGTGCCGTGGATAAGGCGCTTGCATTTGCAAGCCGACAGGATTATCGATCCACTGTCTGTGACGGTGCGCCTTGTGGATCGTTTGCAGATTTCGTGTTGGCAAGGGCTTCCGAATCGGCATCGCAATGCCCTGGAACATTCAGCAATGATGAGCTTGGACTTCTCCAGCAATATACAGCAATTGCAAAGAATGATGCTGTGGCTTTGGAGTCCCTTGTGGCTGACGAGTGCGTGGGCAATCGGATGCTCGGTGAAGCCGTGTCTTTGCTTGAAGGACTCAAGACGAGAGTGCAGACAGTCTATCAAACGCAAATGGAGGCACTGCAGAGCAGTAATCCTGCTGAATATGGCACCAGGAAGGCACATGCGGATATGGCTGATGTAGATATCGCGGTACGACGGCTGCAGCCTGCAGCCAGCCTTACAGTTTCGGTGACGAATACGGGTGTTAATCCCATGCCGGCTGCGACAATTCGTATGTATGACAACAACACATTTAATGATCAGGTTGTGACGGTGGCTCTGCCAGTCAACAGTATTGAAGTCATCGTTGGTGACCATGTTGCCGGGTCACCGTTTTTTATACAGGTAGATTCTGCATCAGTGCAGCCAAATACCATACGCAATGCCAGCTTTGTACTTGATACTGGAGCGACAGACAATAATGCTCCCGAGGAAGAAACGTTCGGTGGCTTCAAGTACTACCTGTTCGATCCCGACGAGCCGATCTGCCCCAGCCCGGCGACGGTCGAGCGCCCTGACAGCGGAGGCGGGGGATGAAACGGCTCACGCACATCCTCCGCAGTATGCTGCTGATAGCGGCAGGACTGCTGTCGTGGGATGTGCCGGCGGCAACACTGGCAGAAACCGATATCGCGGTGCTGGGCATTGCCGTTGACCTCGACACCCGTCCAGATCTTGATGGCATACAGATACGCATGACTGCCGTGCGCAATGTCCCGACCGGTGTACTGGCGTTTGTCGGCGGCCAGGGCATTATCGCGACGCCGGCCAGCCTGCCGGGGGCGCGCGTCAAGGCGGAACTGAGCGGGCCGGCGCTTGGCAACGAGATCGTTACCCTGCAGGCAGCACCCGGACAACTGATGGAGCTGCCACCGCTGGGTGCGGCGGGCGAGTACCGGCTGTTCAACGTGCGCCTGGAGGATGCCGAAGGCAATATCGTGCTGCGGCGCGACCCGTCGCTGGAATCCATTGTCATCGATGTTATCGAGGAGTTGCTGGTCACCCAGGTGGTGACGCGGCCGCTGACGCTGGAAGAGATCGTCGAGAAGGGTATCGTGATCGACGAGGACAACTACACGGTTCTCAACTTCAGTATCGGCCTGACGCTGGGCAGTGAGCAGGTCGTCATCGAACTGCCGGTGGCGGTGCCGAAGACCGAACAGGCGGGTATCGGCGAGGTGGGTACGCCGCCGCAGTTCTCCAGCCTGCCGTCGGTGCGCGGCCAGTTCGAGGGCCTGAGCATCCCGAACTTCTCGCTCAGCGGCTTCCAGATGCTGCTGCCACCGGAACTGGAGCAGGAGTTGAACATCTCGCTACCGGCGATCAACGGCGTGATCATCATCCCGGGCAACATCGCCTTCCTGAACCAGTTCTTCAGCGTCGTCCTGCAGGCCACCAATATTGCACCCGAGGGCTCGGGGCTTGCCTTGCAAAATGCGCAGGCACAGATCGTACTGCCCGTCGGGGATGACGAGATCAAGGATACCGGCGATGATCCATTACGGGTTGCCGAAACGCAGGCCGGCGGAGTGCAGGAGGTGTTGCCGCTGCTGCACCCGGAGACGGCCGAAACCATCCAGCCGTCCAATACCAATGATGCAGAGTTCCTGGTCGAGGGCCTGCGCGAGGGTGCGCACGTGGTCAACTTCGACATCACCGGCGACCTGTTCGTGCCCGCGCTGGGTGAGACCGTACCGCTGACCGGTGCGGCGGCCGGCGTGGTGCAGGTGAAGAACCCGAGCTTCGACATCGTGCTCGCCCACCCCGACGTGGTGCGCGAGGGCGAGGCCTACTCGCTGTTCGCCACCGTCACGAATACCTCGAGCAACCCGGCCAACCTGTTCCAGCTGAAACTCGATGAACGCCGCATGTCCGGCGCGCGGCTGGACGAGGGCGAGACCGGGCTGAAGACGCTGGATACGCTGAACCCGGGTCAGGCCGAGACCTTCGAGTTCCATATGGTCGCGCGCACTACCGGCGAGGTCACCGGCACGGTATTCCTCGCGGATGAAGGCATCAACGGCAGCTTTATCCTGACCACCGGCGTCGGCGATACGGGGATCCCGCTCTCGCCTGATACCCTGGTGCTACCGCAGACGGTCGATTACCTGCCAGACGAGCCGGACCTGGTGTTCGCCGCGGTGCGCATGCTGGGGCAGGCCTACAGCGTGGCCACCGCGCCGGCCGGCGCGCTGCCACCGGAGATTGCCCGCATCCGTCGCAGCTATGTCTTCGACCGCGCGGTCAAGGTCGCGCAGGCCGGTTTGCATATCCGTTTCGGGGAGACAGATCTGCTGGCCACGCAGGACATCCTGATGGATTACTTCGGCGCCGACCTGGGCCGCCTCGATGCGCTCTACCCGGAGGAGGCGGAACGCGAACGCCAGCACAAGGACCTGTTTGCCTTCGACGGCCTGCGCCGCGCCGCTGATGCCGGCAACGACCTGTCGGATGTGCTTGGTGAACTGATCGGCAAGGGCCTGGATACGTTGCCGCTGTCACAGTTGCAGCTGGACTGGGCCGAGGCCTTCGCCTCGCGGCCACCGCATCTCTCGTTCGGCGTCAGCAGCCAGGGTCCGCCGGCATTGCTGCAACTCACCGATGTGGACGGCAACCGCCTCGGTCGCCTGGATGTGGATGCCGACATTGCGCGCGATATTCCCTTTGCCGATTACCTGCCGCTGTCAGAGTCCGACAGAATGCTGTTCGTTGCTGCACTTCAGTCACCGGTCTACCTGTTCGAGTTTGTTGCATCGGCTGCCGCCGATTTCGAGCCCGCGCTGGTCCTGCCGGCAGCGGGCGGCGGCATGGAGCAGGCGGTCTATCCACCGATCAGCCTGCCGGATGGCGCCATTGCCCGCCAGCGCTGGGAAGCGGGTGTGGACAATGACTATCTCTGGGAGATCGACCTCGACGGTGACGGAGTCACGGACCAGACGCTGACGCCGGACACGGTCCTGCCGGTCACCGATCCGCCGCCGCAGTTACTGGGAATCCACCAGTGGGGCAAGGGTGCACAACCCGGTACCGGGCCGACCTTCGCGGCGGGCGACCCGATCGGGCGCATGGCTGGTGTGCTGTTCAGCGAGGAGGTGGAGGAGGCCAGCGCGGCCGCGCCGACCGCCTATGAAGTGATCGATAACCGCATCGTCGATGTCTCTCTGCAACCCGACCGTCGGCTGGCCTTTGTCATTGTCGAGAAACCGGTGGGCCCGTTCGTGCCGCGCGAGATGACCGTTGCCGGTGTGCGTGACCGGGCAGACCAATTAATGACAGCCGGGTCGCTGCCGATCGTGCCGGACCCGGATCGCGGCACGGGTGGCACTTTCACGGGGCACGTGCTGACCGCGGATGGCCGGCCGGTGCCCTTTGCCACGGTGAAGTACATCCAGCCGCTGTCGTTCAAGGACCTGTTCACCGCCTGCATCGGTGACCTCAACGTGCGGGATTTCGTCATCACCGAGTACCTCGCCGATGCGCAGGGGCGTTTCAATATCGATTTCGTGCTGCAGTCCGGCTTCCCGTCGCCAGAGTGTCCAACCAACGCGGATATCTGGCTGAACGAATCCGGTTCCGGCAACACTGTCAATTTCAAGCTGGAAGCCACCGATCTGGAGACCGGCAACATCGGACGTGCCTCCAGCCTGATCCAGTTCGATGGCCAGCGTATGAATTTCGATGTCATCATCCGCGGCTTCGGCAGCATCGAGGGCCGGGTGTTCGACGAGGCGGGCAACCCGGCCGGCGGCGGTGATCCGGGCAGCGGCGGGGAGCTCTACGTCTTCGCAAAGAACGTCAGTACCGGCGGTACGGCCGTGTCCTGGGTAGATGCCGAGGGCTACTATGCCTTCCCGCGTGCCTTCGTGAATGCCGGGGGGGTGAACTTCGACGCACCGGGCGTGCCGTCCGGCAACGTGGTGCTGCGCATCGTACGGCCCGCTGACGGCGCCACGGCCATTGCCTCGATCAATATTCCCTTCGAGGGCGCCACGGTCGAGCAGGACCTCGTGCTGGTCGATCCCTCGCGCTACGGGGCTGTGACCGGCAGGGTGCTGGAGGCGGACGGT
>Ga0055584_100006942_pt1 | contig 11101 bp, 11 predicted proteins | sample OSDHelmetaG_FD_58716 | JGI IMG/M metagenome (GOLD analysis project Ga0055584, IMG submission 58716) | Pelagic marine sediment microbial communities from the LTER site Helgoland, North Sea, for post-phytoplankton bloom and carbon turnover... | ecosystem: Environmental > Aquatic > Marine >...
ACCGGTGTTTGCAGAAACAGCTCTATGGTTCGCCGCTCGCGCAGCACTTCAGCAAACTCGCGAAGTGCCTTTGTCTCGTAGCTCGGCGCAGCCTGTTTCATTACACGCGTTCGTCGGTCATCGTCACTTGACCCCGGAGGTCATGCGCCGCAGGACATCGTTCTTTGCGATGAAGTGGTTATACAGTGCGCCCAAAACATGGATGATCAAGAGCAAGGCAAGCGGCTTCCACACAAACTCATGGACTTCCTCCCACCACTCGTGCGCATCGTGATTTTCAGTCACCGGCAAGGGCACGGTGAACAATCCGAACACAGGAAGTCCCTTCCCGCCCGTCCCTACGACCATCGCCCCGGCAAGCAGCTGTGCGAAGACAGTAATATAGAGTCCCCAGTGAACCACAGAGGACACCATGCGTTGCAGCGGCGCCATTCCTTCAGGATGCGCAGGCACTGCGTTCATAAACCGCCAGACTATCCGAATGGTCATCAATACGAGGGTTATGGTTGCAATCGATGCGTGAATGAATCGAATCCGGCTTTTTTCGTCGCCACTCGCCATATCCGCCTGTTCGAGTCCAAGGTAGATCAGGGCAAACAAGCCAATCGCTATCAGCCAATGCAATGCTTTGGCCAGAGATCCATATTCTGCGCTGGTATTTCTGAGTCCCACAGTATTGCCCTCCTAGTCCAGGCCCAGCTCGAAGCCGGCCTCCAGTTCGTATTTTGAATACGCTCTAAAAGCGATCATGGTTTCCGTCTCAACGATGCCCTCCAGATGACGCATCCTGTCGCTGATAACGTCAGCCAGCTCATCGTTTTTTGATACACGGACAATGGCAACAAGGTCGTAGCGACCGGCCACGGAAAATACTTCGGAAATCCCGGGCGTTTCCGCAATTTGATTGGCAAGATCCGGGATCCGGCTGGTCTCGGCTTTTATCAGGACTATCGCTGTAACCATCAGGGTCTCCGCGCACCACAGTAAGTGCACGAAGACTATCATCAGCAGACCTCAGTCTGCAGCAGCAATCTCGCGGGCAGCCGCCAGCAATTCATCTGCAGGCAATCGAACCTTGTAGTCGGCGTTCGTGTAAGCGAAGTTGATCACGCCATCACGGTCGATGGCGAATACCGCCGGTACGGGAAGGACACCGTGTTTAAGCATCGATGAGTCCTCAATGTCCTGACCCTTTTCATTGCGGCGATTTATGGTCCGCTGCGACGCCTTGAACGCAATACCCAGCGCCACCGCTGCCTGTGCATCAGCATCGGACAGAAGCGTGTAATCGAGTCCGTCGATATCCTCTTGCGTCTCCTGGCTCAGGGTCTCAAACAGGAGCTCGGAGCGGTCACCGCTCAGGAACAGAACATCGACTCCCATCGCCCGGATTTCCGGTATCGCGTGACGCATATCGCTGAGGTACGCATTACAGAAAGGACACCAGCCACCGCGAAACGTCAGCAATACTGCGGGACGCTCGAGATTCTCAGGATCGAAATCGAACGCTTCGCCGTCGACTGTTTCCACGACAAAGCGAGGTGCCCTGTCGCCCTTGGCGAGCGGTTCGATCAACGCGGCGGACTCTGCTATGGGAACATCAGCATGGCCGGCTTGAATCGCAATACTGCAAACGATGCTCGCGGTCATCATGAGGGCAAAAAGAGTGTGTAGTATCGAACGGAAGGGCATGATCAGGTACTCCTGCGGGTTTCGATAGTTGACCGTCAACAGGCCTGATTTATTTCAACTATTCGTGACGCAGAGCTTCGATGGGGTCGAGTCCGGCTGCGCGCTTGGCTGGCCAGATGCCGAAAATCATCCCGACAGCCGCACTGAAACCAAAAGCCATAATGGCGGATTCCGAGGTGACAACCGTTTGCCAACCGGCATACTTGGCCAGCAATGCAGACGCCCCGGCTCCAAGTGCGAGGCCGAGCAAGCCACCCAACAGACACAAAATAGTCGACTCGACCAGAAATTGAAGAAGGATATTGCCCTTGGTTGCGCCCAAGGCTTTGCGTACGCCGATTTCTCTTGTTCGCTCAGTAACGGTCACGAGCATGATGTTCATGATGCCTATGCCACCAACGACCAGACTGACACCGGCGATCCCCGCTAGCAAATAGGTAAACACCTGCGTAGCTTCCTGTCGAGACTGGGCAAATTGCTTGCGATTCATGATGGCGAAATCGTTGTCCTTGCCTGGAAGAACGCCGTGCTCACGACGCAGTACTCGTTCAATCTCCAGCATCGCCATTGGAACGGTCGAGGCATCACTCACTTTTGCGCTGATTGTCTGGACGAACTCATTACCGGTTACACGAAACTGTGCGGTCGACAAAGGGATCCAGATATCGTCATCCGGGTTGCGCCAGCCGGAGCCACCTTTCGATTCCATGACGCCGATAATCTCGAAAGTGATGGAACGAATTTGCACTTTTTGGCCGACCAGCAGGGCCGCATCAACCTCCAGCATGCCAGGGATTTCTGACCCAAGGACGACAACCCGACGCCTCGCTGAATTATCCGCCGGTGAAATAAACTCGCCGTGCGCCAGAGTGAATCCGTGCACGTCCGGATAATTAGGTGTTGTTCCGATAGTCGTCAGATTGAAATTCTTGTTGCCGTATTTAATCTGAAAACGGGAACTGATCTCAGGAACGACGTCAGAAACATGTTCGGAACCCACCGCCAATGCCATAGCGTCATCGGTCGTCAATGTCTGCTGATCTCTGGCAACCCCTCTGCTGAACCAGGACGATGACTGGATGGACAGAATGTCGCCACCCAAAGCTGCCATCTGTTCATCAATGGCACGCTGCGCACCTGTACCCAAAGCAACCATAGTAATGACTGCGCCAACGCCTATGATTATTCCGAGCATGGTGAGCAGCGCCCGGAACAAGTTACCTCGAATGGACATCAGGGAGATGCGAATGGTTTCTGTAATCAACATAGCTTAGCCGATTCCTGGAACGCCTCGGACACGACGGTTTATGAAGTTCTGCAAGTCCTGCTGCGTTTCGACCAAGTGGCTGCTTGGCAGTATCAAGACGCGCTCTGACTCGTCCAGACCACGGATAATCTCAACGTCGCTCAAGTCGGTAACCCCCGTCGTGACTTTCCGGATTTCCTGTTTTTCAGTGTCAAGAACCACCCAGAACTCACCGCCGAAACGATAGTCGGACTTTGGCTGCGATCCGGACTTCGACCCGGCGCCCTGAAAAAGTGAGCGGATGAGTTTCTGCTCTTCTGCTGTCAACGTGCCCCCGTTGCGCCCTTTGTCCATCATCTTGCGGACGTCCTCGGCTTTCACGCCCTTCGGCAGTTCGAATGTCTGCCCTCTCATTTCAATCGTCTCTGGAGCATCCGGATCCGCTTGCTGTTTGTCTCCACCGGCATCAGCAAGCGCATTGCGAATGTCATCTTCCGACCGGCCGAGAATCCCGGCTGTCGATGCCAGGTCGCGGCTCGTGCGCAACGCCATGACCGGTATCGTCATAGCGTTTTCACTTCTGGCAATTGAGACTTCGACTTCGGCATTCATTCCCGGCATTAACAGGCCATCGGGGTTCTGGATGGAAATCAACACGGCGAACATAGTGACGTTCTGTTCGAGCACCGCTTGCGGCTCGATCTTCAGCACTTCGCCCGGGAACGGCTGGTTCGGGTATGCCGCAACCGTAACGCTGGCCGTCATGCCGGCCCTGATCTTGCCGATGTCCGTTTCATCCACCAGCGAGCGGATTTGAACCGCGCTCAGATCCGCCATCTGCATCAGCATGGTGCCGCCCGAGAAATCCTGTGTCGGTGAAGAAATGACCTGCCCTATTTCAACAGGCTTAAAAATAATTGTGCCGGCGATCGGTGCCCTGATATCGGTATCGTCCACCGCGATACGCGCATTCTCAACGCTCACTCGGGACGTAACGACCTGTGCTTCCGAGTTCGCCAGATCGAGCTGCGCTTGCTCCAGGTCGGACTGGGTCAGCGTTCCCGCCTTGACCAGCGATTCAACCCGCGCAATCTGTGTCTGGGCAATTTCGCGCCTCGACAGCGCCGCTTTGAGTTCCGCGTCTGACTGATCCAAACGATTCCTGACGGTCCGCGGATCAATGGCCACCATCAGCGATCCCTGTTCGACCTTGTCGCCGGTCGCGACAAACAAATCAAGTACCTCACCAGACGCCTTCGATTTTACTTCGACCGTTGCGAGTGGCTCGACGATTCCTGCGGAACTGACCACCACCTCAAGAGTTCGTCTTTCAACTCCTGCCGTATCGTATACCGGGCCGGATACTGTTTCCTCGGCACACGCCGATATAAGTAAAGGGACTAAAAGTAATGCGTATCGTTTCATTATCGTATTCAATGTCTAACGTTTTAGGATTTTTGATCACTCAGAATATCGCCATCACTGAGGCGCACAATTCGTTCCGCGTGATCCGCGATATGCTGCTCATGGGTGACCACGATCAGTGTGTTGCCCTGCTCATGCAAGCTGTCGAACAACTTCATAATTTCGTTGCCGGTACTTGAGTCCAGGTTTCCAGTCGGCTCGTCCGCAAGCAAGATGCTCGGATTCGTGACCAGCGCACGTGCGACTGCGACACGCTGCCGCTGGCCCCCGGACAATTCTGATGGTCGGTGCATCATGCGATCGGCAAGACCTACCGTTTCCAGTGCTGATTTTGCGCGCGTGAATCGATCTTTGCGATTCAGACCGCTGTAGATCAACGGCACCTCAACATTGGCAAGCGCCGTCATTCGAGGTAGCAGATTGAAGGTCTGAAAAACGAAACCGATCGCCTGATTCCTGGCACGAGCGAGCTCGCGATCATTCATCTCCGACACTCGCTGCTGATTTAACCAGTACTCACCTGCGGTCGGTCTGTCCAGACAACCGATAATATTCATCAGCGTTGACTTTCCGGAGCCGGACTGCCCCATGATCGCCAGGTACTCATTTGCTTCGACAGTAAGATCGACGGCGCGCAGCGCATCGATGAACTCTGCGCCCATGACGTATCGACGCTGCAAGCCCTGGAGCCGGATAACAGCGGAAGTATTTGCTTGAGCGTCAAGCGCGGCGGTTTTCAATGGTCGGCCTGTAATTCAGTAGCCGTCAATTAGACCCTAATACAGCGGTCTCTGCACTGATTTCACATGGCTTTTTCGAGTAAATCCCGGCGCCGTATCTTGGTCACACCGCGGCATCGTGACTTCGCCCGGTACATCGCTTGATCCGCCTCGCGCAACAAACCGGTCAGTGTATTGGCGTTCTTGGGATAGAGGGCCAGACCAATACTTGCCGGACAGTGCAGGCTTTCTTGCCCGATCAGGTAGGGTTCTTTAAGCGCTGCGGTAAGACGGGTTGCGAGCTGGTCCGCAACATCGGAGTCAACATCCGGAACCAGAGCAACGAACTCGTCGCCACCCGGACGCCCAATGATGTCGCAAGATCGCAGGCTTCTCCTCAAGCGATCAGATGCCTCAGCCAACAACTGGTCACCCACTTCGTGACCGAATGCATCGTTGATCTGCTTGAAGTCATTTAGGTCAATGAACAGGAGCGCGCCCGTTGCATCATCCGCGCTATCAGTCAGGCGACGAGCAGCATCCCGCTCGAAACCGCGACGATTCAGGACACCGGTCAGCGGATCCGAGGTTGCGATGGATTCCATCTTGCGCTCTTTCGCTTTGCCGTCGGTTATGTCAACGAATGTTGCAGCAATATCGTCACCGACAGGCTCGCAGATCATTCGCAGCCAGCGAACAGATCCCGTGCGACGATGTCGAATTTCGACATCAAGACTGTTACCGCTGTAAACAGCTCGTTCGAACCGCTCAATAATATCGTCCGCTTCGTTTCCCTGCATGCCGCAAGTGGCCAGTTTGACAATCTCCTCCGCAGTGTTGTCAACCATATCGTCCGGGTCTTTGCCGAGAAATTTTCCTGCAGCTGCGTTTGCAAAGATCGATCTCAATGTCTTTTGGCCATTGTCATCACGAACCCAGCGGAGTCGCACGATGCCATTAACGGAATGATCGATCAGTGTTCGCAATAACTTTTCGCTCTTGCGAACCTCGGACTGAGCTTTTTCGACGTCGCTTACATCGCGGAACATCAGTACCCGCCCGCCGCGCGTAGATGTTCGATTAGTCGCGATTTTGGAAACCTGCACATGCAGGAAACGACCAGTGCTGGTCATCATTTTCTGCGGCTGACCGGAATCCAGTGCCTCGAAAACCTCAGGCGCATCGTCTCCGAGTAGGTTTTCGAGAGGCCTGCGTAAAGCGTCCTTTTCGTCGACGGACAGCATGTTTTCCGCAGTATGATTCAGGCCAATGACACGACACTGATCATCAATCACCACAACCGGGTCCTGCATATTCTGGAAAACCGTCTCGTAGGCAAGCGGCGTGAACTCTATAATTTGTTCGCCGATGATCAGCCAGGCGTAGATCGGCAGCATTACTGCGAAGACGATGGGCACATACGAAATGGTGTTCGGGCCAAAGCCCAAATCATAGGCCGCTGTCGCCGTTAGCGGAGCCACGCAGGCAGCGATCAGCAGAAACAGGCCTCGACGCTGAGCCGGTGCGACAGCCGAACTGTGTGCGATCAGTGTCAAAATCGCTGCGCCGATGACCGCGTAGCTGTAGGGTAAATGGACGAACAGGAACCAGGGTCCCCAGCGTTCCGGTCGAGTCAGAAATTCTCCTGCCTCGTTGGCGACAGGCAAGAACCACATCGCTTCGTGCTGATGATTGGTGGCCGCGAGCAGTACCGACGCCGTCGGTATGATCATCAAAAGTATCAGGGTGCGTAGCGGCGTTTCAGATCCGGTGTACTCACGGAAACAGACATACGCAACGATCGGAACAAGCGCGGTGCCAACGAAATGTCCAGTGCGCCCAATCGTGAATACATCGAAGGTGCTGGACATGAGCTCTATAGCACCACCCATTACCCAGATGCTCACCACGATAAGCAGCGCGCCGATCGGAAAGCTTCCTACCTCACGCTGGCTGGCCACTAGTCGCCAGCCGAGCAGCAGGTAACAGGCGGCACTAAAGATCAGCAGGATGGCAAGTGCGACGTCCAGGTTCATCTCATTTCAAGCTCAACTTAACGATATCTGGTATCTGATATTACTGATCGCAAGTTATTGTTTCCGGGACCTGTCTCTCAGGATTGACACGTTTTTTTCAGCTGATGGGGTCTTTCTTTTGTCTCCCTGATCGGTCGTCAGCACGCAAGCGGGCTCGGAGAGTCTTTTAACTTATTGTTTTTTATTGGGTTTGGTTTTGGAAAATCGCTCTGTGATGGTCTGTTTTCCGAATTTGGGAAAGTTGCCGCACTTAATATGGGCCTCGGTTCTCAGAAATGTCGATTGGTTCCAAATCTGCTGGACATAATCGGTCAAAATGGTCTGCTCAATGAACCGCCTAGTGAAAATAGCGCGAACTGCGACTCCGGGAACCGGAGTTCAGTTTCGCAAGGACAAATACGGCAGCAGTGGCATCCGTAGCTTTCTGCGTGATGTGCTTGCGTTGGCGAATGCATCTGTAGACGGACCGCGATACATAGTTGTTGGTGCTGACTTCGATAGTAAAGGTCGCAGGATCGCGCAGACGATTGACGCAGAGGATTTTTTGGGAAAACCGTCGTATCAATCGCTTGCGAATGAATACATCGAGCCGCCGATTAAGATCCGCTACAAGCCTGTCAGCGTTGACGGTCAGCGGGTCGGAGTTTTCGAGATTGGCGACAGCCAGGATCGTCCGTACATGATGCGAATCGATTACTCGGAGACACTCCGACGCGGCGACGCCTACGTTCGCGCCAAGAACAACGTAATGAAAATGGGCCGGCGCCAACTCGCCGAACTCTTCGAAAAGAAGTTTCGCGATTCAGTATCGGCGGATGACATCGAGATCGGTTTTCCCGGCGAGATCATTCACAAGGACCTGGCGCTAAACTGCTGCGACCTGTCGCAGCTTCCCTCTGCTCTGGCGAGCCAGAAGCTCAGCCAGTTGATGGATATCCGCAGCAATTCTCGAAACACTGGCTCGACGACGGTCATGGCCAGACTAACCCACGCACGGCTATTCGGTGCTGACGATCCTTATGTAGACCGAACACCGCAGGATCTCCTGCAGGAGATGAGTGACCTGCGAGCCAAGTACCACGATCAGGACAATCATTTTCTGCATGAGTCCCACGCAGAGCACTTACAGGTTGTTGTTTACAATCAGGGCGACGAACCGATTATTGATGCCTCGATATCATTGGTAATGCCGAACCACAATGCCTTTTATCTGGCTGATACCTTGCCGAAGATACCGCGTAAGAGCGGTTTCGCTGATCGTTCACCTGACGATATAGCCGCCTACCCATCCGTCGTTTTGAAGGACGACTCCGTTCACGTAACCAGTAAGATCGGCGATATTCCGGTTGGTGAGCCTGTCAAAGTTTTCGCCTTGCCATTGCGCCTGTGTGCTGGCGAAGACCTGATCGGCAAACGATTTGGCGTCCGCTACGCACTGCATGGCCAGAATCTGCGTTCACCGGCGAAAGGTCAGCTAAGACTGCTCTTCAGAAGCTAGCTCATCCACTTCTGCACCTTGGGTGCAGTGTAAGTTTCGAACTGCCGGACCAGGTCCACGGCGGTTTCCGCACACAGCAGCATGTTGCGGTTCTCCGCCCTGAGGAACCCTTCAGTTGTTGCATGATCGAGATATCGTAAAAGATGGTCGAAATAGCCATCGACATTGAGCAGACCGCAAGGCTTGTCGTGAAACTTGAGTTGTCCCCAGGTAATGATTTCGATAATTTCTTCAAGGGTCCCATACCCGCCGGGCATCGCAATGAACCCGTCCGATAATGCGGCCATCATGGTCTTGCGCTGGTGCATCGAGGACACGATATGCAACTCTGTCAGATGCTGGTGAGCCAGTTCCTTCTCACAGAGCATTTTCGGTATGACGCCATGCACCTTTCCGCCCAGTTCCAGAACGGCGTCGGCGATCACCCCCATAATGCCCCTGTCAGCACCGCCATAGACCAGTTCAAGATCATGGCGCACCAGAACATCTGCGAGTTCGCGGGCGGCGTCAGCGTAAACGGAACGACTTCCCGCGTTAGAGCCACAATAAACACAAATCCTCTTCATACCCAATATCGTCAGGCCGATTTTGCTCTTGGTTTCACGCCCTGAACAATTGCGGCTATTTCAGGGCGACATTCGCGCAATTCCTCCGGCGTTAAAGCATCAAGCTCGTGGGGAAACACAAGCCATTCAGCGGTTTCGTGCAGGAAGTACTCTGGCGTAATATCCGTTTCGTTGCGGCTCGGTTTGAACCAGGGCACGGCGACACGCATGTCTGCAGGCGTATTGCCCCTCGCGCGACGCGTTATTTCGTCGATCACTGCCACGATTGTATTGCCCGTATCGAATACGTCGTCGACGATCAATACACGATCGTCATGGCAAATTTTCTTGATAATGTAGTTGAGGCCATGAACCGCAACCTTCCCACGCTCGTCGACGCCGACATAAGACGAGGTGCGGATCGCGATATGGTCCGACTGGACACCGCAGTAGGACATGGTCTCCTGCAGCGCCATGCCGACCGGGGTACCACCACGCCAGATGGCAATTATCATTGTCGGCTCAAAGCCGCTCTCAAGCACCTGAATGCCAAGGTCGATTGAATCCAGGAGCAGTTCCTGAGCTGAAATTACAGTTTTGTCCATTATTATTCTCTTCTGTGCGGACGGCAGGCGAGCGGTATAATGCCCGACTCCAATTCTAGCGCAGCATGGCCCGGGAATAACAACAATGAATGAGCGATTTATCGCCGCGGACGACCTGCTTCGAGATTCGTTTCAGCTGGCAGCCAATATTTACGACGCGGGATTCGAACCTGACTTCCTGGTTGGACTCTGGCGTGGCGGCAGCGCCGTCGGCATCGCGGTGCAGGAAGGCCTCGACTACTTTGGCACCAAGACAGACCACATCGCCATTCGCACGTCCTATACCGGCGCTGCCGGATACTCGCAGATGGTCAGCAAAGCGGACTCCATTCGTGTCCATGGCATGCAGTATCTGCTGGAAAACCTCAGCGCTCATCATTCGCTGCTTATCGTTGACGATGTCTACAGTACCGGTTCAAGCGTCAACGCCGTTATCAAGCAGCTGGCGAGAAAAACGCGGCGTAACCTGCCTCACGATATCCGGGTGGGAACGGTCTGGTACCGTCCGACCGAGAAGACGCTGCGAACACCGGAGTATTTTGTTCACGAAACGAGCGATTGGCTGGTACTTCCGTACGAGCTGTCCGGATTCTCTATCGACGAATTGCGCGAAAATCGGCCGGACATGTCTGGTCTGATTGACCGTCTCGCCCCGCACGTAAAGCCGGACCGCAATACCCGAGACTGATGTTCGAACCCAAAGCATTTCTTCGGGAGCTGTTCGATACAGCGGTCGCCTCAGCAGCGCCCGAAAACTGTATGTCGGCATGGCTCCCCGCCAAACCCGCAGGCCGCACCATCGTCGTCGGTGCCGGAAAAGCAGCTGCCAGTATGGCAAAACAGCTCGAAGATCACTGGGGTGAACCGCTTGAGGGACAAGTCATCGTGCCCTACGGGCATGGGGACGCCTGCCGCTGGATCGAAGTCATTGAGGCATCCCATCCCATCCCGGATGACGCCGGCATCGATGCTGCAGCAGCAATTTTCTCAAGCGTGTCGAATCTCTCGACAGACGATACGGTTGTTTGCCTCCTCTCCGGTGGCGGTTCGTCACTGCTGTGCTTGCCTGCTGATGGCGTAGCGCTTGCTGAAAAGCGTGAGATCACATCCCATTTGCTCAAATCCGGTGCGGCGATCCACGAAATCAACTGTGTGCGCAAGAAGCTCTCGGCCATTAAAGGCGGAAAACTCGCTGCAGCTATCGCACCCGCGGCGGTGATTACCTTAATCATCTCCGATGTACCCGGAAACGATCCCGCTATCGTCGCGTCAGGGCCGACACTCACTGACGCGAGCTCGCCTCAGGAAGCTCTGGATATTCTGGAACGCTACAAC
>Ga0055584_100006943_pt1 | contig 11101 bp, 10 predicted proteins | sample OSDHelmetaG_FD_58716 | JGI IMG/M metagenome (GOLD analysis project Ga0055584, IMG submission 58716) | Pelagic marine sediment microbial communities from the LTER site Helgoland, North Sea, for post-phytoplankton bloom and carbon turnover... | ecosystem: Environmental > Aquatic > Marine >...
CTCTAAAGAGAAGCCAATCAACTAGGTTGGCTTTCTCAATCAAAGATCTTAACTAAACTAGTGCTCGGCCAGTAACTATTACTGGGCCAACCTAGGCTGCTTCGGCTTGGTTCGTTTCTCTTGGAGCCAGCTCAGAGTGTTGTGGTCTGAGCATGAAGGCAGGAACCAAGTTCTCAAAGGCTGTTTTAGCTTTGGATACTTCTGCTTCTGATAAATCTTCAATCAGAGAGACAGTCGTGAAACAGTTCTTGAAATCAGCAATGACTTCGTCATTGTTGTCTTGGTCATCCCTGCGCCCACGTTTTGCCCGAGTGCGCTCTTTAGGGGCCTCGGTGGCCTCATCTGGTTCAGGAGCGGTTTTCTTGGCAGTTGCAGCAGCTGCCACTTCCATAACCTGGAATGGTTCGCCTTTTAGCTTTTCGATAGCCGCGATTTGCTTGTGTTCTTCGTCGGTGGCTATGGTGAAAGCGCGCCCTTCTTTACCAGCACGTCCGGTACGTCCAATGCGATGGATGTAGTCTTCGGCATTTACAGGCACATCAAAGTTAAAAACGTGAGAGAGATCAGAAACATCAATTCCGCGTGCAGCGACGTCAGAACAGATCAGGAGCTTTGCTTCATTATTCTTGAAAGCTTCCAATGCTTCTGTTCGTTTCGGCTGTGTCATGTCTCCATGCAGTGCAAGCGCTTCAAACTTGTGTCGTCTGAGACTTGTCAAAAGGTCCGAAATATCACGCTTTCTGTTGCAGAAGATAAAAGCGTTGGTGACGTCCTCTTTGTTCAGGATGTCTCTAAGTGCTGCTCTCTTGTTACGCTTGGTGGTTTTGATCAAGCGTTCGGTGATTGTCTTTGCCGCCGTTGCCGGAGGCGCGACTTGAATCTCTTTAGGATTTTGCAGGAACTTTTCCGCGATCTTCCGGATTTCAGGAGCCATAGTTGCGGAGTAGAACAATGTCTGCCTAAACCGTGGAAGGAAACCAACAATACGCTCGATATCAGGAATGAAACCCATGTCGAGCATACGATCAGCCTCGTCAATCACGAGGATTTTTACGTCAGATAGCAAAATGTTGCCGCGTTCAAACTGGTCCATCAATCGGCCAGGAGTTGCGATCAGCACATCGACGCCGCGAGCGAGTTTCTTTTCTTGATCGACAAAAGATTCGCCACCGATCAGAAGTGCCATGGAAAGCTTGTTGTACTTGCCGTAATTGGTAAAATTCTCAGCAATCTGAGTGGCCAATTCGCGTGTCGGCGACAGAATGATCGAACGAGGCATGCGTGCTTTTGCGCGGCCGGCTGCCAAAATTTCAATCATCGGCAATGTAAAGGAAGCGGTTTTTCCGGTCCCTGTCTGCGCACAACCAAGTACGTCACGGTTCATCAAGACGTATGGGATTGATTTCTCTTGAATGGGAGTGGGCGTTTCGTAGCCCAATTCTTCGATGGCACGTAGCAACGTGTCACCTAGTCCGAGATCAGCGAATGTCATGTATGCTGTATTTTCCAGGCTTTATTAGATTAGCACTTCAACAGTGGCTGTTTAACGGATTCGTACTCAGATGAGCAATAATTCCACGCTAAGACAGCGAGTTGATTGACCTTCTATGCCTAGGCTTACTAAAAGTCAACCAAAGGCTTGAGTTCATCCAGCTTAAAGAATTTTCACGAATGATTGCACAAAGGATTGATAAATGAACAAAACGCCATTGGCGCTGTGTCCTGGGCTATTGTGTAATCATCAACTCTGGCGGGCGCAAATCGATGCTTTGTCAGATGTTGCCGAATGCCATGTTGGACGGTTTGATAATCACAGTTCATTTGAGGAAATGGCTAGATCTATTTTAGATGCGATGCCTGAACGCTTCGCGTTGGCTGGCTTGTCAATGGGAGGGTACGTCAGTCAGGCTGTCATGAGGATTGCGCCTGAGCGGGTCAGTCACTTGGCTTTGTTGGATACCTCTGGGAGAGCAGACACAGAGGAGCAAAAAAGGCGTCGCCGAGGCCTAATTTCCTTATCCAAGGTCGGAAAGTTCAAAGGCGTAACACCAAAGTTGCTTCCAATGCTTATTCACGAAGATCGCTTGGAGGAGGAGGCTCTCACCACAGTCATTTTTGAAATGGCTGAAGATATTGGCAAAGAAGCGTTTTTTATGCAGCAGGAAGCGATTATGGCGCGTCCAGACGGCAGAGAGGATCTGACAAAAGTTGAATGCCCGACGCTTATCCTCTGCGGCAGACAGGACACCCTCACGCCTCTGGAACTTCACGAAGAGATGGCAGAGTTAACCCTTAACTCGGAATTGGTGGTCGTTGAGGACTCTGGACACCTGCCAACACTTGAACGTCCTGAGGCCGTTAATGAAGCGATGCGGAACTGGTTAGCTCGATAAGGACTAAATGTCCAAATCCTGGACAAAAGCAGCGTTCTCTTGAATGAACGCAAAACGCTTTTCCGGCTTCTTTCCCATGAGATCATCCACGATTTCATTGGTACGCAGAATTGCTTCCTGTTTTTTGTTCACTGTGATTTCGGCTGTATCAACGGTGGGGTCCGCTAATCCCATGTCTTCTAAGTCTTCGATTGAAATTCGCAGGAGCGTTCTGGACTTTGGGTCCATCGTCGTTTCTTTGAGCTGACTTGGTGCCATTTCACCTAGGCCTTTAAACCGGCTGACTTCAACTTTGCCTCGACCATCGAAGTATGTGTCTTCCAGCTCGATCCTATGAGCGTCATCGCGGGCGTAAGCGGTCTTTGCCCCTTGGCTCAAGCGATAGAGCGGTGGCATTGCCAGATAGAGCTTTCCTTCTTCGATCAGGCCACGCATCTCACGATAGAAAAAGGTCATAAGCAGGGAGGCGATATGGGCGCCGTCAACGTCAGCATCTGTCATAATGATAACGCGCTCATAGCGGAGTTTTTCAACATCGAAGCTCTTGCCCAAACCGCAACCAAGCGCTTGCACCAAATCTGTGAGCTCTTGGTTGGCGCGCAATTTGTCGGCTGTCGCTGATGCAACGTTCAGGATCTTGCCACGCAGTGGCAGAATGGCTTGTGTTTCTCTGAAACGTGCTTGTTTGGCTGAACCACCAGCTGAATCGCCCTCTACCATGAAGAGTTCGGTGCCGATGGAGGTGTTTCTTGAGCAATCGGCAAGCTTGCCCGGCAGGCGTAATTTCCGGGTTGCCGACTTGCGAGTCATTTCCTTTTCTTGGCGTTTCCTGAGGCGTTCTTCCGCCCGCAAAACGATAGAATCGATCAGCAGCTTGCCAACCTGAGGATTGGACGAGAGCCATAGGTCGAAGTGATCCTTGGCCGCGCTTTCTACCAAGCGATTAACATTGCCTGAGGTCAGTTTTTCTTTCGTCTGACCCTGGAATTGGGGCTCACGGATGAAAATTGACAATACAACGGAGCACGAAGACATGACGTCGTCAGGCGTTACGATTGAGGATTTCTTGTTACCCAATAACTCTGCATAAGATTTGATGGATCGTGACAGGCCTATTCTCAGCCCTGATTCGTGGGTTCCACCCATTGGTGTCGGAATTGTGTTACAATAGGAGGAGACGAATGTTTCTCCCATAGCAGGCCAAGCAACCGCCCATTCCATCCGACCTTCGCCTTCTGGGAACTCAACTTGGCCTGAGAAGATGCCGTCAGTGAGCTGCTCAACACCTTCCATGCGAGTAGAAAGATAGTCAGCCAAGCCGCCTGGAAAATGGATTGTGGCTTCGGTTGGAACATCGCTGCCTTCTGGCAGATGTGAAGCGTGACACTGCCAACGAATCTCGACACCGCGGTGAAGGTAAGCTTTTGAACGCGCCATCTTAAAGATCGTCATCGGATTGAACTTGGCTTTTTCGCCAAAGATCTCCGGATCAAAGGTGAAACGGACCGTTGTGCCGCGACGGTTTTGAATGGCGCCTTTGTCGATCAACTTCGTAGTCGCTTTACCTTGGGCGAACTTCTGCGACCAAAGTTGTTTGTCCCGGGCGACTTCAACTTCCATGTCCAAACACAGGGCGTTGACGACCGAGATTCCGACCCCGTGCAAACCGCCAGATGTCGCGTAAGCTTTTCCCGAAAACTTACCACCGGAGTGGAGTGTTGTCAGAATGACCTCAAGGGCGGATTTATCTTTGTATTTGGGGTGAGGGTCGACAGGGATGCCACGACCGTTATCTGAGATAACAACATAGCCGTCTTTATCCAGGCCTACCCCGATGCGGGATGCGTGCCCTGCGACAGCTTCATCCATTGCGTTGTCGAGCAGTTCCGCCACCAAATGGTGCAAAGCGCGGTCATCTGTTCCGCCGATGTACATACCGGGGCGTAAACGAACGGGCTCCAACCCCTCAAGAACTTCAATGTCTTTAGCAGAGTAAGAAGAAGAGGAAGTCGACGAAGACTCAAACAAATCGCTCATGGAATAAACTCATAAAATAAACCGTTCTACCTCGATACGAGGGCAGAACTCTTATAACTCAATTGTGGATTCGATAGCAACCAGGCTTGTAAGATTGTTCTGTTTTTGTTCAAGTTAGAAAAACACGTGGGAAGATCAGGTTTCTTTGATCTCATAACCATCAATGGATAAGTCTCCGCTCCAGGTCCAAAGCGCTAACAACGGTTCTTGGTAGGTTTCCATCGTGTGAGGCTGCAAGGAGCGATGATGGATCCAAGTCTCTGGTTGACACGAGGTAAGAGGATCGTCATCGACAGACCAACCAGAGGTGCCATTCAGAACGTAATAGAGTTCTTCCGCTGGATGCCAATGAGAGGGGTAGTAGACACCGGGGGCTTGTAAGAAGAAACCGAGCTTGCCGGTAGAATTATGAAACATGCCCGTTGGGCCGATTAATTCAACGGCAGCCATCTTGTCGCTGTAATAAGCGGGCAATTTCCCAGATACTGCTTTGCGCCAGTGGAGCTCTTTCATATATTTCAGAACGAGCGAAGTTAAAGAAAGTGTGAGTTCTTCTGCCTTCAAGCCTGCAACTAGGTTACACAAAGGGTCCCATTGTGGCTTTAACATTGGGTCAGTAACCTCTGCCTCTTCAATCGTTCGGATGGACGATTTTGCTATTTCGCTATCATGGGTTTGATAGAGAGCCTTTAAAGCGTTGAACAGATCTTGCATTTGACACTTCCGGGGACATTGGGCAAAGCTGTGGTTTGATATTGAATTTGGTCATGATAAGTTGACCCTGGAAAAAGGAAAGCCTCTCTTGTCAAAACTAGGTGTTTTAATGTTAGAGACGGCATTTTATCGACCTGTAGGGGATATTGGTAATCCAAAGACGTGGTCTGATCAGGCGCTTTATAAGGTGATAGCCGGAGCCAGTGTTGACGTAGTGGTAGCGAAAGAATCGCTGTCGAACGACCTTTTTGACCTCTTCGTTGAAAACGCATTGGAATTGCAGCAAGCTGGTGCCAAAGCCATCGCGACTTCCTGTGGCTTCCTCGGCTCAGTTCAAGAGAACATACAGGATAAACTAGAAGTTCCGTTCATTTCCTCTGCATTGATCTGGGTTGATCGTTTGCTAGAACAAGGGATAGACGAGGCGGACATTGGCGTGATGACATTCGACGCTGCCGTTCTGTCGGACATCCATTTCCCTCGAGGAAATAAGGGAGATGTTCCGGTCTGCGGTTTGCCTCCCTCCAACCTTTTGTCGCGAGCAATAAGGATGGATTCACCTTGGTTTGATCAAAATCAAGGAGAGCTCGAAATTGTAGAACTGGCTAAGAACTTCGTTAAGGCGCAGCCGGCATTGAAAGCTTTGGTGTTGGAGTGTACGAATTTGTCGCCTTACAGGAAAGCGATCGAACTCAGCCTGGGGCTGCCAGTCCTTGATATCAACCGATTGATTGTCGAGACTATGGACGGACGACCCTGACGCCGTCTAGGCGGAATTCCGCGGGCAGGTCTTGAGCGTTGGTTAGCACAATGACTTCATCACTTGATTTCACCATCGAAGGAAGGGCAGATTGCACCTCCGTCCAACTGCGCGGAGCAAATGGTGTCACTGAATTGAGTTTGGCTTCTTGCTGCCAATCTCCAGCCAGTGTCTTCTCAGTCAGGACTTTGAATCTTGTATAGGGGCGCTGACCGATGCGTCTCAACTCAGCGGTTAAAAACTCCCAGTCCTTGCCAGCCTCGAACGAGCTGTCCACAATGATGATTACGCGTTGAGGATCAGATGTCAGTTGGTTTTTCATGGCAAGCCCCGTGGAGCCAAGAGCGACCACAGCAATAATCAACCAAGTGGCAAACAGGAATTTGAGAGATCGAAGAAACGACATTGAAATCTACTGCCTCGCTTTACATTTGAGCATTAAGCAGACTGCCGATCTTGTAGCGAACCTCCGCTTGGCCTGCATCTATAGACGCGGCCTCGACGAGAGCAGAGAGTTTCTTCAACTCGCTTAAATCAGCTTCATACCCAATCGTGTAAATGGGGATGTTGGCCTTGACGAGTAAGGGTTCAACGTTGGTAAAATTGTAGCCGCCGTTGGGTTCTCCGTCGGACAACACTATCAAAATTGGCTTATGGCCTGGGTTCTTTTGGATGAACTGCTGTAACTGATGAACAGCCACAACGATACCGTCATAGATGACAGTCGTTCCGCCTGCATGGAACCCTTGAACGGCTGCGTGCATACGGGCCTTGTGATCGAGATCAAAAGTGTCGATTTCGAGTCGAGATACAACCGTGGAAGAAAACGAGACGAGACCAATGGCATTATTAGGCGATATGAATTCAGAGCCTTGAATGAGGGCTTCTTTAAGCGCTCGGATGCGGGCGCCGTCCATCGAGCCTGACGTGTCTGCCAGGAAAATTGCGGCGACCGGACGTCCAGCATCTTTATGTTCTTTCCAAATTCGCTGAGCTTGTAACAATTCACCACCGGCAGCTATTTCATCGCCGGAGTAACCAAGGTCGGCGTTGAAGCCATAGTCAGTTGCCTTGCGTTGCCACTGACTAGAATCGAGAAACTTGGCAAAGACCTCAAGCCCATTCTTCTCTTCCTCTGTCAGTTCACCAACACCGTAGAGTGGATTGTCGTGCAGAATGCCGAAGGGCAAAAACTCATACCCGCTTTTAAGCGCGCTGGCCTTAACGAAGGTTTGATGCTCCATAATGAAAGAATCAAGTGAACCGCCCCGTTCAACAGAATCACGCATCTGCAGCGTCGTTAGAGCAACGAACGGCACTCTTTGTTGGAATTGTTCAAACGCTGATGTCACGCTTGGGTCCAAAATGGAAAGGTTTGAGCTATCGGCGTAAGACTGCAAGACTGAAACCAAGAAGTTTAGACCGGTGGAGGAAGCAAAAGGATTAGTGTAACCCATGACCAAATCACCCTTGGTGACGGCTGTTGTTAGGCTTTGCAGGTCAAGCTTGGGATAGGTTTGGCGAAGTTCTTCGGCTGTACTTTTCTTGAGGACTACACCCGCTGTGTTTTTAACCAGTCGTTCTCGGATCGCTGTTGTCGCTGTACCTTGTGCCTCAACCATTCTAACCCAAAGGTGGTTCGAAGGGGTGAAGGCATGGGGCAAATGCTTGCCCGAGGCGATGAACTGATAGCCAGTACCAGAAGCGATCTTGCGAAGGGCAATTTGAATTGTTTTGCCTTCGGCATTTGTTATGTTCCGCTTGTTAAAGGCTGTTGTTGCTTCAACTAACCAGCCATCGTCACCTTTTCCGGCCTTCTCTGATGAAGAAAACACTTCCAGCCGGAGTTGGTTAGAGCGCTGGCGTGGGTTAACAACCATGGAAAAGGTGTCAATTGAGGGCAAAGTTGCGGCCAGATCCGCGCCGCCAGAAGGGGAGAGGTGTGCCCGCCGCGTGACGTAATCCTCTGACCACTCGATGTTACCGAGCGCTCTTTCAATCGATAGAGGGAATACTAGGTTCCGGAGGCTCGAAAAGGTGCCTGCAACGACTGCAATAACAACGATACCTATGACGATCAGTATGGCATTCTTTTTCATTTATTCCCCCCTTATTCGGTCGGCGACTTGCAATAGGTCTTTGACCCCTTCGTCCAGATTGAAAGACTGGAGCTGAGCTTTGGAGCCGGAAAGGGAAGTTGTCGCTTTAATCATTGATGTGAGCGCATCTTCGTTTTGAGACAAAAGCTTATCAGCTTGCTCAATTTCGCTTTGTCGGATCAAAAGTCGCTTTCTTAAACTATCACTTTCCTTGAGGTGGTGGTCTTCCTCGGAATTTTCAAGGGAAATCAGGCGTTCTTCTACAGCAGCGATATCGATAGTTGATATGGATTTGTACAGGTCGTTGACCTGCTCCAATACAGTGGCTGACGAGGAATAAAGGTTCTCGGCTGACGCCAGAAGCTCGTGATGCTGGTTGTCTCTTTCGCCCAATCGGCTTTTTATCGTACCCACGAGGCTTGAATACTTGAGCTCAAGCTGTTCAGCCTGTCGGGCGCCTTGCTCACACCCCAAATGGCGCAGGCTGGATTTCAACAGCCCCATATGACTGCGCCCACTCGATTGCGTGACAGCCAATTCTTGGAACGTCTTCATGCGAACTTCATCACTGATAGAAGCCATCAAAAGCCAGAGCAAGAATAAGCCGATTGAGATGCTGCCAAGAACAACACCAGAAGTCACGTTCAAACTGAGCCACAAGGACACGGCAACAGGAAGTATTGCGCACAGAACCAGAGCACCGAATGTCCAGGGTGATTTGAGAGACGAGGCTATTGAGAGAACAAAGTTTTTCATTAGCTTCTAGATAGAAGCTCAACAGGCATTCAGCAAGATTGATTTGATTCGTTTTCCAAACAAAAAAGCCCTGCCGTGAAGGGCAGGGCTTTTTCTAGAGCTTATCGACGTGATTAGCAGCTGTAGTACATCTCGAATTCTACAGGGTGTGGAGCATGTTCAAAGCGGTGAACTTCTTCCATCTTGAGATCGATGTAGGATTCAATCTGGCCTTTAGAGAACACGTCACCTTTTAAAAGATAGTCATGGTCAGCAGCCAAACAATCCAAGGCTTCACGCAGTGATCCACAAACCGTTGGGATGCCTTGCAATTCTTCTGGCGGCAACTCATACAAATCTTTATCCATGGCTTCGCCTGGGTGGATCTTGTTGTTGATGCCGTCAAGGCCAGCCATCAACATTGCTGAGAATGCAAGATAAGGGTTGGCTGTTGGGTCGGGGAAACGAACCTCAACACGCTTGGCTTTAGGGTTGGAGCCGAAAGGAATACGGCAAGAAGCTGAGCGGTTAGAAGCGGAGTAGGCCAAAAGAACGGGAGCCTCAAACCCTGGGATCAAACGCTTGTAAGAGTTTGTTGATGGGTTTGTGAAGGCGTTCAAAGATTTAGCGTGTTTGATGATGCCACCAATGTAGTAAAGCGCTGTGTCAGACAATCCGGCATAGCCGTCACCAGCAAAAGTTGGCTTACCGTCTTTCCAAATTGACTGGTGGCAGTGCATGCCAGTACCGTTGTCACCTTGAACAGGCTTCGGCATGAATGTTACGGTCTTGCCGTAAGCCGCAGCCACATTGTGGACAGTGTATTTGTACTTCATGATGTCGTCGGCAGCACGGGTCATTGTGTTGAACTTAACGCCTAACTCATGCTGTGCAGGGGCCACTTCGTGGTGGTGCTTTTCCATTTCCAGACCCATGGCAATACCGACAGAGACCATTTCTGCGCGAATGTCATTGCCGTGATCAACAGGCTGCACAGGAACATAACCGCCCTTGACGCCTGGACGGTGACCCATGTTGCCGCCTTCGATCTCGTCACCAGACGCATAAGGTGCTTCTTCAGAGTAAAACTCGTAGAAAGAACGGTTCATGCCAGCTTCGAAACGAACGTCGTCGAACATGAAGAACTCAGCTTCTGGACCGAACATGACGGTGTCGCCAACGCCAGATGACGCAACATAGGCTTCGGCTTTACGTGCTGTGCCGCGTGGGTCACGGTCGTAGGCTTCACCAGTGTGGGGATCACGAATGTCACAAGTAATGATCATGTGAGGCTGGGCAGTGAACGGGTCCATAACAGCCGTTGAAAGATCGGGCACGATCAACATGTCTGAGTCGTTAATGGCTTTCCAGCCTGCAATCGATGAACCGTCGAACAAAACGCCATCTGTAAAGGCGTCTTCGTCCATGGCATTGATGTGCATTGTCATATGCTGCCAACGGCCCCGTGGGTCAGTGAAGCGAAGGTCGATAAAGCTCGCCTCGTTTTCTTCAATCATCTTCTGGATTGATGCGTAATCGGACATGATTTTCTCTCTTTTACTAAGGTGTTCAAGTTAACTAGAAATTTGTTAGGTTATTTTGTTGGGATATTTTGGTGCTCGTGCGTGTGTCGTCCAAAAGCGGGAACCAGTTTAGGGTAACAGATACGCGCCAAACTACAGCGCGTCGCTGCCGCGTTCACCAGTGCGAATGCGCAGGACATCTTCGATATTGGTGACAAAGATCTTACCGTCACCAATGCGGCCTGTGTGGGCGGCTTGTTGAATGGCCTCGACGGCACGGTCCAACAGATCATCGTCCAAAACAACCTCGACTTTAACCTTTGGCAAGAAGTCCACAACGTACTCCGCACCACGGTAAAGCTCAGTGTGGCCCTTTTGTCGGCCAAAACCTTTTGCCTCGGTGACTGTGATGCCCGCAATGCCGATTTCATGGAGCGCGTCTTTCACGTCGTCAAGTTTGAAGGGCTTGATGATGGCTTCGATTTTCTTCATGGTCAAAATGCCTCTGCTTTCTTCGCATAGAATTACTATGCATTCGTTTAGCAGGTTCCGTGCCAACAGAACTGAAAATTAAAATACATTTGGAATCAATGTGTTAGGGGAAAAGGGGCTGAGATTGCCTCGGCTTTGCTATTGTGGTGAGGCTGTTTTTTAGTCGTGCTGCTCAAAAAATAGGCAGCTAGTAGTATCGGGGGCCTCTTTCGTGTCAAAACGTGCGTTGAAAGATCTTCAAAAAAAATCACAAATTTGCCCCCGTCCTTAGTTGACCTTTGTTTGGCTACTCTTTATAGACGAGCCGGCTATGGCGGGTGTAGCTCAGTTGGTTAGAGCACCTGATTG
>Ga0055584_100006946_pt1 | contig 11098 bp, 11 predicted proteins | sample OSDHelmetaG_FD_58716 | JGI IMG/M metagenome (GOLD analysis project Ga0055584, IMG submission 58716) | Pelagic marine sediment microbial communities from the LTER site Helgoland, North Sea, for post-phytoplankton bloom and carbon turnover... | ecosystem: Environmental > Aquatic > Marine >...
CAGAGTAAGGGGGCGGATCATGCACGAGCTTTTGATTTCCGACCTGAATGCGATCCTGCCTGAGCTTTGGCTCGCAGTATCTGCCCTGGGCATGCTGATGCTCGGTGCCTTCACCAAACGTAATGCAACACGGCTCTGCGTCTGGGTCGCTGTTGTCGTATTTATCGTGGCTGGCTTTCTTGTCCACCTGCAGCCCGGCAGCGGCTCGGTGTTCGATGGTCTTGTGATCAACGATACCTTCGGTGATTTCATGAAGACCCTTGTGCTTCTCGGCGCGGGCCTGACGCTCATCCTCTCGCTCGGCTTCATTCGGCGCGAAGACATGGACCGTTTCGAGTTTCCGGTCCTGATCGTGCTGGCCACGCTGGGCATGTTTATCATGATCTCGGCAAACGACCTGCTGACGCTCTATGTCGGTCTGGAGATGCAGAGCCTGGCACTATACGTCTGCGCGGCCTTCCAGCGTGATAATCTGCGATCCAGTGAAGCCGGCCTCAAGTACTTCGTCCTTGGTGCGGTGGCTTCCGGCATGCTGCTTTACGGTTGTTCGATGGTCTACGGCTTTTCCGGCACAACCTCTTTCGAACTTCTTGCCGGAAACATTGGCCAGGGCGGTGATCTGTCGATCGGCGTCATTGTTGGCCTCGTTTTCATCGCAGCAGGTCTTGCTTTCAAAATCTCGGCGGTGCCGTTCCATATGTGGACACCCGATGTCTATGAAGGTGCTCCCACACCGGTAACTGCATTTTTCTCCGTGGCCCCTAAGATCGCCGCCATGGCGTTGATGATGCGTGTGCTGACCGGTCCCTTTGGGGGGCTGTTCGAGCAATGGCAGCAGATTGTCTTCCTGCTTGCCGTGGCCTCGATGTTCCTTGGTGCAGTCGGCGCCATTGGCCAGACCAATATCAAGCGACTGATGGCCTATAGCTCGATCGGGCATGTCGGTTTTGCACTTGTCGGCGTTGCCGCAGGAACGGCTCAGGGCATCAACGGTGTCGCGATTTATCTCGCCATCTACCTCGTCATGGGTGTCGGGACCTGGGCCTGTATTCTTGCCATGCGCCGTGGCGGCACGATGGTCGAAGGTATTTCGGATCTGGCCGGGCTCTCGCGTACCAATCCCAAGCTTGCCCTGGCTCTGGCGATCTTCATGTTCTCGATGGCTGGAATCCCACCGCTTGCGGGCTTCTTCGGCAAGTTTTACGTATTCATGGCTGCGGTGAATGAAGGGCTCTACACCCTGGCCGTTGTTGGTGTGCTGACCAGTGTGATTGGCGCGTTCTATTACATTCGCATCGTCAAGATCATGTATTTTGATGAACCAGCCGATGCGTTTGATGCCCCTATGGGCCGTGAGGTGTGGCCAATCATCACGCTGACTGCTGCGGTCACTCTGTTGTTCTTTGTCTACTCAGGACCCTTGCTCGACAGTGCAAGTGCGGCTGCGTCTTCGTTGCTGCCAGTTCCATTGCATTCGGTGCAGACATCGCTTCTGCAGTGAATCCTGTTCTGCCATCGCCGTTTCATCTGATTGATCTAGAATCTGTTGCCAGCACCAATGACGAAGCGCTCGAGCGAGCGTCTGGCGGTGCTTCCGATTGGACAGTTGTGCGTGCCGTAGAGCAGCGCGCGGGTAGGGGGCGACGGGGCAAGATCTTCGCCTCACCACCGGGGAACTCCTACACGTCGTTCCTGCTGCGGCCTGATTGTGTGCACGCAGATGCGCCACAGATTGCGCTGTTAGCCGGCCTTGCAGTCGCGCGTGCCATTGGTCAAATCGCTCCCCACCTGCCGCCCGCACAATGCAAATGGCCCAATGATGTCCTGATCGAGGGCAACAAGGTGTGTGGAATCCTTGTAGAAGCAGCCAGCACCGGTAATCGGTTGGAAGCCGTTATTGTCGGCATCGGTGTGAACCTTACAAACCATCCCACGGTCGATGGCGTCAGGATCTCTGACCTCGGGGCGCTTGGCGCCAGGATTGACCGGGATATATGGCTCAATGCACTGGCACCTAATCTCAAGATTCTGGTCGATCTTTGGTTGGAGCGTGGTTTCGCGGCTGTTCGCGAAATCTGGTTGGGACACGCCGCAGGCTTGAATGCTCATGTAACTCATAGCGAAGATAGCCGACCCCCGCTGCATGGAACATTTGTTGGCGTCGATGATGCGGGCGCATTACTCATCTCTGATACAACAGGCCAGATTCACCGCTGTGTATCAGGTTCACTCGTTCTGGAGGATGTTGCATGACCACACCGCTTCTCCTTGCCATAGATCAGGGCAATACCAATACCGTTTTTGCCATCTTCCGCGGTGACAAACTCCTGGGACAATGGCGCCTTGCGACCAAGACCGAACGCACGGCTGATGAATACGCCGTCTGGCTGCATCAACTGCTGGAAATGGACGGTATCAACGCGCGCAACATCAGGGATGCTGTGATTGCCAGCGTAGTTCCCCAAACCCTGTTTGATCTGAAGACCCTTTGCAGGAAGCACTATGACCTTGAGCCGCTGGTTGTCAGCGAAGGTGCCACCCTGGGAATCCCGTTGCGGATCGATGATGCTGGAGAGGCCGGTGCAGATCGTCTGGTGAATGCTGTGGGGGCTTTCATCAAGTTTGGCGGCCCCTTAATCGTGATCGATTTTGGCACAGCGACGACCTTTGATGTGGTCGATGATGATGGCGGATTCGCTGGCGGCGTCTTTGCCCCTGGAATCAATCTGGCGCTTGATGCCATGCATCGCATCTCGGCACGCCTGCCGCGTATCGGTGTTCAGAAGCCCGAACGTGTGATCGGCACCAACACCATCGCCTGTATGCAGTCAGGGGTGTATTGGGGTTACGTCAGCCTGATTGAAGGCGTGGTTGCGCGAATCCGTAGCGAATACGGCAAACCCATGCAGGTCGTTGCGACCGGCGGACTTGCTCCCCTGTTTGATGCCGCGACGGATGCCATCGACGGCTTCGATCCCGACGTTACTGTGCGTGGACTACATGAAGTATGGCGGCGCAGCCGCGAAATGGTGAACTGACCGTGGCGAAATCCAAGCCTTTGCATTTCCTGCCGTTGGGCGGGGCCGGCGAGATCGGCATGAATCTCAATCTCTACGAGTATGATGGCCGTTGGCTGATGTGCGATCTGGGCATCACGTTTGCCGGTGATGAATTGCCCGGCATTGACCTTGTCATGCCCGATGTCTCCTACATCGCCAAACGCAAGGAAGGCCTCGTGGGTTTGGTCATCACCCATGCCCATGAAGATCATCTGGGCGCAGTGCCATATCTGTGGCCGCTCCTGCGCTGTCCCGTCTATGCCACGCCCTTTGCCGCAGCTCTGCTGCGTCGCAAGGTCGAGGAGGGAGCTGAGGGCATTGAGGACATGGTGATCACCGAAGTGCCGCTTTCGGGCACCATTGACCTTGATCCATTCCGCATCGAACTCATCACGCTGACGCATTCCATTCCGGAACCCAACGCCCTGGTCATACACACGCCTCACGGTTCGATCATGCACACCGGTGACTGGAAGCTGGACCCAGATCCCCTGATCTCGGATCCAACTGATGAAGCTGCCCTCGAAAAGATCGGTGATGATGGCGTTCTTGCCATGGTCTGTGACTCGACCAATGTTTTCAGTCCGGGAACTTCGGGCTCGGAGGCTGATGTCAGGCGAAGCCTCACGGAACTCGTCAGTGAGTTGTCGGGTAGGGTGATCGTGACCACGTTCGCCAGCAATCTGGCGCGCCTGCTGACGATCCATGAGGCTGCCGCGGCGAATGGCCGCAGCTGTGTTGGTGCCGGGCGTTCAATCTGGCGCATCCTCGATTGCGCGCGCGAAACCGGATATCTGCCCAAGGGCGTACGTTTCCTCAATGATCGCGATGCTCGGGACCTTCCCAGGGACAAGGTCCTCTACATGATGACGGGCTGTCAGGGCGAAGGAAATGCAGCACTCAGCCGTGCTGCAGACGGCAATCACCCGACCATTGGGTTGAGTTCAGGCGACACGGTAGTCTTTTCTTCCAAGATCATTCCGGGAAACGAAAAGAACATCTTCGACCTCATCAATCGCCTGACGCGCCTCAATGTCGATGTCATCACCGAGAAGGATCGGTTCGTGCATGTTTCCGGCCATCCAAACCGGGATGAACTCTCTCGGATGTACCAGCTGATCCGCCCAACGATTGCAATTCCTGTCCACGGCGAGCTGCGTCACATGCGCGAGCACGCAGCACTGGCTCATGACTTGCAGGTTCCACAAACTCTCACGATCGAAAATGGTGCCATGGTTCGCCTTGCGCCAGGCAAGCCCGAAGTGGTTGATCATGTTGAACATGGTCGTGTTGCCTGGAATGGTCGCGGCACAATTCCAGTAGATGGCAATGTCATCCGAGAGCGCCGTCGCCTGATGTTCAATGGTGCGGCATTTGTTACGGTCGTGCTTAACGGCGAGGGTGAGCTACTCGCTGACCCATCCGTCAGCGCGCTCGGCTTGCTTGAAAACGGGGCCGATCAGGAGATCATTGACGACCTGATCGACGATGCAATCGATGCGGTGGAAGGTTTGCCGAACCCAAGGCGCAATGACGATGATGCCATCATTGAATCGGTACGCGTTGCGGTACGGCGCACGTTGCGCAGTGCGTTCAACCGAAAACCGGTCGTCGAGGTTCAACTGGTCCGTGTCTGAATTCGTGATCGCAGGGCAGATCGCCGTCGGTCAGGTATGCATCTGAAACAGGGATGTTCCCAACGATGAGAAAAGTTCCTGATCCCCTCCTGGAGGCCGGCCCTAATGTTCTGCGTATGACGCGCGAAGGTGCCATGATTTACAACCGTCATGACATCTATGTTGGACGTTCTCTTGATACTCTCGGGGAATACAGTCCAGGTGAAACGGATCTGTTCAACAGGATCCTGGCGCCTGGTCATACTGCGATTGAGGTGGGTGCAAATATCGGCTCCCAGACTGTTGTGCTGGCCAAGCGTGTGGGCACACATGGAAAAGTCCATGCATTCGAACCTCAGCAGCCACTCTTTGAGTTGTTGTGCGCAAACCTGGCGCTTAATGGGTTGCTCAACACCCATGCGTGGAATTGTGCAGTCGACGAAACGTCGGGTTTTCTTGCCGTGCCCCCCACGAATTATGAGCGAGGCAATAATTTTGGCGGCATCGCTATGGGGCCGGATGGTGCGAAGGGACACAGGGTCCAGGCCGTCAGACTGGATGAAACCATCGGTGCCGGTCAGATCAGCGAGGGTGGGTTGCGCATGATCAAGCTGGATGTGGAAGGGATGGAACTTGCTGTCCTCAAGGGTGCTGCCAGCCTGATTACGACCCATCAACCCGTGATCTATGCAGAAAACAACATCCAGAAAAAGTCACCGGCACTGATCCAATGGCTCCTGGATGCTGGATACAGGCTTTATTGGCATCTGCCTTTCATGTTTTCAAAGCAGAACTTTTATGGATCCGCTGAAAACCCGTTCCAGGACAATGCTGGAAACCCGATCCTGTCGGTCAACGTCCTTGCCGCACCCTCTTGGCTGACGGTCGATCGCGTGGACATGAAGAGCATCTCCGGTCCTGAGGACTGGTGGCGTTCTTCCTGATTGCGCGCGCTCTGACCCGGGATAACGGATTCTGCGATAGTGTGCCGGTCATGGCTCGTGTAGTTAGTTCCATGAAATCCAACCTACCTGGAACCGTTTGATGATCGGACGATTGAATCACGTAGCGATCGCTGTGCCTGACCTAAAGGCAGCCACGGCAATCTATCGTAATACCTTGGGCGCAACTGTCTCGGAAATGGTCGACCAGCCGGACCATGGCGTGACAACGGTCTTTGTCGAACTACCCAACACCAAGATCGAGTTTCTGGGCGCTTTGGGCGAAAACTCGCCCATTGCCGCGTTTCTTGCCAAGAACCCCGCCGGGGGCATGCATCACCTCTGTTATGAAGTTGATGATATTTTGGCCGCGCGCGATCAGATCGTTGCCGAGGGTGGCCGTGTTCTGGGTGATGGGGAGCCGAAAATTGGAGCCCATGACAAACCCGTGTTGTTCCTGCATCCAAAGGACTTCTGCGGTACTCTGGTTGAACTTGAACAGGTCTGAGAGAGCTGACACCAAATGTTTGGTCTGATAGTCGCCTTCACCGTTGTCTGGTGGGCCGTGTTTTTTGCGGTGCTACCCTTTGGTGTCCGGCAACAGGCAGAAGTTCAGGTCGGAACTGACCCTGGCGCACCTGCCAACCCCATGCTTTGGCGCAAGGCAGGCTTTACGACGTTGATTGCTCTGGTTCTGGTTGGTGGCGTCTATGGTGCTGATGCGGCGGGGCTGATCGATCTCAGGGCACTGATCTTCGGAGCGCCCTCAATCTTTGGCAACAGCGGGAACGGATCATGAGCCAGGCCTATTGCGATTCTGCCCCCGGCGATCCGGTTCATGCCAGCTATCATGACACTGAGTACGGCTTTCCCGTAGAGGATGAAGCAGCCCTGTTTGAGCGCCTGGTCCTGGAAATCAATCAGGCCGGTCTTTCATGGGCGACGATTCTGCGCAAACGCGACAATTTCCGTAAAGCCTATTCCGGTTTCGATGTTGATGCGGTCGCTGGATATGGCGAATCCGATCGTGAGCGTCTGCTGTCCGACAAAGGGATTATCCGCAATCGCAAGAAGGTCGACGCTGCCATAGAGAACGCACGCCGACTGATTGGCCTGCGCGACAGCCATGGCGGCTTCCACAACTGGCTTCAGCTTCATCACCCCCGTGCACATGAGGCCTGGACCAAGCTGTTTCGCGAAACATTCGTGTTCACCGGCCCGCTTGTCGTCGAGGAATTCCTGCTCTCGACCGGTTATCTTCCGGGCGGACATACGGCGCGTTGCCCCGTCTTCTCGAAGGTCATGGGGGCTGGTCCTGCCTGGCTGGAGTCCGGTCTGGACCACATCGAGCGCGAATAGAGGCAGGTCGTCTCAATCTCGCCATGGAAAGCTGTCAACGCTTAGACTAGGTTGCGGCTCCATCCATCAGGTTTGATCAAAGATCATGCGTCTTTCCCGTTATTTTCTACCCACCCTCAAGGAAACGCCTTCCGAGGCACAGATTGTGTCGCATCGGCTGATGCTGCGCGCCGGTATGGTGCGTCAGGCCAGTGCCGGTATCTATTCCTGGCTACCACTGGGTTTCCGGGTGCTGAAGAAGATCGAGAACATTGTCCATGAGGAGATGCAGGCAGCCGGAGCGCAACCCGTGCTGATGCCGACCCTCCAGACCGCTGATCTGTGGCGTGAAAGCGGGCGTTACGACGCCTATGGCCCTGAAATGCTGCGTATCCGCGACCGGCACGACCGCGATATGCTCTATGGCCCCACGAACGAAGAGCAGATCACAACGATCATGCGTGATGATATCCGCAGCTATCGTGACCTGCCGCGGAATCTCTATCACATCCAGTGGAAGTTCCGTGACGAGATCAGGCCCCGTTTCGGCATCATGCGCGGTCGCGAGTTCCTGATGAAGGATGCCTACAGCTTTGATCTCGACTTTGAAGCTGCACGCAAGTCCTACAACATCATGTTCGTCTCTTATCTGCGGACCTACGCGCGCATGGGCCTTCGGGCAATTCCCATGCAGGCCGATTCCGGCCCGATCGGTGGCGAACTCAGCCACGAGTTCATCATTCTGGCCGATACTGGCGAATCAGCGGTTTATGCCGACAAGCGCCTGCTGGAAATGGACCCCCGCGGAGACGATATCGATTTTGATGCTGACCTGGATCCCATCGTCAAACAGTGGACATCGCTCTATGCAGCGACCGATGAGAAACACGATCCTGCGACCTGTCCGCTCTCCGCCGACGAGATGGTCGAAGCGCGCGGCATTGAAGTCGGGCACATCTTCTATTTTGGCACCAAGTACTCAGAACCCATCGGCTGCACGGTCTCCATGCCCGATGGCGAGAAACGCCTGCTTCATGGCGGCTCCTACGGCATTGGCGTATCGCGCCTCGTGGGCGGTATCATCGAAGCTAGCCACGATGACGCTGGAATCATCTGGCCTGATGCCGTTGCCCCGTTCGATGTCGGCCTGATTAATCTGAAATCGGGTGATGAGGCCTGTGACGCGGTGGCTGGCGATCTTTATGCCAAGCTTGGTGATGCTGGCGTCGAAGTTCTCCATGATGACCGTGACGAGCGGGCCGGCGTGAAGTTTGCCGATATGGACCTCATTGGCTTGCCCTGGCAGCTCACTGTCGGACCACGTGGCGTGAAGTCCGGCACGGTTGAACTCAAGCGGCGGGCAGGGGGAGAGAAGCATGAGCTTTCGATCGATTCTGCGCTCTCCCGCATTCTCGACTTCGAAACGTGATTTCCGCCTTTGAACGCACCGTAGCGTTTCGCTACCTGCGCGCGCGCAGACAGGAAGGCTTTATCTCGGTAACGGCCGGATTTTCGCTTCTGGGAATCTGCCTGGGCGTTGCGGCGCTGATTATCGTGATGTCTGTGATGAACGGGTTCCGCTACGAACTTATCAATCGTATCCTGGGTTTCAACGGGCATATCACCGTGATTGGTCCCACTGAAGGTATCGCTGATTACGCCGATTTCGCGCTCGATCTCGAGAACGTACCGGGTGGTGTGCTCGTTGTGCCCATGGTCGAGGGGCAAGTGCTGGCAACATCTCCCTATGGCCAGTCCGGCGTCATCGTGCGCGGCGTACGCCCCGAGGATTTTCTTGCCCAGGAGTTGCTGGTCGACAGCGTCAAGATCGGATTGCTTGAGGAGTTTGGCACGGAACCTGGCGTCATTGTCGGGACACGTCTGGCCCATCGTCTGGGCCTGAACTATGGCGATTCCATTAATCTCATCTCGCCACAAGGGGTTCCGACTGCCTTTGGGACCATGCCGCGCTCGGTTTCCTATCCCATCATCGGAATCTTTGAAGTCGGCATGTTCGAGTTCGATGCTGGTGTTGTCTTCATGCCGCTGGATCAGGCCCAAACTTACTTCCGCCGCGAGGACAGGGTTACCCAGATCGAGATCATGATCGAGGAGCCCGAGCAGCCCGATATCGCCCGCGATGCGACTTTCGAGATTGCCGTGGAACGTAATGTGGGTGGCGCACGCGTGGTCGACTGGCAGCAGACCAATAGTCATCTTTATGGCGCGCTTCAGGTTGAACGCAATGTCATGTTCCTGATCCTCACGCTCATTATCCTGGTTGCTGCCTTCAACATTATTTCCAGCCTGATCATGCTGGTGAAGGACAAGAACGGTGATATCGCCATTGTCCGCACCATGGGTGCCTCACGAGGCAGCGTGATGCGGATATTCCTGCTCACCGGTGCTTGCATCGGTGTGGCGGGCACACTCATCGGCCTAGCGCTTGGTGTCGTGTTCTGCGTCTACATCGAAGAGATCAAGCAGATGGTCCAATTTCTGACCAACACGCAGCTCTTTCCCGCAGAGATCTACTTCCTCTCCCAGCTTCCGGCAAAGATTGACTGGTCGGAAGTCGCCACCATTGTTGCCATGGCCTTGTGCCTGACATTCCTGGCGGCACTTTACCCCGCCTGGCGCGCAGCGCGCATCGATCCGGCTGAGGCATTGCGTTATGAGTAGCCCGGCATTGGAATTGCGCGGGGTTGGCCGCACCTTTGTGCAGGGCGACCGTAAACTCGATGTGTTGCGCGGTGCCGATCTTGTCCTGCAACCAGGTGAACTGGTCGCATTGGTCGGGCCATCAGGAGCCGGCAAGTCCACACTGCTCTATATCGCTGGTCTGCTGGAAAAGCCTGATTCAGGCGAAATTCTGATCTCGGGTAACGTCTGTGATGTTCGCAACGATGCATCGCGCACGGCGCTACGTCGCCAGCATCTGGGCTTCATCTATCAGTTCCATCACCTGCTTCCCGAGTTCTCCGCAGTCGAGAATGTGGTCCTGCCGCAGCTTATCGCCGGGGTGAGCAAGAGCGTTGCCCGCAAACGCGCCGTTGAGATCCTTACTCGACTGGGTCTCCAGGAACGCTTGAAACACCGCCCGGCGCGTCTTTCGGGTGGCGAGCAGCAACGTGTTGCCATCGCCCGCGCGTTGGCCAACGAACCGGCGGTGCTTCTGGCTGATGAACCTACCGGTAACCTTGATCACAACACGGCCGATGAGGTCATGGCGCAACTGACGTCTGAAGTGCAGGGCAGGGGCCTGGCCGCCCTGGTGGCAACCCACAACATGGAGCTTGCTTCCCGCATGAACCGGATCCTGCGTCTGGAAGACGGCAAGCTGGTTGAGGGATAGCGACCTCCTCAGTGGAAGTCCCGTGACTTGGGGATGACCTGCGCGTTGCGCGGATGACGGTTAAGGCTGGTTGGCAGGGAGCGTTTGACGTGATCGGCACGTGCTGTGGCCACGGGCATCGGATCGAGTGAAAGGCGCTCGAGAACGTCAGTTCGGTCTTCCAGAACATCGGCGACAACGTGAATGACCTTCTTTTCGCGCTGGATCACGCCTTTCACCGCCAATAGCCGAGCACCCATGATGACGGGGCGGTACTGCGCCATGACCTTGGGCCAGACAACCAGGTTGGCGACGCCGGTTTCGTCTTCCAGTGTGATGAAACAGACGCCCTTGGCACTGCCGGGGCGCTGACGCACGAGGACAAGACCCGCGAGTGAAACTTTCTGGCCATTACGCGTGCGGGTAAGGTCCCCGGCCATGATGTAGCCCTGTGAGGCAAGGCTTCTGCGCAGGAAAGATATGGGGTGGGCCTTCAGGGAAAGGCGCAGGGTCTGATAATCCGCCACGACATGTTCGCATTTGGGCATGGCAGGAAGCTGCACAGGAGCCTCGACACCTTCTTCGCGCGCCTCATGGAAGGCAAACAGCGGCAGATCAGGGGCGTCCCGGAGTGCGCGCGTTTCCCACAAGGCCTGGCGGCGGTCGAGACCCAGGGAGCGGAATGCATCGGCGGCGGCAAGGATGCGCAGGGGGGCTGTGCTGAGGCCGCTGCGGGTCTTGAGATCCTCGATATCCTCAAACGGTGCGTCGCGCGCTGTAACGATACGCTCTGCGGCTTCCCGAGCCAGG
>Ga0055584_100006948_pt1 | contig 11097 bp, 10 predicted proteins | sample OSDHelmetaG_FD_58716 | JGI IMG/M metagenome (GOLD analysis project Ga0055584, IMG submission 58716) | Pelagic marine sediment microbial communities from the LTER site Helgoland, North Sea, for post-phytoplankton bloom and carbon turnover... | ecosystem: Environmental > Aquatic > Marine >...
GCACCTGCAGTCAAGGCTCCGAGCGCACCTGCAGTCAAGGCTCCCGGCGCACCCGCAGCGAAAGCCCCCGCCAAGAAGAAGGCTGCTCCGGCCGCTCAAGCCCCGGCGAAGAAAGCTGTGTCTCCCGGCAAGACGGCACCTCTGCCCAAGGCAACAGTTAAGCTTCAGGCAGCACCATCAATGCCGAAAGCGCCTACGCTCAGCGGCGTTTCCGCGAGTTCGGTCATTGATGATGACGATGATGGTGGTGGGCTCCTTACTCCCGTCGCGATCGTGGCGTTTATTATCAGCCTCGTGCTGCTCGCCATCGAGTTGATGAACTACCTGCAAGCCTAGAAACCTTCTCACCCTTCAATAGACTATGTTTCAAGCACTACTCGTCTTTGCTCTCGCTGTCGTCATCCTCGTTCTCGAGCTGATGTCGAAGGGCGTGATCTAGTCCGGCCAGGCGAACTCCGCCTAGCCCATATTTCGATTTGCATCGTCAGCCATGTCCGCCATTAGGTAGGCATGGCTGATTCTATTATAACCATCACTGAGGATAACTTTGATGCGGAGGTCACCCAGTCGTCCGTGCCCGTTCTTTTGGATTTCTGGGCGCCTTGGTGCGGCCCGTGCCAACAATTGAATCCAGTGATCGAAGCGCTGGCTGAGGAACTCGGGGACACGGCCAAGATCGGTAAAGTGAACGTCGATGATAACCGTGATCTTGCGGTGAAACTTTCTGTTCGCGCGATGCCTACCCTGATCTTCTTCGGTGGTGGTGAAGAGAAAGAGCGCGTCACGGGCGGGCTCAATCAAGAGGCAATGGCTTCTAAGCTGAAAGCCCTCGCCTAAGGGGCTAGAGTTGTTGCATCCTTTCGAGGATGATCTCGGCCGTCTTATAGCGCGTCGGCTCGGTGGACCACAGTAACGCTTGCTCTCGTAGGTGGGGGAGGTTCCCCAACATCTTGCGGGCAGTGTCTGCCAGTTCTTCAGGTGGGCACCTGTTGCTCATTAGAGTGCCTCCAGCTTCAGCGACGTAAGGTGCGTATCCGCAGCAGGTTGTGCACGTAACCGGCAGGCCGTAGGTAAGCGCTTCAGTAAGCACCATGCCGGCAGTTTCGCGTTCTGACGGATGCACTAGTAGATCTGCCGCCTGCATCCAGGCTGGCAAATCGTTGCGAGCACCCAGCGGGTGCACTCGCGGAGCAACCTCCAGTGTCTCGGCCTGCCGTTGAATTGGGGCAAAGTTGTCCGTCCCGCACACGGCGAGATGAACGGAATCATCGAGCAATGCCAAGGAATCGACAATCCGGTCGAGCCGTTTGAGTCGGTAGTTTGATCCGACAAATAGTAGGACCTTGGCAGAGTCTTCCACACCGATCTCTTTCCGAAGGCGACTACGAACGTCATCGCGCGTCTCCGTAAAGGTGTCCGGTTTGCGGAGCCACGGCGGCAACAGCGTGAAACGTGTTTCGTTGAGTTGGTAGTGGCGCTGATAGTCCGCGATCTCTTTAAGGGCGAGAAAGAAGATGTGACTACGTGAGTTTGCACCGAAGATAGCGCGTTCATTACGTAGTTGGGAATGGTAGCGTGGAAGAAGCTTCGCCCACGATGGTCTCCCGCTGTGCACGAATCGCTCGGCGATGCAGGCGTCGCCACAGAAGTGGAACGGCGCACCAGGAACACGGCTAAAACCGATGGAGGTATCGTACTCGCGAGATTCGATGATGGCACCACATGCATCAGCAAACCTGGCCGCCTTTCCATGGTTGCTACGTCCACCGCTATCAATCTGCCTAATCGAGGTGGAGTGAGGTTTAGCTCCCTCCCATGTGGAAACGACCAATGTGGCGTCGTGCCCTGCCTCGGTAGCAGCCTCTGTCAGGCGGATCGCGTCGCGCTGAAGCCCCCCGTATGGGAAATAGTGTTGGAGGAATACCGCAAGCTTCATGAGACAGGGAGTGTAGGCGTCAGTTGACACTACACGTCAATTCAAGTGTGGCACCCATCTACTGCTCTCCCAATAAGGATGAAATGCAATGGGCTCGCGATCACAGACCTCATTGCTTCGCCTTGAGGCGGCTCGCTACCCTCACAGATTCTACGAAATGAACAGCTTGCAAATTAGAAGCAAAGTGGCTTCATTTCGTGAGGCAGGACTCAAAGATCAGGTGGTCAAGTTTGAGCTGGTCGTGCAGGGTAGCTGTCAAAGCGTGGTTTAATTGTTAGAAAGCGAGCGGTCCTGTGAAAAGAATTTTGAGAAGAGGTAGACGAGCAGTGCGGGCAATGAAGCACAAATACTTTGATCGGTCTGTCTTCATTCACATCAATAAAACTGGAGGAAGCAGCGTCGAGAAAGCATTAAGGATTCCGTTTGAGCATAAGACAGCCCTGGAAAAGATTGAGGAGCTTGGGCGAGCTAGCTGGGATAAAAAGCTTACCTTTACAGTTGTGAGAAATCCCTGGGATAAGGTGGTGTCGCACTACCATTATCGCAGAAAGACGAACAAGACTGATCTACGGGATAAACCGGTTGAGTTCAGTGAGTGGGTAAAACGGGCATACGGACAACAGGATGCTTTCTACTACGACCTCCCTAAAATGTTTATGCCGCAGATGGATTGGATCACGGATGAAAGCGGAAAGATTCTCGTAGATGAAATCATCCATTTCGAAAACCTCGCCGCTGAATTTGATAGTGTGAGACGAAAGCTTGGGAAAAACGTCACCTTGCCACACGTGAAAAAATCAAACCGTGGAGATTACCAAGAGTATTACGACCAAGAGACCAAAGAGATCGTACGAAACTGGTTTGAACCTGATATTACAAGATTTGGTTATCAGTTTTAAAGAGAACTTGAGGAGGACTGCGAATTTCACGTTCGCGCATCGCGGAAGGTGGCGAGAACTTCCGGAGAGTTCCGCCAGTTCCTAAAGAAACGCGCTCGATCCCGTGCCGCTTGGCGTTCGTAGCCGACCTTTGTTCGATGAAAACGGAAACTGTCTAAATCAATCAATGTGAGTGAATTGTTCTCAGTAGTGATGAAATTGCTTGCTTTCATGTCGCCGTGGGTGGCTTGTAAGAGCTGAAGCTCTTCACAAAGAGAGGCGTAGGCGTTGGCAAATCTTTCCGGGTGTGGAACATGGCGAAGAGACACTCCGACCATTTCTTCCATGAGCAAATACGCCTCTTTTAGCAGTGGGCCTTCATAAATGCAGTAGCAAGCCATCGGCCGAGGTGTGGCCACTCCGAATGATATTAGAGCATGACCGTTGCTCCAGCTGCTTAGCGCACGTGGTTGAGAGAATGTGTGGCTCAGCCGATAGCTGAGCCTCTTAGCATTGTAGCGTTTCAGGATGAATGAGTCCTCACCATGATTCAGCTTAACCACGGTGCAGGTGTTTCCATCCTTAAGAAGGGGCTGGCCATCAAAGAACTTGTTGGGGTTCTCGCGAAGCTCTTTTGCCAGAGTCGACGAGAGATCCCGACAGGCCAGCCAGCGACGCCCTCCGATTTCTTCGTGTACGAATTGGGTGCAAGTGCGTCGTGTCTTCTTGAGGTAATGACGCAAACGCGTATTCGCTGCCTTCCTGGTCGCCATTGCTAGCGAATCTCTGAAAGAAGGGTTATCGCTGACCGATGGGCTGGCTTCGAAGTAGCCCGATAACGATTGGTCTATCAGAGTGCGACTTCTTAGCGGGATGGTAGCGCACAAGATAGCAAGATTCTGAATGCGCTTGTCTTTACCCAGTGGTTCGCTGGCGGATTGATAGCTACCAGAATCTAACATGATTATATCTTCGTGAGTGGTCAGGTAGTTTCCTAGATGATTGTCGGTTTGATAGAATCCGGCATCATGTTGGGCCGCTACAAGTTGAAAGAGCTTGCGCAACGTGTCAGCCTCAACGTGATGGTGGAGCGTTTCTCCATTGGGCAGGAAAGCGAAGACCACACCCAAACGACCATCGGGATGGCGAACTTTGAAGAGGGGCTTGGCTACCTTTAGGCCTGACTGGGCAAGCTTCGTTGCCATGGTCCACTCTCGTTCAGCATCGCGTATTTGTTTGGGGTGCACATCATAGGCTTTGAGAAGCACAGTCGTAGTTGCCCCCACGGCCTTCCACACGGAGCGCCTTCCTGGCAAAAACCGTAAGCGCTCTTCCAACGCAAGAGAGACCGTGCTTTTCGGCTCAAACGCGTCGTCATAGACTTCGTCGATCACCCACGTCGAGTCTTGAGGATCCGTAGTTGCTGCCACTTGATTAGCCTGAGGAGTTGCTCGTGCTTGTCAACTGGCGGGTCCAGAATCGGCGCTTCAGACGAAGGGAGAGATGGGTCTGAATGCGGTCGGAACAAATTGTAGAAGGTTTGTCAGTTTATCGGCTATTCGGGGAGTGTCTCCTGTGAATGCAGGAATGGTTGGACCGTAGAAGTGACGCGGAGCTGCTTGGTGCTCTGCCGAGAGCGGTAAAGAGCCGGCCTTCTGGCAATTGGCCGAAAGGTATTCAGGGATGGACTACCTCACGGCGAAGTGGCGGGTTTGCAGCGATGAGGCAGCTAAGGACATCACGCAAACGACCTTTGCTATCCTAGCGCGCAAGGCGACAAGCTTGATGTCACACAATGCATTGGGTACTTGGTTGCACCGAAACACGGTCTTTGAGGCGAGAAAGTACCTTCATGCAGAGTGTCGTCATCTCCGAAAGATGAAAACGCTTACCGACCACCAACAAGAGATCTCTAGCGAGCAACCGTGGTGCCGGGTGGGGCCCATTGATGAGGAATGGAATGATGAACGTTTGCAGGCCGCTCCACTGCGCTATTTCGTCGGGCTGAACACTGGGCCAAACCAAATGGAGATTGGTGAAATGATCGAAGATCAGGATCCCAAGGTCTATGGAGAAGGGCCGAAGCCCGATGTGTATCTCTTTACGGAATGGATTCTCAATGAAGCGGTACGGGGTCATAAGGTGACGAGCATCCGTTCAAAAGACGAGACGATGCAGGCCGCCATGGTTAAAGCGCAATCGATGCTTCCCGGAGTCATTGAGCGGTTGGTGGTGGGAGAATTGGAGCATTTCTCTGTGAAAGTGCGAGTAGAAGATGGCGAGGACGTGGAGTATTGCTGGTTGTCGGAAACACAGTACGCAGATGGAATCTTCTCAGGCATACTTGATGCCGAAGCTCAGACGGTTGGGAGTGTCGAGGTCGGCCAGGCCCATCAGGTGGCTGCAGATGACGTGAGCGATTGGATTTACACGTCGGCTGGTCTCATGCATGGCAATTTCACCTTAAGAGCCATGCTACCTCAGATGACACCGCCAGAGCGGGCGAAGTATTCGAAGCTGCTCGCGGACGATGCGTGGGTTCTGCGCTTGATTCCACTCGTTGCGGGCGCTTTGCTCGAGCTACGCGTCGCCATGGAGATCGATTCTGAAATCACCTCGTCACCCCAACAACGACTTCACATCGTGGGTTGCCCGCGCAGCGGAACGACGCTCATGGCAGAACTCATGGCCGTGTGTTTTCGGAATGACGGCTTCTGTGAACACGAGATGAGCATCTTCACGCCTGCGCCGGCAGATGCTCAACTCTACTTCAGCAAGAAGCCGACGGACATCCGTTACGTCAAGAAGCTGCTTTTAGGGGATCCTAACCTCATTGTTATTGGTCTTTACCGTGATCCCAGAGCGGTTATTTCTAGCATTCATAAATCCAAGCAGGGCATGTACTTCTGCAACTACTTGGAATGGAAGAGTTGCCAGGTCGCCGCAGAAGCTCTCCAGGAACACGATCGCTTTCTTCTAGTCTCGTATGAGGAGCTGACGGCGACGCCCGATGAGGTCCAGGCGCGGATCGTAGAGCGATACCCATTGCTTGAGCAGACGCATGACTTCACTGGGTATGAGAAGATTGCCAATCCCTCGGAGAAGTCTAAGAATGCCCTTGGTGGTGTGCGGCCCATCGATACCAAGAGACAGCAAGGGTGGCGTGAACACCTGCCGCGTGTGAAGGCGGAAATTGAGAAAAACCCCGAGTTCACTCAGGACCTCATCACCTGGGGGTACGAGAAAGATGATGGATGGTTGCAAGTGTTAGAGGGTGTCGAGAGTAAAGAGTTTCCCTGTCGCTCAGCTGGTGGTGGTTTCTCCTTGAAGAAGGTTGAGACCAAGATTCGCAAGCACTTTCAAACGCGGGTTTACCTTCGACGCGTTCGTGCCTAACCGGTGGGCGACCACGTTCCTATTTTAGAAGAACCTGTCGAAAGTTCTCACAAGTTTTTTTATCATCTTCGGTGGCATCGCCTCGGTCATTGATATGCCTACTTTGGATTTCTGTCAGTCAGCTAAACGTCTCGAGTCCAATCGAGTCTTTGTGAAAGATTTTAAGCAGTCGTAATATCACGCCGGTCTCCCCGGCGTTTCCAAAGACATTGAGGGCACGCGTCAGCATCTGACTGAGATCATCGATCGCTATGCGCCGGGGGAAACGGTCATGGTGGGCAACTCGATGGGAGGCTTTGCCGCGATTCTTTTTGCCTCGCTCATTGGCGATTCCAGAGCCGTGGCCTTTGCGCCGCAGACGTTCATTGAACGCCGTCTTCGCAAGCAGCATGGTGACCGACGATCGAAACGACAGCTCTTCCGGAGGTCCTTGAGAACCCTCTTCTCGGATCGTTTCTTCGACCTTGCTGAGCTTCCTGAGAGTGGCCATTGGCGGGCCAATAACCTTTATGCATCGACGCATCGGTTGGACGCCATTCATGCCGTGCATTTAGGAAGTCGAAAAACTATCGCGCTCCACGCTCATGCAGAAGGCGGCCACAGGCTGGTCAAGCACCTTCGCGATACCGGTCAGTTGCCCAAGATTCTCCTCGGCGAATCCTAAAGCAACCAATGTCGATGTTCGGCAGATGTAGCTTGGCACAAACCGCTCTTGGGGATCTGTTAGACTCCACGACGTCGCCAGAGCATGAACGGGACGCATACCAAGTACATGGTGATGCTGTAGACCACGGCCGGTACGGTCGCGGGCGGTAGGGTCTGACCTTCTACGCCGATCACGATGCTGCCTACGGCAATGGCTAGGGTACCGTTCTGCACGCCGGACTCGATCGAGATGGTGGTCGCATCTGCACGTTCGAGACCGATCAGCTTTGCACTAGCAAGACCCGCCGTGAGCAGGAGTAGATTGAGGAGCACGGCGGCGGGCCCTAGCATTCCAAGGTTACTGGAGAAAACTTCCCAATTCTTAGCGAGGGCGGCTGCGATGATGAGTAGGAAGAGCACGAGGGCGACGCGTGAAACCCCTGGAGCAATCGTCTCGACGAATGCTGCACTCTTGGCAGTGAGGAGCATCCCAATCGCTACTGGAACGGCGGTGATGAGAAACATCGTGACACCCAACTTGGTAACGTTGACCTGGGGACCACTTTCGCCCATGAAGTGCTTGACGCTGAGTGCCACGAGGATGGGAACGGTGATAATGGAGAGTAGGCTTGTGACAGCCGTCAGGGAAATTGAGAGAGGTGCATTGCCGCCCGCAAGCTTGGCGAGAACATTGCTCGTCACCCCTCCTGGACAGAATGCTAGGATCATGAGCCCCACTGCGAATATTGGGGGCAGTGAGAAAGCGTAGGCTAGTGCGAACGCTACCAGGGGAAGCAGAATCACTTGGTTTGATAAGCCGAGACCAAACGCGGCGGGGTACTTGAGCACTCTCTCGAAGTCGGCCTTCCGCAGACCGAGTCCGAGCGAGAACATGATGAAGGCAAGAATGAGTGGGAGAGCGAGGTTGACGATCACGGTTTCAAATAGCTGACAAGAGATTTCCGGAATGGTCTCTACCTGAAACCTACCCGGGTGTCCACTTCAGCCATCAGCAGGGTTACCCATCGCCACCTAGGTGAACTTCAATTCCGTCTGGAGCCAAACCTAAGGGGTTACGAGAAGGATGACAGCTGGATGAATATGCTAGAGAATGTGGAGAGCAAGGAATTTCCGGGGGCACCGCCGGTGGTGGCTTTTTCCTCAAGAAGCTTGAGACCACGATTAGCAAGCATTTCCAGATTCGTGCTGGCTTCAGGCGGGCTTGAGATTAATACATGGTCTTGCGCATCAGTGAATCGCGTGCGGGCGCCTTTATACTGAAGACTGGCATTAATCGAATTTATGCGTAGCACCCCGCCAATCGAGATCACATGACGTATCACGGACATCCCGAAGGAGGTGACGTGGAGGTGGAGGTTGTGGGCCCCAGGTCGGTGGACGTGAAGCTGGGAGAGTATTCGTCGGCCACCGTGCCAAAGAAGTTTTCCAATCCGTTGAGAACACCATCGCTATCAGGATCGTCATTCATCCGGTTCAGACTGACGACCGTAGGAAATTCCGCAATCCAACCGATGAATGGATCAGAGCAGATCGTCTGCGGCTCCGTCTTCATTGAATAGACAGTTGATGTCGGTGGCTGCAATGGCCTCGTCATAGACATTCAGTTTAGCGATAGAGAGAGGCTCGAGTGCCTGTGCCCACGGTGGTTCCGTTGGAACCGCGCTGCGCTCCGAGCAGCATCCGCAGCTCGCTGACAGTGTTGATGGTTGCCTCCGACTCATTGGAAAGTTTGCCATTGGTGTAGAGCTTCGCCTGTGTTCCATCCTGGGTGTATGCTATGAACGTTCAATCACCGGACCGGACTCTATTCCGCTGCCCTAACCCGCAGCAGCTCCCCAGAAATTGAGAGCTCCCCAAGTGGTCCCTGTGCCGTGAGTGAAGGGCATGTTCCTGTTGGGCGAACCCTGGCGTTCCCAGGAAATGACGGTTTTATCGCTGGCGAAAGAAGGATTGTAGAACCACGCCGTGAGCGTTCGATTTGATGAACCCTGCAAGCCCGAAACCGTCGTTGGACCTTCGAAATAGTCATCCCCGTCGAATGTCACCGCCTGCATGCCGTTGATCGTTGTCACCTCTGGGTCTCCAGAGGCCGTGAACTCTTTATTAGCGAGACTTCCCGTGTGTGTCCATGTGCGATGCGATCGATCCCAAAGTTAGATCACTTGCATCCAAGGCGACTAGCGGCCCCGGCGGTTGTTGGCTTGCGAAGTCGGCAACGGACAGAGGAATGAGCAACCCAAACAAGAGAATAATTGGGTAATTCTGCGGTAACCCTTTCATTAGAGCCCCCGCGACTTGGCCTTAAGATTTGAACCAGAATAAGATTATTTCCAGATGCCGTTCGTGATCTCGTTGGGATTAAGTTTCAGTAGCTGTTCCTCTTCAGCTTCCTATCAGTTTTTCCGAAATACCGCGCTGGCCTTGAGCGATCCGGTAGGATGCATCCTGCCGGATGCTTGGGCGAGTGGTGAAGGAGACTAGCAATGACGTGTGCGAGCTTTCGAATTCCCAACCTGCGGGGGTGTGACCGTTGTGGCTTCGATGAGGGGAAGCTGGTCGCTAAATCTTAGTGGATGTCAATGAGAAGCCTCCCCTTCCTTTTGGTCTCTTGTTCTGGCTATCTCGCTTATCCTGCGCACCATAAGAGATGATTCGGGGATGCCAGTTGATTGGAGATCGAGATTCTCAGCAGGGAACTGAGACTTTCCATACGTTGGCCCCCGCCAGCGGTGAACGTCTGCCGGGCTGCTTCCATGAGGCAACCGGTGACGAGGTGAACACGGCGTTAGAACTTGCTGAGGCTCACGCTGATACCCTGCGGTTTCTTTCAATCTTGGAACGTGCCCGTTTGTTGGAGCTGATTGGTGACTCTGTGGAGCGTTCGCGACATGAGATCGAGGAACGATGCCTTCTTGAAGCCGGGTACCCATCAGAGAGAGTTGGGATGGAGTTCGAGCGCATGATCCATCTTTGGAAGGTCTTTGCCAATGAAGTGCGCCTAGGACACAGCTTGGATGCTCGCATCGATCACAGTGATCCTGATCGGCAGCCTATGCCCAAGCCAGATTTGCGATCGATGCGAGTCGCCGTTGGGTCTGTCGTTGTCTTCGGGGCTAGCAATTTTCCACTCGCGCTTTCTGTTGGAGGCAGCGATGTCATCTCTGCTCTGGGGGCTGGGTGTCCTGTGGTGGTCAAGGGGCATCCTTCTCATCCCGGCACTTCCGAATTGTTAGGACGAGCCGTCCTTCGTGGGATTCAAGACGCTGGACTCCCATCTGGGATCTTCTCTTTGATCCAAGGTCGCGCTCATGAAGTGGGGCTCGCACTCGCGAAACATCCATTCACGCGTGCCGTCGGGTTTACTGGTTCGCTGCGGGGTGGTCGTGCCCTCATGGACGCTGCTTCGTCACGACCTGACCCGATCCCGGTTTATGCGGAGATGGGTAGTGTGAACCCACAGTTTGTTTTTCCTGAAATACTTACTGCCGATGCGGAAGGTTTCGCTAAGCAACTGTTTGCTTCGGTCACCATGGGTAACGGTCAGTTCTGTACCTGTCCAGGCGTGATCGTCGTCCCCGATGGCGCGGATTGCGACGCCTTTGTTAGGGCTTATCAGAAGATCATCAGCAACTCAGGGGCGATGCCTTTCCTCAACCCTGGGATCGCAGAAGCTTATGAGGCGGGCGTTGCTGACTGGCGAACGTCTTGCCAGGCCAAGCTTCACCGGAGTCCGCAACGCGGCGGTCCCGTGTTGGCGGAAGTCAGCTGGGAAATGTTTCTTGCTCATCGAAAGGCTTTGTTAGAAGAAGTGTTCGGTCCCTCTACTGTCCTCATCCGGTGTCCGAACCCTGACGCTTTCCTTGAGGTTGCCAAGATGTTCCCTGGTCAACTTGGTGCCTCCATTCACGGCACGAAAGATGAACTGACTAGCGTGGCTAAGCCGCTCCTAGCCGCCCTGCAGCGCTTCGCTGGCCGTATCGTCATCAATGGTTTCCCCACCGGGATTGAAACAGCCTACGCCATGCAGCATGGCGGGCCCTATCCTGCTACTAGCGATCCACTCCACACCTCTCTTGGGCTCGCCGCCCTGGCGCGTTGGGCTCGGCCGGTGTGCTTTCAAAACGTCCCAGAGGAATTGCTGCCAGATGCCTTGAAGGAGGCGAATCCGTTAGGCATCCGCCGTCTCGTTGAAGGCGAATGGAGTGAGGCTACTCGAAGCGA
>Ga0055584_100006949_pt1 | contig 11097 bp, 10 predicted proteins | sample OSDHelmetaG_FD_58716 | JGI IMG/M metagenome (GOLD analysis project Ga0055584, IMG submission 58716) | Pelagic marine sediment microbial communities from the LTER site Helgoland, North Sea, for post-phytoplankton bloom and carbon turnover... | ecosystem: Environmental > Aquatic > Marine >...
GCAGGAAAGGCCAACCATGAACTAACATTCTAACCGGACCAATCAGGTGGGGCTGGTCATTATGAGCAAAGCCGATCATCTGGCCGCTTATGCCGAGGGATGGACTACGGGGACTATCAACACGATACTTTCCGCGCTAGCCGACGATTTTGTGCTGGACGACCCGAACCACGGCCGCGTGGCAAAGAATGACATGCCAGCTTACTTGGAAGGAATGAAGGCAACGGTCAGCGAGCTAAGGGGCGGCAAAAAAGAATCCCAATTATTGGAGCTGACGGAAGTTGTGACCGGGGAAGAGGAGGGCATCCTGACCGCTTGGTGCTGGTGGACGGCGCCGGGCACTGCCATCGCGGGCAGCGGCTTGATTAAGGTATCTGATAGCGGCATCGTTTCAGAGCGTTTGACCTATTACACGGCACTGCCAGGCTAAAGCAGCATCAGTTCATCACCCGGTGTCTGCTTCTCCACAAAAGCGGACCTTGGAAATGCCTAAAGGATAGCCATTTATGAGGCGGCCCGAAAAAAATGGGGACCTAGTATGCAGGTGAATAGTCGTGGGCATTTCGAAGGTCGATAACAGTGACCCAGTTGCGTCGAAGGTTTTCTTGATTTAAGCCATGTAGAGGTAATCTTTGGGAGGTAACCTCCGGGAGGTGCCTGTGAATAAGGTTAGGACAAACAGTGACGACTAAGGAAACCCTAATAAGAACAGCGAAATTCGGCATTGGTCAAATCGTCCATCACCGAAAACATCCCTTTCGCGGCGTCATTTTTGATGTTGATCCCATATTCCAAAATTCGGATGAATGGCTGAATTCCATTCCCGAAGAGAACCGGCCTTCGCGCGATCAGCCGTATTACCATCTGCTCGCTGAAAATTCGCAAACCACCTATATCGCCTATGTCTCTGAACAGAACCTGTTGGTGGATAACTCCGGCGAGCCAGTCTCCCATCCGCAGGTGGGCGATTTCTTTTTCAACAAGATCGAAAACGGTCAGTATACCGCGCGTCACACCCAAGCGAACTAAGCAGACTGCTTTGACACGGCAGCCGCTGGTAACCGCGTAGAGGGATAGTTGACAAGGCCAGCGTCAAGGCGTGTCGGCGCCCCGGGGCGCGTATTATGATTTTTTGGAATCGCCAAGATTTCAGGCACTTCCAGGGGCCTCTCCTTGCACTGGAGGTATTGGTTTGTTACAGTCCAGCGCTTGAGGGCAAGCTGTTCGTCAGGGACGGCTTTTTATTTTGCGGGCGATATGTGGGAATTCTTCCTGAACCGGGTGGCGAGAAACGATCTAGAACGTGACGTAAATCGCGTTTTTCAGAAGCCTGGTATGCCGCGAAAGACAATCTGAACCGATGGCTCGGTAGATTATAGATCGGGCGATGTGCTTGCGGGTGACCGCGGGTGCTCAATTTTGTTGAAGAGGCTGGAGGAAACGAATGGTGATCTCACCGACACACACTCAAGAATTTGGGGACCAACCGCTTGAGGTGCGCGAAACCGAGCATTACCAGAAGGAGTATGTTCAGTCTTTTGTCGAAAAGTGGGACGAGCTTATCGATTGGGAGGCCCGGGCCAAGAGTGAAGGCCAATTTTTCATCGATATGTTGAAGGCGCGCGGCAAGGAAAAGATCCTCGACGTTGCGACGGGCACAGGGTTTCACTCAGTGCAGCTACTTAATGCGGGGTTCGACGTGACCAGTGCCGACGGCAACGCCGAAATGCTGGCAAAAGCATTCGAGAATGGTCGCAATCGGGATCTCGTCTTGCAGACGGTACATGCGGATTGGCGTTGGCTGAACAAGGATGTACACGGCAAGTTCGACGCGATTGTTTGTCTCGGTAACTCGTTTACTCACTTGTTCGATGAAGAGGACCGCCGCCGCGCGCTCGCCGAGTTTTACGCCGCGTTGAAATATGATGGTGTCCTGATCATTGATCAGCGCAATTACGACGCGATCCTTGATGACGGCTTTAGCAGCAAGCACAAATATTATTACTGCGGCGATCAGGTCACCGCCGAACCGGAGCATGTGGATGATTCACTGGCGCGGTTCCGCTATTCCTTTCCCGACAAAAGCGAGTTCCACCTGAACATGTTTCCCCTGCGCAAAGCCTATATGCGCAATTTAATGCGCGAAAGTGGTTTCCAAAAAACCAAGACCTACGGGGACTTCCAGGAAACCTACGAGGAAACTGATCCGGATTTTTTCGTTCACGTCGCCGAAAAGCTCCATGGCGACCTCTAAATCTGAGGCCGTCGCCCGCGCCGAGGCCTATTACGACAGCGAGCCCGCCGATGCATTCTATGAGTCCTTCTGGGGCGGTGAGGATATCCATATCGGCAGTTACCAAAGCGACGCGGAGACGATCGCCGACGCGAGCCGACGCACGGTCGAAATCATGGCGGGCAAATTACAAGCCGTCGGCGAAGAGTCCCGCATTCTCGATTTGGGCGCTGGTTACGGCGGCTCCGGGCGCTTTTTGGCCGAGCGGTTCGGCGCACAGGTGACCTGCCTTAACCTCAGCAAAACGCAAAATGCCCTAAACCGCTCTTTGACCGATGCTGCCGGCTTGTCGAAGAAGGTCGAGGTCGTCCATGGGGATTTCGAGAACATTCCAAATGAAGACGACAGTTACGATATCGTCTGGTCTCAGGATGCCATTCTTCATAGCGGCGACCGGGAACGGGTGCTCGACGAAGTGACCCGGGTTCTAGTGCCTGGCGGTCAGTTTATTTTCACCGACCCGATGCAAACCGATGATTGTCCCGGCGGTGTGCTGGGGCCGATCTTGGACCGTATCCAGTTGGATACGTTGGCATCGTTCCAATTTTACCGAGATGCACTCCGCGATCGCGGCTTTCAGGAGACCGGTATCGACCCTATGCCTGAGCAACTCCGGACACACTATGACCGCGTGCGAACGGAACTCAGAAACCGCTACGATGAGGCGGTCTCGCTCTCCGGTAAGGAATACGTCGACAATATGATTAAGGGACTTGGGCATTGGGTGGACGGCGCGGATAAGGGGTATCTGGCCTGGGGTGTTTTGGATTTTAGGGCTCAGGCTTAAGCGCCAGGGAGCCTGAATCGAGATGATACAGGGACCAGCCGATGCCAAAGCGCTATAACACGGACTACCTCGTCGGTCAGGATAATTCCCGGCGGTGGGGTATGGAAATGCACCAGCCGGTGTTCTGGATCTCTGCTCTGCTTGCCCTGCTTTTCGTTACCGTCACGCTCAACGCTCCAGAAGCGGCGAAGAAAGTCTTCGACGGCACCAAGGGTTGGTCGATTGTTCATGGCGACGCGTTGTTCATCATCAGCGGCAACTTTTTCGTCTTATTCTGTCTATACATCGCCGTCTCCCCGTTGGGTCGCATTCGCCTAGGGGGCACGTCGGCAAAGCCCGATTTCTCGGTCTTGTCTTGGTTTGCGATGTTGTTCGCAGCCGGTATGGGGATCGGTCTGATGTTTTGGAGCGTCGCCGAGCCGGTGGCCTATTACACCAATTGGGCCGGCACGCCGCTGGGCGTCATAGAAAAAACACCGGAAGCCGCAAAACTGGCGCTGGGCGCGACGATGTTTCACTGGGGTTTGCACCCCTGGGCGATCTACGGCGTGGTCGGCCTGTCGCTGGCATTTTTCAACTATAATAAGGGAATGCCCCTGACCATCCGGTCCGGGTTTTATCCCTTGTTCAAGGATCACGTTTGGGGCTGGTTCGGTCATGTGATCGACATAATTGCTGTGTTGGCGACCCTTTTTGGTTTGGCAACCTCGCTCGGCTTTGGGGCTACGCAGGCTGCGAGCGGGCTCAAATTCCTGTTCGGTTTTGATGGCGGAATCGAAACCCAGATTATCGTTATCGCGGGCGTCACGTCGGTTGCCGTCATTTCGGTCGTGCGCGGTCTCGATGGTGGCGTCAAAATTCTGAGCAACATCAATATGTGCCTCGCAGCGGCGTTGCTGGCGTTCGTGTTCATTGCCGGGCCGACGGCGGCAATCCTATCGAGCATGGCAACCACCGCGGTGAGTTATGCGGAGAACATTATACCTTTCAGCAATTGGATCGGCCGGGACGACACCAAGTTTTTCCAGGGATGGACGGTCTTTTACTGGGCTTGGTGGATTTCCTGGTCGCCTTTTGTCGGCATGTTCATCGCCCGAATTTCGAAAGGGCGAACCGTCCGCGAATTTATCGCAGCGGTGCTCGTGGTGCCGACGCTGGTGACAGTGGTTTGGATGGGGGCATTTGGCGGCACCGCGCTTGAGCAGATACAAAACGGGACCGGGGCGCTGGTGGGTGGCATTAGCGATGTCTCGTTGGCCATGTTCCAGATGTTGCAGAATTTGCCTTTTGCCGAGATGGCATCCTTCCTCGCCATCGTTCTCGTGCTGGTCTTTTTCGTGACGTCGTCTGATTCCGGCTCGCTGGTGATCGACAGCATAACCTCCGGCGGCAAGCTCGATGCGCCGGTGCCCCAGCGCATTTTTTGGGCCACCATGGAAGGCATTATCGCCGCGGCCCTGTTGATTGGTGGCGGCAACGATGCGCTGGGTGCCTTACAGGCAGCAGCCATCACCGTTGGCCTACCCTTTACGGTGGTTTTGCTGGCTTTATGCGTCGGGCTGTATATTGGGCTTCGGCACGAATGGAAATTCGTACAAGGGCCAGGTGCCACAGCCTAGTCTAGGTCCGGTCTAAGTCTTATTTAGGTCTCGTTTACGAGTGGGGCGATAGAATGACGCCGTCTTCTTCCAATGCATCGATGTCTGCATCACTCATGCCCAACAGGCCGCCGAGCACTTCACGGTTATGCTCCCCCAAATCCGGATAGAATTCCACGCCTGACATCTCATATTCCGACAGGTTAATCGGACTTTGCGGCAAAACAATATCGCCCATGTCCGGGTGCTCGAAATGCTTCAACATACCGCGCGAATGCATATGCGGGTCTTCCATGACTTCGGCCACGTCGCGCACCGGTGCCGCAGCGATCTTCTCGTCGCGCAATGCGGCGATGGCGTCGTCTCGTGTGTGCTGGCGCGTCCACGCCTCGATTATTTCATTAACCTCATCATCGCGTGCATAGCGCTTTAAGCGCGTCTCGAAGTCTGGGTTCCCGCGCAGATCCTCGCGGCCGATAACCGTTAAAATCCGGTCCCAATGGGTTTCAGCCACGGCGGTTAGGACAAGGTACTTGCCGTCCTTACAAAGGTACCGGCCATAGGGCGATGTCTGTGAGCCGGATTTATCGCCACGCCGCGGGGCTTGGGTGCCCTTGCTGTGAACATTGGTAATCTGTGACGTCAAAACAAAATACAACGCCTCAATCATCGCGCATTCGACCAACGTACCCTTGCCGGTCTTCTCACGGCCGAAGAGCGCTTGCATGACGCCCGCATGCATGTGTGTGCCGCCCAAAAAATCAACCGGCGTCCCGCCGGCGCGCGCCGGAGGGCCGTCCCGTTCACCGGTCGTGCTCATGAGACCGCCATCGGCCTGAACCGTGTGGTCCATCGCCAGGAGATCGCGGTCCGGTCCGGACAAGCCGTAGCCGGTGCCAGATGCGTAGATGAGGCGCGGGTTGATTTCCTTCAGTACCTCGTACCCGACACCCAGCCGGTCCATCACGCCGGGCGCATAATTTTCCAGAAGAACATCGGCTTCCTTCACCAGCGCCTTCAAGATTTCCACACCCTTCGGATTCTTCAGGTCCAAGGTGATGCTTCGCTTGTTTGAATTGAGCATGACGAAATTCATCGGCGGTACATCGGCCACGTTACGGCGCCGTGTGCGCTCGCCGGTCAGCGGTTCGACTTTAATAACGTCCGCCCCGGCCATGGCCATTAAAAACGAGCAATAGGGTCCTTGGTATATTTGCGTTAAATCGATGACGCGAATGTCTGCTAATGGTTGCATGTATTTCCCTTTAGATTTCGGTCATGAATATGACCTTCGCTGGCGTTGTTAGCGTAAAGGAAACCTATCACAAAAAAAAACATACCGCGCCGGGGCACTCATTCCGTCCTCTCACCCCGTCCTCTCACCCCGTCCTCTCATCCCGTCCTCTTATCCCGTCCTCTTATCCCGCCTCTGGCAACAATGTAGGCACCGCGCTATGTTTTGCCACAACCAAAAAAAACCGGCTCGAACGCGATAGGGAGGCACCAATGGAAGTTAAACCGACAGGAAAAGCGCTGGGCGGCATTGTCACCGGCATTGATCTTTCCAAAGACGTCTCCGAGGCGGATCGCACCACATTGTACGACGCCTATATTGAAAACATGATCCTGGTGTTCCCCGGCCAAAAGCTCAATTACGATGATCTGTTGCGCCTGCGCGAGGTGTTTGGCCCGGCGGGGAAGACCGTCAATGAGCTGCTGAACCTGGCGCGTAAAAAACATTACGCCGACGATGTGCCGCCCGGCATCACCGTCATCTCCAACGTGGTTGAGAAAAGCGGCATCAAGCGCTTGCCCGGCCTCGACGGCGAAGCGTTTTGGCATACGGACAGCTCGTTCACGGAAGTGCCGATCTCCGCCAGCCTGCTCTTTGGCTCCGAGGTCACCGACGTGGGCGGCGAGACGGGCTTCCTCAACATGGCCAAGGCCTATGAAGAGATGCCCGACGCGCTACGCCGCCGGGTCGACGGCCAATATGCCAATCACTCCAAGGTCCATACGTCCGAAGGCCGCATTCGTCAGGAATTTGCCGAGGTCACCGACCCGTCACAGGCACCGGGCGTTAAGCACCCGATGGTGCGCGTGCATCCGGTCAGCGGTAAGAAATGCCTCTATCTGGGTCGGCGCCTCTATTCCTATGTCTTCGGTATGAGCCTTGAGCAGAGCGAGGAATTTCTGGACGAAGTCTGGGCCTATACCTGCCAGGATAAATTCGTCTATGAGCATAAATGGACCGCCGGCGATCTTGTCGTTTGGGACAACCGGTGCACCATGCATCACCGAAATTCCTTCCCCGAAGAAATGCCCCGCGTGATGCATAAATCAATCACCGGCGGCGAAGCGGTGATTGCTGCCTGAGGGGCGCTTTTGCTCATAAGCGAACATCGGCGATGGCTAAATTAGCATCGGAATCAGTCGGGTATAAAAGGTCCACTCCTAGGCATCAGCGGATATTTTGGAAGCGGTTAAACTAGTCGCAATCTTCGTCGGTCGGGTCGGCGCATTTGGGCAGCGTCGTGCCAGGGGCTTGCAGCGTTGACTTCGTCGCCGAGGTGCCTTGCGCGGCGGCAGCGTTGTTGCGCGCTGTGGCCGCCGCTCTTGCCGTCGTCTTTGCTGCCTTAGCGGCCAGCGCTTCTTTGTCCTTCGCCGCGGCAATACGGCGCCTATAATCCCATACCTTTGTATTAAAGGCAGCGTTGTAAATCTTTTTACGCACATGGGCGTTGAGACCTGACGTTTGGAGTTCACCCGCAGCGACAAGAGGATGCTCACCGGTAAATGAAGCCCTTACAAAAGCCCAAACTACCAATTCCTGCTCAAAGGCAACCTCTGTTTCTGCATGGAACAAGTTCAATTCTATTTGGAGTATTGTCGAAGCCGGTGCATTTTTGCCCTGTGCATCTTTGAGAGCTAGCTCTGAATTTATTCTTCTATCGGAGGCATCGTCTAGGGAGTTCCACCAATGCACCCCGAAAGGAGTGCCCCGAGCAGGATGACAAGCCCTAGCCTTCGCACAGGGCGATATCCTGACTTGTTTAACGCCCGGCTGCGAAACAGCTTCATAGTCTTTCCCCGCACAGCCATTAAAAGGCCAATCTCGTGCCGATAATAATGCTGAAACTCTCGGTATTTTCTTGGAACTGTGTTGTCGTGCCCTTGACGCTGAGCGTAGCGTCGTCGTCTCGGGTGGCAATAGTAATACCGAAGCCAAACACCACGGACGACGGATCGACGGTGCTGATGGCGGTGCTGCCGAATGTGCCGGTGGGCGCGCCCGACGGGTGGACGAAATCGTAACCAAACTTGGCGTCTGCATTCAGCGTCACGTTGGCGTTGTCGACCAGGAAGCGATAGTCGGCACCGAGCCCCGCATTCGCCTGGTGCTGGGCGAGGAAACTGCCGGGCACGAAGCGCGTGGTGCTATCGGTGGCGTCGTCCTTCAATTCATCGAAGGCGTGAATGCCGACGCTGGCTTTGAGCCCGAAGGGACCCGAGACGTAATGCGCGGTCAAATTGGCCGCCCCGGTCCAGCGCCGTGCATCGGTCGCGGATGTTACGTTGCTATTGGCAATGAAATTGTAATCGATCCAGCTGTAGCCGTAATTTGCGTCCGCGATGAGCCAGGGGGCGATCATATATCCGCCATAGAGCGAGACGGTGCGCCCGAAACTGTCGACGGAGCCGTTATTATAGCCAATCTCCAGCTCGGTTTTTTCCAAGCCGACGCTGGCGCCGAGCAGAAGTTTCGGCAGCACCCAACGGTCGATGCCAAAAGTACCGGTCAGCACGGTGCCATCGAAATCGCCGTCTCGGTCGGTCTTGCGCAAAAAGGTCGGGCTCACCGAAGCCCATACGCCGTGCCGCTTCGGCGCGTTCTTCTGGGTACTTTTCGGCCCGTCATTGCCCGTTGTATTTTGCGCGGATTTACCGCTCAAACATTCAGCAGGCAGCAAAAGGGTTAGATCGGGCTCAGGTTTCGTCATTTGTGCGTAGAGCTTCGGCACAAGCTTTTTAAACTTCAACACACATTCGTTGGAAATTTTGCCCTTAAGCAGCTCCCCGAGTTCTGCGCTCGTTGGAGCGCGCATGGTGCCTGCCGTAGCACTGGCCACGAGCCCTGTTGTCAGGCCAATTGCCACGCAAAGCGTGGAAAGTCGGAAATGGTTTTTAATGGTAGCCCCAGTGCTGCCCAAATCGAAAAAGGAAGCCGATAGGGCCAGCGTGATTTATTGTTATGCGTTGGCGGATAGTACGGCACCAAATCAAAAATAATCAATTCCTTTTCGAGCGCAAATCGGAAGTTTTTGAGACTGACTAACAATCGCTCTTGCTCATAAGCGGAGGTTAAGCAGCGGGCTGGCGGCGCCAAGGGTGCTCCGTTCTCTGGACCCGTCGTCAGTGGTCATCCTGGGTGGTGTTCGGCATTGGCTTTGACGTGGCGACGCAAAACAACGACGCCACACTGAGCTTTAAAGCGAACACGACGCAGTTCCAGGAAAACGCCGAGCGCTACGGGTTTTCCGCGAGCGCCAGACTGGCGTTTTAAGGGCTCTGACACGCGCTAAGGGCGCGTTTTAGGAGCGTTTAAGCGGCGAGCAGAGAAAGGCTTTTTCGTCTGCCCCTGCGCATCGCCAGCTTTACGCCCAAAAATTTGATGCGAAAAAACATCAAACCAAATACAAAGGCTCCTTAAGGAGCAAGCCCATGACCGCTGAATATGATCCTAACGCAGAATACGAAATCAAAATTTGGGAGGAGGACTTCCGAGAGGTCCCCACGCGCATGCTGCTGGCGCGTATTTATCAGCCAGTCGGAGAGGGGCCTTTCCGGTGTTGCTGGACCTGCATGGCGGGGCGTGGACCTTCAAGGACCGCATGGCCAATGTCGCGATGGCCGAGGCCATGGCGCGCAGCGGTATTCTGACTGTGTCCGTCGATCTGCGGCTGGGCGGTGAAGCACCGTATCCGGCCTCGGTGCAGGACGCCAATTACGGTATTCGCTGGCTCAAGATGAAAGCGCCCGAGTGGAATGGTGATCCGTCCACCATAGGCTTGCTCGGCAGTTCCAGTGGCGGCCATGTGGGCATGTTGCTGGGCATGCGCCCGGACGATCCGCGCTACAATGAAATCCCGCTGGAAGGCCATCCGGAGATTGATGCGCGCGTCCACTATGTGGCGACGCGTTCGCCGATCAGCGATCCCTTGGCGCGCTACAACAACGCGATTGCCAAGAAGAACCAAAAAATGGTCGACCGCCATCATGTGTATTTTAATCCCTTCAGCGACATCGAAGAAGGCAACCCGCAGATGATCCTGGATCGTAAAGAGCCGGTCGAATTGCTGCCGATGCTGGTCATGCAAGGCGGGCTCGATGACAATGTGCTGCCCGCATTCCAGGTGAAGTTCGGCGAGTCCTACCGGGCCGCCGGGGGGGAGTGTAAAGTCGAAGTGTTCGAAGGCTGCGGCCATTTATGGGTGCTTGAAGCAAGCCCTGAGACTGATCGCGCCCACGATATGGTCAAAGACTTCATCGCCCGCCAGCTCAGCGCGCTGGGGTAGGCCGGCTGAGAGGCTAGGAGCGGGCCTATCGCGGGCGGCAAAAGTGCACTTTTTGTGGTATAGTGTTGTCTGAAAATTTTTGGGACAAGCACTTTGCATGACGCAACCACCTATATTGAGCGGTACCCAAGGCCCGAAGAGCGGGTAAATGCGGCGACCCACGGGGTTGCTGCGCTTTTGAGCGTGGTCGGTCTGGTGTTCTTGGCGTTGCAGGCGGACGCAGTGGGGAAGGCCGGAAGCGTGCCTGCGGTCATTGTCTACGGCCTTTCAATGATTTTTCTGTTCGTGTTTTCCGCGACGCATCACGCGGTTGTGCAGCCCCGCATCAAGCGATTTCTCTTAGCGCTCGATCACAGCGGCATCTATTTGCTTATCGCGGGCACCTACACGCCGTTTTGTTTGCTGATGCCGCCGGGCCAGGAATGGCTGTTGTTTGGCATTGTGTGGGGATTAGCCTTCACTGGGATTGCCGTGCAAGTGCTGTCCTTTTTAACCGGCTATAGCGACCTCTATGAGCGCTTCGCCTTCGTATTTTACTTGGCGTTGGGCTGGATACCCATGGTGTGGACCAGTGGCGATGTGGCGGCCAAATTAGCGTGGTGGGGTTTCGCGCTGATTTTTGCCGGCGGTCTTGCCTACAGCATCGGCGTTATCTTCTATCTGTGGAAACGTCTGCCTTATGGCCATGCGGTGTGGCACCTGTTCGTCGTCGGCGGCTGCGCCTTCCATTTCTTCGCGATTTTCCATCATGTGATTCCGGTGGCGTGAGGGCAGGGCGCGTCCACATAAAAAATGGGCCGCGAAACATCGCGGCCTTGTGCTTGGTGACATAAAAAATGGGCC
>Ga0055584_100006950_pt1 | contig 11095 bp, 9 predicted proteins | sample OSDHelmetaG_FD_58716 | JGI IMG/M metagenome (GOLD analysis project Ga0055584, IMG submission 58716) | Pelagic marine sediment microbial communities from the LTER site Helgoland, North Sea, for post-phytoplankton bloom and carbon turnover... | ecosystem: Environmental > Aquatic > Marine >...
TTTCCAGGATTTGAAGAGAATGCGATCCCGCCCCCTGCCCCCGGTACGCCGCAGCATCGGGTTTGGGTCGACCTCTTTGCGGCAGACCTCGCCTATACCAACGGTCCGGTCGGCGCCGACGACCCGGTCTTTGATGAAGCTTCCTACCATCGTCTGCTTGAGGAACAGGTGCGCGCCGTCATGGGCGACCCGGACAGCGAAATTATCGAGAACACCTTTATCACACGAGCTGTGGGGATCACGCAGCGTGCCGACGGTGTCGCGCTTGTTGCCGAACTGATCGGTCTTATCGAAGTGCGATCAGGTGCCGACCGACTCATTATGGAATCGCGTGGCTTTGGGTTGATCGACTTAGAAAGTGGTCTATCCAGCGGCACATCGCGGACGGAGATCACGGCGATCCGCGACGGCCGGCGGGCAAACAGAACCGTGGTCGTTGAGGTTCAACTTCTCAACTAGGTGCGGCAGAGTATTGGGCACCGCGTTCCTTACACGGCGTCTCTGTGATGTAATGCCGATCTCATGATTGAGCTAGGGAGAGGGACAATGGGAACGGAAGCAACGGTGTCGGGCGCCTGTGATCCGAAATTCAACGGTGTACAGGATGTGCTTTCTGACCTCTTGGAAGACGGGCGCGAAGTCGGCTGCGCCGTTTGCGTCTATGTCGACGGTCAAAAGGTCGTCGACCTGTGGGGCGGTATGGCGGACCCCAAGTCAAACCGCGCCTGGGCGCAGGATACGATTGTCTCGACCTTTTCGGTTTCCAAAGCGTTGGTCTCAACCATGGGGCATATGTTGGCCGACCGTGGCGTGATCGATTTAGACGAACCGGTTGCGAAATACTGGCCAGCCTTCGGCCAAAACGGCAAAGAAGCTATTTTGGTCCGACACCTTCTCGATCATCGTTGCGCGATCTCCTACGTCGACGCGCCCCTCAAGCCAGGCGATCTCTACAACTGGGATTTGATGATCGATGCGATCGAAACGACCGCTCCCAATTGGGAGCCCGGCGTAAAGCCAGTCTACCTCAACATGACCTATGGATACTTAATGGGCGGGCTGGTCTATCGCATGACTGGCAAGCGAATTGGACAATTCAACCGCGAGGAACTCTGTGGCCCATTGGGCTTGGACTACAACTTTGCGCTAACCGCCGACGAAAAGGCCCGGTGCGCGACAATCTCGCAGAAGGGCAACCCCCGAGCGTTGTTTGAAGAAGTTGAGAACAACCCAGACACGTTGTTTGCCCGCACAATGCAAGGCTTTGGACCGGACGAGGATTTCAATTCGGATGGCTGGCGCTCCAACGAAGTTGGTTCTGGCCAGGGTCACGGTAACGCCCGCGGCATCGCAGGATTGTTTGAAACGCTCCGTGCGGGGGGCACCTTTAACGGGACGACGACCATGAGCCCTGCCACCCGAGATCGCGCGGTCACCTATCAATGTGAGAGCGAAGGGGATGATCCAGTGCTCGGCAAACCGATCCGCTTCGCATTGGGCTACGAGGTCAATAACCCAACCTTCCCGATGGGCCCGAACCCAAAGGCATTCGGGCATTGGGGTGCAGGTGGCGCGTTTGGCTTTGCCGATATGGAGAGCGGCGTATCCTTTGGCTATACGCCGAACTTCATGCATGACGGTCTTGAGTTGGGGCCGCGCGGAACAGCCCTAGTCGAAGCGACATTCGACTCTCTCTAGGCTGTTCGCCGAGCGGTCAGCTCGGCCGATGGCGGTGACAATCTGCCGGCGATGACGGTAAGTGGCTTTCCAACTTACTGCGACGGCTCGTAGTTTTTATGTCTGACGTCGCCGACAAATCCCCCCTTCCCGCTGTTCAAGTCACGTTGCTGATGACGGCGTCGCTCGCTGTTATGGCCGGTGCCATCGTTTCGCCCTCGTTGCCGGCGCTGGAACAGCACTTCATCGACGTGCCACGAATCGATTACTTGTCGCGGTTCATTATCACCGTGCCATCGCTGTTCATGGCGATCCTGGCCCCGTTTGCCGGATACATCATTGATACCTTCGGCCGCCGCAAGCTCCTCGTTGGCGGGATCATTCTCTACGCCCTAGCCGGCGTGGGCGGTGCGGTCTTTGACTCCATTACCGCCATCCTGATTTCACGCGCATTTCTTGGCATATCGACCGCGGCCATCATGACCACCGTGGGGACCCTGATTGGCGATTACTTCAGTGGTGCCGCGCGCAACCGCTTCATGGGGTACCGAAACGCGTCAAACAATTTCGGCGGTGTGGTTTACCTGGTTCTTGGCGGGTTCGTGGCAACACTGGATTGGCGTGCGCCGTTCTTTATCTATCTCGTTGCCCTGATCATCCTGCCATTGATTCTCAAGTTCATTGTCGAACCCGACGCAGAGAAAACTGGAGGCACGGCGGGATCCGAAGATCTTTCCGCGATCCCTTGGCTTGAAATCAGTTGGCTCTATTTCGCCGCGTTCATCTTTGGCGTGACGTTCTACATGATCCCAACGCAAATTCCTTTCTATCTTATTGAGTTGGGCTTTACCGATCCGGCGCTTTCCGGTGTAGGTGTCGCGGCGTCCACCTTGGCCACCGCGGTTACCGCATTGTTCTACGGCCGGATACGGCGCTATGTCGCAATTGAGTCGATGTTCATTTTTGGCTTCGCGTTGAGTGCCGTTGGCTTCTTCGCAATGGGTCTAGCCGGCACCCTACCCTTGCTCTTCATAGGCCTTCTGTTGTTCGGCGCGGGCCAGGGATCGACCACCGCAAACTTCTCGATCCGACTGTTGGAACTGGCTCCATTTCGGGTTCGCGGCCGGGTCATGGGCGGGCAGGCAACGGCAATCATGATGGGCTTCTTCATGTCACCCCTGATCAGCCAGACAATCGCTAAAGCGTCGAGTTTGTCGGTCGCTTTCTACACAGCGGCCGCGTTGCTGCTGGTTGTCTCCGTAGTATTTGCCTTGCGCAAGAGCCGCCAGCTGGCACAGCAAGCGCGATGAGTAACCCTAACGGCTCCGCCGTAACGGCCGATCTGGACCAAAGCCTAGCGGTACGGTTCACGCTGCTACTGACCGGCACGCTAACCATTATGGCCGGGTCGACGATCTCTCCCGCTCTCCCGGCTTTAGCCGATCACTTTCAAGACTCCCCGAACGTTGCATATCTCTCGCGTTTCCTGATCACACTGCCATCAATCGTGATTGCCATTTTTGCCCCGCTGGCAGGTCTCGTAATCGATCGATTTGGGCGCAAGCGGCTATTGATTGCCGGCATCACGCTCTACGGATTTGCGGGAGCTGCCGGCCTTATCCTCGATAGCTTGTCTGGGATTCTGGTCAGCCGCGCCTTGTTGGGTGTTTCCGTGGCGGCCGTGATGACCGTCTCTTCGACGCTCATGGGAGACTACTTCTCCGGGCGCGTCCGCGAACGATTCATGGGGTTTCGCCAGGGTTTCATTCAGTTTGGCGGTGTCGTTTTTCTATCGTTGGGCGGCCTTCTGGCAACCATTGATTGGCGCGCGCCGTTCCTCGTTTACCTGCTGGCCTTCGCTATTTTGCCGCTTGCGATCATCTTCTTGTTCGAACCTGACGGCGATTTGGTGAAACGCGACACCGACACGGCACCTCGCGAACAGCCGCCCTATCTCATGATCGGAATGCTCTACGGGATCGGTGTCATTCACAGCATCGCGTTCTACATGGGCCCGACCCAGTTGCCGTTCTTTCTTCGCGATGTCGGGGTCGGCAACCCGGCAGTTGCCGGATTAGCGATGGCGCTGATTTCGCTCGCGTCAGCCTCGGTTTCAATGTTTGCCTTTGCCTGGTTTCGGAGAGTCTTTCAGCGCGACACCATCTTTGTGATCGCGTTCATGGGATTCGGCGTCAGCTATTGGCTGATGTCGATGCTCACCACGGTGACGCCTATCCTTTTTGCGCTGGTCCTGACCGGCGCGTCGCTAGGCCTCCTCTTCCCAAACTTGTCCCTTTGGGTCCTCGACATCGCACCGGATTGGGTGCGCGGTCGCATCCTGGGTGGTCTGGCAACGAGTATTTTTGTCGGCCACTTCCTGTCGCCAGTGGTCAGCCAGCCCATTGCCGAAATCTGGAACCTGAGGGTGGCCTACGCTGTTCTTGGGACCGCTATGATTCTGGTGGGAGTCTTTTTCTTGATCCGACGACGTCCGCGCCGTCTTTAGGCCGCTACTGCAGCGGCACCGACAGGGTCGTTTCCTGTCCATCATCGCCGATGATGTGGATTTCAACCCGTCTGTTTTTAGCCCGGTTTTCCGCTGTATCATTCCCCGCGACGGGCTTCGTGTCGGCATGGCCCTGGACGACGACGCGGTCATCGCCAATCGGCGCGTATTGGAGAAGTTCTGTTACGACAGAGGCGGCCCGGGCTGTGGAAAGGTCCCAGTTCGATCGGAAACGTTCTGTCGAAATCGGCTGGCTGTCGGTATGCCCCTCAACAACGATCGTGCCAGGGCTTTCCATAAGCACATTGGCAACGCGTTGCAGAACAGGCGCCATATCAGGCGACAACCCTTCGCTGCCCGCGGTGAAGTATGCCGAATCATCAAACCGGATGATCACGGCATTGCCGCTGCTTTCGACCGAAACTTTACCCTCGGTCACTTCTTTACGCAGCACAGACTTCAACGTCGAGAACGTCTCTTCCATCTTTTGGCGAGTTTCATCTTCGCTTTCGCCTACTTGGGACGCAGCATTTCCGGCATCTTCCTTAAAGGTATCGGAGTCCGCCTTCTCTTCACCGATCCGGCCATCGAGTGGCTTGTCGAAAGCACCGAGCGCGTCATTGAACGCCTCGCTCATCGACTCGGACACATTCCGGTATTTCGCAAGATCAACTGACGAGAACGACATCATTAGAACGAAGAACGCCATCAGGAGTAACGCGAGGTCGGCAAACGTCACCATCCATGCCGGTGCGTTGGATCCTACGGCCCGTTTGATCATCGGACTATTTGGTCGCCTTGTTGCGAGCGGCGTGTTGCTGAGCTAGTGACGGCTTTTTCTTAACTTGACGCGTTGCGGCATTGGCGGCCTTCGGTACGACCGTATCCGCTGTTCGCTTGCCACGACGTTCAACTTGCTCCTCACGTGGATCGCTGGTGCTGCGGCGACGGTCATCTTTGACATATGCCTCAAGCAACTCAACGATCACCCGCGGATTCTCCCCCCGCTGGATCCCCAATACGCTGTCCAGGATAAGTTCGCGATTGCTACGGTCTTGCAATGCCTTGGTGGACAACTTTTCGGCAATCGGATTGGCCACGAGGTAGGCAACCACCGCGCCATATAGTGTCGTCAGAAGGGCGATCGCCATATTCGGTCCAATGGCGGACGGGTCGTTCATCTGGCTCAGTGTTTGAACCAAGCCGACCAGGGTCCCGATCATCCCAAAAGCGGGCGCTGAATCGCCGATCGCACGGAAAATTCTTTCGCCGATTTCTTCTCGCTGAATCGATTGGGTCATGTCCCGGGTCAGAACCTGGTGGATGTGCTCCGGTCCGGCCCCGTCGACAATCATCATGATCCCCTTGCGCATGAAGGCATTCCCGATCGGCTGATCCTCAAGCGCCAGGACGCCCTTCTTCCGGGCCACAGTGGCAAGCACGCCGGCTTGTTCAATCAGTTGTTGCGCATCCGTGCGTCGTGCGATGAACGCAACCTTGATCCCGTCCCAAAGGGCACCGGCAAGGTTCGCAATCGGAAACTTTATGAGGGTGGCAGCAAAAGTGCCGCCAACGACGATCAGGAACCCTGGAAGGTTTAGAAACACTCCAAGATCCGACCCGACCATAACCGCCGCGCCGATCACGCCGACGCCGACGATGAGACCAAGAAAAGTAGCAATATCCATCTACTTACCGGCCCGTACTAAAAACAAAACAATGCCCAACTCCGGGACTCCCATCGACCCCTGATTCGCGCCAACGATCCCCCTGCACAATCATTCTCTATATCTAGCGGTAATTGTCCATCGCCGCTACGTAAGGGGACGCCCTGCGGACAAAAAGACAATTCACAGAGGTTTGACGCGTCGCCTTGCCGTGCCATGATCCTGGCCTAGGACCAAAGGTCTACAGTGATTTGGTCCCCGCAAGCTTTCCATGGTTCTACCGCCGAGGGCATAAAACACCGTGGCGCTAACGTCCGAACAATTCGTCGCTATCATACGGGGGCATGAACGCTTCCTGGCGGGCGCAGTCGATGGGCGGCGCGCTGAGCTGGCGCGCGAGGACTTTTCCGGACTTCGTTTCCGTAGCCTCAAACTAAGCGGTGCACTTCTGTCGGGTACCAATTTTGCGCGTTGCTCGCTGAACGGGTGTGACTTCAGTGCCGCCGACCTTTTTGGGAGCAATTTCGAATCTGCCGAAGCCTCGGGGGCGAATTTCACACATACCGATCTACGCGGCGCAAACTTCAGGCACGCTGCACTGCAGGAGGCGAATTTCGAAGGCGCCGACCTTCGGCCCGGACTCATGATCAGCAAGCAAGATGGGGCGGATACCTCGAACCTCTTTTCCAGCGAGCGTGCAGCCAGCGCCGATCTTTCAGGCGCCGATCTTTCTTCCGCCTCCCTAGCCGGCGCCCAGTTACGACGCGCCAACTTCAATAGCGCTAATCTAGCGAACGCGAACCTGGCGGACGCCGCCGCGCAGGGTGCCACTTTTTGCGGCTCCGTCTTAAAAGGAACGAATCTGACGGGCGCCAAGTTGGAGGGCGCCAATATCAGCCCCGGAACAGCATCCCTGCCGGACGACCTTCAGAACGTTCTTCGTGAACACGCACTATGGATTGATACCGGTGGCGAAGATGGCGCCCGAGCAGACCTGCGCGGTGCCGATCTACGCAAGAAAAATCTGAAAGGGGTCTATCTGAGCGGCGCCGACCTCCGAGGTGCTCGACTATCCAGTGCAAACCTCTCGCATGCGTTATTGACCCTCGCCGATTTGCGCGACGCAGACCTCTCCCGTGCAGATGTCCGCGGCGCCGAGGTCAACGGCGCAAACCTGAACGGCGCCAATCTGGCCCATGCGCGCTTGACTGAAGTCACCGGTGATCCCATGGAAATCCTCGGAAAGAACGGTCGCAAGACCGGACAGCGCCGACGGACCCAATTCGCTGCTGCCGACATGAAGCAAGCGCATCTGGATGGCGGAAAATTTCGCGATGCCTTGTTCGAGGGAGCCGACCTATCGCAATCGGTCGCCGACCGCGCTGAGTTCGTTGGTGCGAGTTTTGCGAAGGCAAATTTGTCCAATAGTTCCCTGCAGCGCGCCGATCTATCAGATGCCAATCTAATGGGTGCCAATCTCAGCGGTGCGCGTATGGATTTTGCTCGCCTTCGAAATGCCGACCTCGCCGACGCCAATACGGCCGGTGCTGCGCTCGTCGGCGCCGATCTAACGGGGACCTCTCTAGCGGACAAGCCCGACAAATGACGGCCACCGGTTGATGTTCGCCTGAATCAGACTCACTAATGTCCCTGCCCCGAGATAGATTCCATTGAGTAGCAACCATGTGCCGCTGGTGATTACGCTGTGGCGGACAAGACTGGCTCGCTTGCTCGACGCTTTAGAGCGCCGGAAAGCAACGACCCGCCTTTTCTACTTGAAAGTCTTCAGCTTTTTCGTCGCGTTGAACATCGCCTGCTATTGGATTGCCATGGTCACGGCGTTTCCGGACGTGACCTTCGGACCTGAACGCGCCCACTACTTCTGGGTCCAGTTTCCTGTTGGCTTGCTTGGCGCGCTCTTTGATTCGCTCTCGCTCTTCGTGACTGTCTACATGGTTCGAGGCGCGCTGCGAGCAACCTCGAGCACCTCGTATATTGCCCATCTGAGCGTCGACCTTGCGATTGCCGGCCTCGCGACCCTGTGGGTCCTTTTTGTGTTCTCTGTATCCGGGTGGCTCGTTAGCGTGGTTCGCGCCAACCCAGAATCACTTCTCGCCCGCAACGACGTCTACCAGGATCGATTGATTCAGGCACTCCAGGACCCGACCGGCCGCGAGGAGATCAAGAATATCTATTTCGGACTGTTGATGGGTTTGTCGGCCATGCTTCCGACACTCACGCATATCTATCTCTCCATGCATGCCGCCGGGTCGATTGCCCGCCAAACCGCGACGTCGGTGATGTCGCGCCCTAATTGACCAAAAACTGAACTGGCAACCCATCTGCCAGGTTTCGGCGAAGCCGACGGTCCGCTGTGGAGAAGATCACTTTGAAGACGTTGTGGGCGTCGGATATCGGCACCGCATCCTGTATCGATGCGCTATCGATGCGTCGGACATTCGCTGCCGCCGCAAATCCCTGGCGCAGAAACGCTGGCAGTTTCACGGGCTTAAGCGCATCCGGCGCCCCAATATCGACCTTCGTCGCCGCGAGATAGGCCGCGCCATCTGGCGAGCGATATTCAAATAAAGAGGGAAAGACCGAGTGGATCGTCGCGCGAACGCGCTGGTTTGGTGTCTCATCTTCTGAATCAAAGAAGGCGTTGATCACCAGAACCGACTGATCATCCATGCATTCCGAGAGATCGGCGAAGAACTCTCGAGTCATCAAGTAGTCTGGCGTGTTATCGCCGTGAAAAAGATCAACAATCGCAACATCGAAAGTTCTTCCGCAATGGCGAACGAAAGTGCGCGCGTCCTCAATTCGAACATCCACCGCATCGGCGTCGAAGCCAAAGAACGCCTGAGCTGCTCGAAGCGCATCGCGGTTAATCTCAACGACCGTGACATCAAGACCATCGACTTGAAGGTTGCGTGGTACAATGCCGGCGCCCAACCCCAAGACCAATACGCTCTCGGGTTCGGTATGGAACGCATAAGGGATCGATTCTAGGAAGTAAGTGTAAAGCGACACCGACGTGCCGTCGTCCAAAGCACGGTTTTGGACCAATCCATCTTGAAGAAATGCGATCAGCGGCTGTGCGCCAGGCGACTGCGGCTTTAATTCAATCACCTTGATGTTGCCAAAGACCGAGGTGTATTCGGCCCGAATATCAAACACGAACCCATGATCAGCGGAAACAGCGTCAAGATACCTCTGTTGTCCGAGCGCCAACGCTCCGGCAACCAGGGCCGTTAGCACGGTACCAGCCGTCAATGCGACCCACTGGCGCTTGGTCAGCGTGCGTGAAGCCAAAACGTAGATCAACACAAGGGTGCACAGAACTAGGGATAGCAAAAGAATCCCAGTGTAATTTCGCATCAACGGGATAAACACAAATGCCGTCGTCAAGACACCAGCAACCGAACCAATTGTGCTGACAAAGAAGACGCGCCCGGCACCACCATCCCCACGATCGCCCTCTCGCCTTTGGAGGGCGACCAAGAGCGGATTCATCGCGGAAAGAGCGACAAGCGGAAACGCGAGAAGCACCATACTCCCGACAAAACTTCCTAAAACGAGGTTTGCGCCGGTCAGCAAGGGAAAAAGGATCGGGTAGAGCAATGCCCCGATCGCAATCGTTGCCGCCGCAGAGGCTGGTGCTGCCAGGTACGCGAATTCTAATTGCTCGCGGTTCAGGCGCTTGCTGACAACGCTGCCGCCGTAATAACCGACGGCCAGAAAGGTCAATGTGATCGAAAGTATTGCGGCCCAGATGAACAGGCTCACGCCAAAGTAGGGTGTCAGGATACGAGAGGTCAGGACCTCCAACGCCAACACCGCCGCCCCAGTAAGGAAGATCATCACTTCATGGCGAATAGATGTCGTCAGGGTGGCCTCCCGCTGCTGGTCCGCATCGGGTGTATTCGATTGATCATGAGAAGTCGATGGCTAGGCAGGACTTCTCAGTGGCGGTGCGTCATGGCCGGTGCCGAGAAATGACGGCAGCCTCAACGCCATGGGCCTGAAGGCGGAAATGGGGTGAGCGAGGGGATTTGAACCCCCGGCCTCCGGGACCACAACCCGGCGCTCTAACCAACTGAGCTACGCCCACCACATATCCACCGGGATATTCCCGGAAGGCCTCTTTTGCCGCACCGGTGAGAACCCGTCAAGAAAGGGGCGATCTAGCTAGGACCCGGTTTGCGCATGCCCCGCGCCATGGACAGCATCAAATGTGGACGCAGCTTCTCAATAGCTATTGGTGTCGTGACTAAGACTTGAGGCCGGGACTACATTCCCGGGTCTTCGGCACCACCAGCCCCTCCGTCACCACCGACCGACACAGAACCACCGCTCTGTCCGTCTGTAACAGTAACGGTACCGTTGCCACCAACTGTGAAGCCTCCGCTTGAGCCTCCACCAGACCACGTGCCACCTGCGGACGAACCGTCAGTTGTGACACCACTAAAACTGAAGCCGCCAGATTCGAAGCTGAAGCCCTCTTGGCTCGGCACATCGACCTTCGCGCCATCTCTTCCGGCCCTAGAGACCGTTGTGCCCCGTCGCGGTTTGGTTCCTGCGCGACCGAGCGCGATTTGTCCGTTTGAACTGACCGCCACGGCGGTTCCGGCTTCGATCGTCAGGGGTTTGTTACCGCCGATACCGAGATCCGCTTCGCCCTGAAAAAGAGAGAACAGTGAGGCGCCGGTGCGATCTGTTTCCACCGACAATCGACCATTACGAAACAGTGCCGTCGAGGATCCCGCAACGATTCGAATGTTGGCCTTTCCTGATGTCTGAACGGTACCCGTCCTTATTCGGACCACGGGCCCCGCGCCACTACGTTCGAGCGTCATCGCGCTTTTGCCGGAAAGCACGAGCGCACCGCCTCCATCCAATGCGATCGTCATGGATGCGCCCTTGATGGTCTCATACTCGGTCTGCGTTTTCGCAACATCGCGGGCAAAGGCCGGCACCCTGGATTTCTGCCCAACTGGGGTGCCGTAGGCATAAATGTTTACGTTTTTGACGGTCCCGATACGTTCCTGGGCAAGGGCATTTCCCGTCACCAAGCTGCCGCACAGGAAAACACCAAGAACCAAAGGCTTAGATACCAATCTTATGATTTCGCCACCCCCCTATCGTTCGAACCGTCCCGTGGTTCGACAAGAACTGGAGCCCAGATAGCAGACCGTTATCGGCGCGTGGCTAGTTGGGACTCTCCACCTCTACCTAATCTCTG
>Ga0055584_100006951_pt1 | contig 11095 bp, 7 predicted proteins | sample OSDHelmetaG_FD_58716 | JGI IMG/M metagenome (GOLD analysis project Ga0055584, IMG submission 58716) | Pelagic marine sediment microbial communities from the LTER site Helgoland, North Sea, for post-phytoplankton bloom and carbon turnover... | ecosystem: Environmental > Aquatic > Marine >...
GCTCCGGGCTGGTCGACCGATGCGGAGAAATTTGACTACAGTCGGGACCGACCGGGGCATTTCTGGCGTCATCAATTGGATGTCAGCGGTGGTGTGAGTTCCTCATACGAATCTGCAGTTGGCGACCCGGCCGGAGCGTGGATTCTGAGTAACAGGTTCAACTCATTTCATTCCGACTCGAAATCAATACGGCTCGCCGTGTTCAATTGCGACGAGTTTTTATAGTGAATAGCTTCCAGTTCTCGTGAACCGCGGCATGCGAAACTCAGTGATAAGAATGAGTCTCTCGAGTCGGCCAGTCGCCGGACATCTTCCAGAACAATGGTTTTGTGCGAACAGGGCTGACCTTGCCGATGAGCATGCTGACCTGACTGATGTCGAAGGGCTTGTGATTCTCTGGCTGCTCGGCGACTGCGACTTCACAGAATGTCGGCAGCAGATCAACGGCGGACATCAAGGACGACTCATTCACCTTGCCAGCTGCGACCCTGCCCGGCCAGCGAGCAATGAAGGGGACTCCGATTGCCCGCCATAACACGTCCGAACAAATCGCCGAAGGTGCTTTCGTTGGCGATCTTTCCGCGCGGCGCGAACGACGACGAGCGGCGTCGGGTGAACGAAAAGGCCAACGCGATCTTTTCTAAAGTGACCGATGGCGACCACATTCACTGTCTCGACATCCGGCCAAAATCCTTGAACAATGATGGTGAGCTGACTCGCGGGATGATGCCAGATCTGCTGCACGTTACCGAGCGGAGGTATACGATCCGGGCTGAGTCGATCGAATCGAGTTTGTCGAAACTCCTCGGTAAATAGTCGTCGCACAGCCGACCAACTAAGTGATTTGGGAAACACGATGACTACACGCAGACAATTTCTGACGACGTCGGCTGCATTACCCGTTCTCTACAAATTCCAGTCCACGTTTCTGGGTGCGGATGAAGTGACGAAGCCAACCACGGAGCGTCAGCCGAGCACGCAGGTCATCCTCTCGTTCGCGACTGAAGTGGCAGATGAGCCGAAGGATTTCGACCACATCAAAGCGCTCGCCGAGTTCCTCACTAAAGAAGGATTGATCGGCAACTTCCACCTGACCGGCGATTACGCCCGAGCGCTGAAACACCACGGTCGGCTGGACGTGGTCGAAGCACTGATGAGCCACGAGATTGGCTTTCACTGCAATCATCACGGAGCAGCGCCGTTCATGGCCGGCTATCTGGAGAAGATGGACTGGCGCGATGGCACCTCTGAATGGACCAGAAACGAACTGCCGGGGCTCAGAGTTGTCGAGGAGCTATTCGGGCGACGTCCCGTTTACTACACGACGGAGTTCAACAAAGCTCCGCAGTCAATCTTCGCCAGTAGCCAGGCCGGCCTGCCGACGATCGGATATCTGCCCATACCGGCTCGCGGACACGGGGCGGTGTGGTACTGCAATAGTTTCGTCCCCAGCTGCGAAAGCGCGATGGGGGTAGAACGTTTCTTCAGCACTGGGCTGAAGCCGGAACCGGAAGGCCAGTATCGGGAACGGGAAAAGTATTACCGGATCAAGTTTGACCGATTCGCGGAGAAGCTCAATGGGCGGAAGAGCACTCTGATCAGGGCTTTTCAGCATTCCTACAAAACCTACGCTGTGTTCCCGTTCGAACATCCGAAGCCGAACATCTACCGCGAGGACGACCTCTATTACGAGGAGCACCCCCACTATCTGGACCTGCTTCCCGAGGCGAAATACCAGAAGGGATTCGACTTATTCAAACGCATCATTAAGTACTACGCCGAGCGAGCTGCATTCACATCGTTTTCCGAGTATCGCAAAGGCTTCCGCGATAACCAGGGGCAGTGGCTGAGCCTGCGAGACCTCGACGAAGTCTGTGCATTACTCAGCAATCGCCTGGATGCCTACGTCAGTGACACGCTGTCGGTATCACCAGCGGAAGCGTTCGGCATGCTTGTCCGAATCCTAAGGGTCTATCACGAGGGCGGTGCGTTGCCGGCAAAGGTCTTCATGCGAAACTTGATTGGCCCGACTTCGCCGATCCCCAATAAAACCGACCAACGCGACGTAAGCTCCGCAGAGTTGCTCAAGTCTTTGCGTCTCATCGATCGGGCCATGGATAACGAGCAATCGGTCCCGGCATCGATTGAGATTGCAGGCAAAACGGTCGGCCCGGGACAGTTCCTGAATGGACTGCGAAGCCTCTACGTGGCGACCAGGAAGAAGCAATCGCCTCAAACGTTGACGCTATCCGGCTCCAACCTGCCCGTGATCGCCAACGAACCTTTCTTCATGGAGAAAACGCTCACGAAGGACCGTTACCCGGAAGGCTTCGAGGGACGCAGGCTCTGCCAGATGTGTCGCCTTCAGTCGTGGAGCTGGAAGCCTGCCGTGACCTTATGATGGCTCCCGGTTCACTTCCGGGATTGCAGCCTCGAACCTGACCGGACGGACGACATGCAGGCTACAAAGGACTATCACGTATCAGGGAAGAGGGCAGCTTCGTTGTTCCCACTCCGACGATCCACAACCGCCACTCGCCGAATCATCCAGGTGTCTGATGAGCTTTTTCCCAGATCACATCTCGCTGGCGTGGGAAGGTGGCGGGGCTGCCACCGATTCAGTGAGAATCTACGATTGGCGTCCGAAGACCGGGGCGTCCGGAAACTGGCCATCGGGTTCTCACGATTCCAGTGGCGACGGCGCTGCAGGCAATCCGAGAATTGGAGAGTAGAGATGCGATCGTTTTTGTTCCTGAGTCTGATGTGCGTGTCCTTCGTCCCGATCTGTGAGACTCCGGTAGACGCGCAGGTCGTTCATCCGGAAGAACCGGTTGCCGACACGAGTCTGAAGACAACCGGCGATCTGCTGCGTGGATTCGATGACGCGGAGCTGAATGCTCTGCGAAAGAAGATCCCTCAGCGGCCCGAGCCGGAACTTGGCATCGCCCGGCCTCGGCTGGCGGTCGTTTCGGGGACTGTGTTTGAAGATCGCAATGGCAATGGAACTCGCGATGCCGGCGAACCGGGGCTTCCCGGTATCAGCGTTTCGGATGGCGAGCGTGTTCTGCGAACGAACGGCGACGGCGGATTCCGGTTTCAGATTCGATTTGACGAGAATCCGCATCACCGATTTGTCGTCGTGACGCGGCCGACGGGGTTTCGGCCCACTCGCGCATTCTTCGAACGCATTCCGTTTGATGAACCGCGCTTGGAGTACCCGGTCGACTTCGGATTCGTGCCTGATCCAGCCTCAGCGAAGCGCGAGTTCTGGTTTATGACGGCCAGCGACAGCCAGTTCACGAACATCGAACAGATGATCCCGACGGCGAAGGATTACGCTCAAGTGACGTCTGCTCCGGCGATGGCCGGTCTCGGTAAGCCGGCGTTTCTTGCCACGGCCGGCGACCTGACGATGAACGGTTCGCAGTACGAATGGGACATGTACGACTTCATTCGCGGGTCGTCGAATATTCCCGTCTACGAGGGCTTTGGCGGGCACGATGGCAACTGCCTGGACCCGCGCTGCACGGTCAGTTTTGAGCAGCGGATCGGCCCGCCGTATTACTCGTGGGACTACGGCGGTGTGCACTTCATTCAGCTCGTGTACGAGACGAGCTATCTGCGCACGCCGGCTCGGGAACGGCAGAGTGACTGGCTGCAGGCCGACCTGAAATCGCTGCCGCCGAGGACTCCGGTCATTGCCGTGTCGCACTACCCGCTTGACCCCGGCTGGTTCGATCAGCGGCGCGACGAAGGCGTCAATGTTATCTGTCAGATCGGAGCCCACTGGCACGTGGTACAGGCGGGAAGTCGCGGCGGAGTGCCGGTGCTCAACAGTGCTCCGGCCCGCGGACGTGACTGGGGAGCGTACTCGCGAACGTATCGCTGGGTGATGGTGACGCCAGACGGAGTCCGTTCGAAACTCCGCGTCGCGGGTCAGTACAAACGACTGAGGGTCGTTGCTCCGGGCCCCACCGCACGGACCGGTCCACAGCCACTCGTCGTGCTGGCTTACGATACGGCACTCGAAGTTAAGGAGGTGAAGGGGCGGCTGACGTCACCCGGCGGCGCACAATCGTCTGTGAAATTCAATCAGAAGGGTGACTGGTCCTGGCAAGGTGAATTCAATCCTCGCGAACCGGGGGAATGGATTGTTGACCTCACTGCGAAAGACGTCTCCGGCAACACCTGGCAGCGCCGTCAGACAGTGATGGTCGAACGGCACGGCCGCGCCATTGAAGTCCTGTCATCCGATTTTCCGACAGTTTTAACCGGCAGCCCTCCGCGAGTGCAGAGCGCCGGCCCGGCGGCTCCTCTGTTTCCGAAGTGGGTGGCGAACACCGGCAGCGTGCACGTGCTGCACAACTCGCCGGTTGTGGCGAGGGGACGAGTGTATGTCTCGGTTGGGAATCCGAATGCGGGGGCACCAGACGCCGGCGTTCTTTGCCTCAGCATCGCAACCGGTGAGCAAATCTGGAAAGCCGCTTCGCCGCACGGAGATATCCGCGGCGCGGTCAGCGTTTACGAAGGTAACGTCTTCGCGATCACCGGCGATGGCCACGTCGCTGCCTGGAACGCCGATAGCGGCGACCTGCTCTGGAGCGTGCCCATGCAGCCCAGCTATGCAGCAGGCCGGCCGCTGGCGATCAACAACACACCACCCATCCCGACGAGATTCGGCCTGCTGGTCACCGACTGGCAGAAGCCACAATACCTGCTCGATTACACCAGCGGCAAACGTCGTTCCACATTGACCGGCGACACGGGTTACTACGCGTCCTTCGCGACCGTATTCGACGACGTGATGTACAGCGTCCGTCGAGGCGGCGGCAGCGCGATCCGTCTGCCCGACGGCGAGCAACTCTACAACTTCGACGAGACCTCCCGCTCGACATCAGCTCCAATCGTGGTTGACGGCAAATTGATCTACAACGGCTCGAGCGGCATTCGAGTGCGCGACGTCGCGACGGGCGACCTGATCTGGCAGAAGGGAATTGCCAACGTTGGTTACCAGAATGCCATCCCCGTTGTGTGGGGTGACCGAATTCTCGTCAACGGCACGGACCTGGTGATCCTCGACCTGAAAACCGGCGAGACTCTGCACACGGTCCCGTGCGGTCGCGAACCCGACCGTTTTCATCGCTCCCGCCGCCAGGCCCTCGCCGGAGGTTCAACCCCCATCGTCGCTGGTGACCTCGCCTGGTTCGGCCACGACGACACCTCCCTCCGCGGCATCACACGAGACGGTCAGGTCCTCTGGGAACATCGCCTCGGCACTCCAATCAAGACTGCCCCCGTCGCCACCGGCAACCTGGTCGTCGTCCACGACTTCGCCGGTAATCTGTGGTGTTTTCAGGGCGCAGGGAAATAGGCCGGAATTGGGCTGGATCAAGGAACACTGCGACGTCGCTCCAGCAGAGTGGTAAACAATGAATGTTGAGAAAACTCTTTCACGGCGACACTGTGAGGCATACCAGACCTTTGAGTATCACTAATTCTATTCAACCTTGCGTGAATAATGACCTGCGCCGACTCGTAGCTCTGAAGGACAAAACCGTGTTAAGAATTTGTGCCCTGGCTCTGGCCATTGTTTTCATGTCCGCATTGTCGAACGCTCAGGAGTCGTTGGATGATGAAACACGCGCGCTGATCGCCCGCGGGGCATCCCTGGAACTGAGTACGAAATCTGTTCCGCCGCCGAGTAATCCACTGGAGCATCACGCGTCCGGCTTCGCCAAGGTTCTCTGTTCGGCTGTGTTCGTGACCGGCCTGGAACCGGAGTTCGCCGCCGAGAACATTGGCTACTTCACGGCCCCCTACGAAGAGCGGGCCAAATTGAAGTGGCGTGTCGATCGAGAAAACAAGGCCGTTCACGTCACCTTGCCAAACGGTGTCATTCGCACGGCAAAGTTCATCGGCGATCTTGGCTGCCTGACATTGCCTCGTGGTGAGAAGTCGCCCTTCTTTGAGCCGCCGAAAATCGAGTCACGTTTGCCGGACGCCGTCACAACGAAGTGGCCGATGGGTGACGTGTTGCCCAGCGACGAGCTTCCTGCAGCACTCGATGCGATGGCCGTGGCGAAAGCAGTCGACGCTGCGTTTGAGTCCCCGGACGCTCTGACGGCGGCCTATGTCGTCACCTGGAAAGGAAGAATTATCGGCGAGCGGTATCGGGATGGAATCACCATGCACACATCTCTGGAAAGCTGGTCCATGGGTAAAAGCCTGACAGCCACATTGTTAGGAACTCTGATCAACGATGGCGTGTATTCGCTGGATCAGCCCGCGCCGATTCCCGAATGGCAAAACAAGAACGATCCGCGCAGGAAGATTCGTATTGCCGATATCCTGCATATGTCGAGTGGTCTGAGATTTCGAGCTCCGCATGATCCGGACTTTGATCCGGCGGATGGCTATCCCGACCATCGCTACGTTTACACCGGCACCGTTAATTCGTTCGAGTGGGCTGTAAAGCGACCTCTGCAATGGGCTCCGAACACCGTGGGCCGATATCGCAATTCGGATCCGGTTACGGCGAACTACCTGATCCGCCTGGCCGTCGAGAAACGCGGCGGGAACTACCACAGTTTTCCGCAGCGTGCGCTCTTCGACAAGCTGGGGATGGGTGACATGGTTCTGGAAACCGATCCGTACGGCAACTTTCTATTGCAGGGATACGAGTTCGGGTCCGCTCGTGACTGGTCGCGACTCGGTAATCTTTATCTGCAGGACGGTCTCTGGAACGGGAAGCGCGTGCTGCCCGAGGGTTTCGTGGAATTCGTCAGCACGCTGGCTCCTGCATGGGTTGCCGACGGCAGGCCGATCTACGGCGGCTTCTTCTGGATCAACGGAACGGAGCGGTTTCCAATTCCCAAAGAGGCATACTACATGGCCGGTGCCGGCGGCCAGTACACGATCATCATCCCATCGCGCGATCTGGTCGTCGTGAGAATGGGACACTTCAAAGGATCAGATGTCGGTTTTGAAGCACTCTGCAAGTCGCTGTCGTTGTTAATGCAGGCAATACCCGAACACGGAGCGAAGTCGTAAACGGTCAAACGTGATACAAAAAGTGGTTCGCAAGCAGACTTGTGCGTTCGCCCGGCCGTACGAGTAGTTGTTCCTGTCAACGATCCAGCAGATGCTGGAGTCGAAACCTTAGAATCCAAAGTCTTATGCACCGACAGTTAATCTGCTTTGCTCTCGTCGTCTTTTGCTTCCGAACGGTCGAAGCCGCTGATTTGATCCTCGTCAGGGACGGCAAAGCGGAGGCCGTCATCGTTCTATCGGAAGACCCTTCATCTGCCGCCAGAAAGGCGGCGACAGTTCTCGGCGACCATCTCTTCCAGATCTCCGGCGCTCGCTTTGAAGTCGTCAAAGATTCGAACATCCCACAGGACACAACCTGCATTGCTGTCGGAGAAAGTACTTTCACTCGGAAGCTTGGTGTTACTACAAAAGGTCTGGGTGCGGGCGGAATCCTGATTCGTTCGTTCCCAGACGCCATCGTCATTCTTGGTGCTGACGACGCCACGCCGTCTGATCGAAATGGAACTCACTATGCAGTGACCACCTTTCTGGAAGAGTCTCTCGGTTGCCGCTTCCTCTGGCCGGGCGAACTGGGGAAAGTCGTTCCGACGAAGACCACGATTGCCATAGGGCCACTCGATCGAACGAAGACGCCGCTATTGCGCCAACGCAAGATCCGCAATATGTCATACGGTGATCGCGATGCGAAAGGTCTGCTCAGACTGCGCGCCACGGAAGAGGACTACCACAGGCTTCGCGCGAAATCCGAAGAGACCGAATCTGAAGACGGCGGGTGGTTCACCTGGCAGCGGCTCGGCGGAAGCCTTGGGCTGGCGAGCGGACACGCGTTTGGCGATGCGTTGGACAAGTGGAGCGAGGATCATCCCGAGTGGTTCGCGATGCAGCCAAACGGGTCGCGTGATCAGAGCAAACTTGGCCCGGAGCGCTCTCGCTTTTGTGTCAGCAACAAGGAACTGATCGAGACCATCGCTAATGAGAAGATCAAAGAATTGAACGCAGGCGCAAAGAGCGTGGCTATTGGTCCGAATGATGGAGGGCTCGCCACTTTCTGCATGTGTCCGGAATGCAGGAAGCTCGACCCGCCCGAAGGCAGGCCAGTCACCTTGCTGGACGCCACTGGCAAGCAGGGCCGAACGTATTTCAAACACGTCTCGCTGACAGATCGTTTTGTGTCTTTCTGGAATGCAATCGCGAAACGCGTTGTCGCGGTTCATCCCGACGCCTGGCTTACAGCAGATGCGTATAGCGTTTACACCGATCCGCCGCTTCGGCACAAACTCCATCCCAACATTGCGATTCGATTCGTCGACATCTGGTATCTCGATGACGCCGAGCACAAAGTCGGCAGAGCGCGCTGGGACGCCTGGGCTGAAAAGGCATCCAGGCTCTATTTCCGATCCAATTTACTTCTGGCAGCCCGTCGTTATGGCACGCCCGTTGTCTATGTGCACAAGCTCGCCAAAGATTTTCAGTATCTGGCCCATCATTCGATGATTGGAACCGATCTGGATTCCTGCACTCATCACTGGGCGACTCAGGGCCTGAACTATTATGTAGCCGCCCGGCTTCACTGGAATCCAGACCTCAATATCAATGCAGTCATCGACGACTATTGCCAATCCGGCTTTGGCGCCGCCGCTGATTCAGTAAAGCAGTATTTCATGCGGCTGGAAGAGATCACAGACGAAATAGCTGCCGCTGAGCCGGCGTTGCACCCAACCGCGCCATACACGCCTGAAGTTATCAAAGAACTACGTTTAATTCTTGATGGGGCCGCCAGGCAAGCGGTTGCTCCGAAAACCCGAGATCGTGTCGCCTTTCTTCGCCGGGGCCTCGATTACACCGAGGTCCACGCCTCGGCATACCACCTTCTCGCTGAATTCGACGAAGGTGGTAGAAAGATGACGCCCGAGTTGAAAAGGCGCGTGCAAGCGACTCTTAATCGCAACTGGGCACTCTCACGCGAGATACTGCTCACCGATTTCAAGGCGGTTCACGTATCGAGAGTGGCCTGGGGAGGCTGGGGAAATTTCAATCGACTCGGCTGGAAAGAACCAGCGGCCCCCAGGTAGTAAGGTAACGCTTAGACATGTCTGCCACAGATGAACTCCATCGCTCACCGATGCCTGACGTAATGACAAACGCCTCGCGAGTCACTGTGGGCGTTTTGACTCTTCTCACTTGCCTGACATCTCAGGAGAGGAAAAGGGGACATTGCCAGGGAAGGCTTCGAGAAAAGATAAGTGAAGAACAACGCCCACGTATTGGAGCCACGCACGCATGAAGACTCGCACATCATTGATACTGCTCACGATGCTGTTGCCGAACTCCGTCAGCGCAGCTGATCAACACACGCAGGTTATAACGCTAAAAGAGAACGTTCCGCTGCTTTTTGTCGACGATACCGGCGTGGAGGTGCGGCACACTCTTTTCCGGACGATTCACCAGGCACAGCGATCGGAAGCTCCTGTTCTCACCGCCGACAAGCCATGGGAAGTTCGGCGAGTGTATCTCGCGACAGTGGAGTACGACTCCGATGCGCAGAAATTCTGCATGTGGTACCTTGCGCGACTTCCGCCAAACAACGCAACGCAACTGCTCTACGCGACATCAACAGACGGCCTGAGCTGGGACAAGCCATTACTTGGACAGTTCTCTGTACAGGGTTCCACGGAAAACAACGTCGTGAACTTCGTGGGCGATGGTGGCGGGGAAGCGAGTGTTATCGTGGATTCGTTTGAGAAAGACCCCGCAAAGAAATACAAGCTTTTCATTCACAACAGAAACGGGTATTGCCTGGGCTATTCCGCCGATGGCATTCATTGGCACGAATACCCCGGGAACCCCATCTTTAAGCACGGCGATACATGCAAGCTCACGCAGAACCAGCAGACTGGTGAGTACCTGGCCTATTACAAAAGTCCAGCCACCGTACGGGGGTTCCACCGACGCGTCGTCTGGTTGTCTCGCAGCATGGATTTTCGAAACTGGACCGAGCCGAAACTTGTCTTTGCTCCCGATGATGTTGACGACGAGTGGGTGATGAAAGCGGATGAGCGTACTGAAATCTACCTGATGTCGGTTTTTGGGCATGCCGCCGGATACGTCGGTCTTCCCGCGATGTTCTTTCATATGCCGCAGGTGCTTGACGGGTCGAAAACGCCGAACGAAGGGGCTCTCTCGAGTGCTGGCGGTGCAGTGACAGCAACCGGGCCGATGGACATTCAGCTGATAACCAGCAACGACGGCAGCCACTGGAAACGATCTTCGCCGCGAATTTCAGTCATCAAGCGAGGTCCTCCCGGGACGTACGACGCTGGTGCTATTTACAACACCGATAGTTCACCAGTTCACGTCGGCAATGAAACGTGGATGTACTACACAGCAATCAATACGGGGCATGGCGCTCCGATTCCGCCAAAAGCCACAACCATTGGACTCGCAAAATGGCGTCGTCACGGATACGCGTCACTGGATGCGGGACCGGAGGGTGGCCACCTGCAAACGAAGCCGTTGCGGTTTACGTCGCCGAATCTGTCCATCAACGCTGATGCGAGTCGTGGCCAGTTGCAGGTCGCAATTCTGGAAGCTGATGGGACAGCGATTCCAGGGCAAGGCTTTGATGAGAGCGAAGTGATGTATAAGGACAGCACAAAGTGGCAGGTTCGCTGGAATGACGTCTCAGACATTCCTCAGAATCGTCCTGTCAGAGTCAGCATCAGGCTGGCGAACACACGACTGTTCAGCCTGGAAAGTGCAGATGCTTCGGGGCGTTAACCCAAAGACATTCCAGTCCAGGCTGGCTGGCATTGAGAATCAGCTGCCCCAGTTGTGGCGAAATAAGGACTTAACTCGATGAAGACTCTCCTCGTGTTTGCCACTTTGTCTGCAGTCCTCGCAGATACTGCTCCAGCCACTGACCGAACGGATCCCATCGACATCGGTTCGCGGCGTGAGCTGTTTGTCGACCGGCATTTAATCGAGAGTCTCGATGGCGCTCGGCTGACGCTGCACCATCCGCAGGCGCGCGAGGTCGCGATCCGGT